>Ga0209550_10001159_pt1 | contig 25408 bp, 18 predicted proteins | sample LauGreSuBDMM15SN_2_FD_187567 | JGI IMG/M metagenome (GOLD analysis project Ga0209550, IMG submission 187567) | Freshwater lake microbial communities from Lake Michigan, USA - Su13.BD.MM15.SN (SPAdes) (version 5) | ecosystem: Environmental > Aquatic > Freshwater > Lake | place: Lake Michigan... | reverse complement strand
AACTGAAAATAGCATTTTTATTAGCGATAAAGCAAAAGCAAAAGTTATTCAATTAATGACAGATGCTGGTGTAGCCGATGACACATCGTATTTTTTACGAGTAGGTGTTGTGGGTGGAGGTTGTAGTGGCCTTAGCTATAAAATGGATTTTGATAATGAGGTAAAATCAATGGATCAGGTTTTTGAAGATAAAGGGATAAAAATTGTTTGCGATCTTAAAAGTTTTTTATACCTAGTAAATACTGAGCTTGAATTTAGCGATGGATTAAATGGAAAAGGATTTTTCTTTAATAATCCTAATGCTAGCAGAAGTTGTGGTTGCGGAGAGAGCTTTGCAGTTTAGATGTCTATAAAAATAAATATGAAAAAAATATACATTTTTTGCATTTTTTTTGTAGTTAAATCAACCTTGTTTGCCCAAATTTTAGGATGGCAATTTGGTACACCAGCTTCCTTAGGTAATGAAGTAACTTATACAGCTACCACTACTAATGCTAATCTTAACACTTCTGCATTATCAAGAGGTTCAGGAGTTAATGCTTCTCTATATGGAAGGGCTTTTTCAAGTACAAACTTTCCTGTATCAGGTACTAAAGCAGATGCCATTACCAATAATAGATTTTTTTCATTTACTGTTAATGCCCTCTCCGGATTTCAAGCATCTCTATCTACTTTAAATGTTCGTTTAAGAAGAAGTAGTTCAGGCCCTAATGCGTTTATTTGGCGTTATAGTATTGATGGTACAACGTTTACAGATATTGGAACAGATATAAGCTTTACAAACAGCACAGTTGATGGAGTAGATCAAGCGCAAATTGATTTAAGTGTACTACCTGCTTTACAAAATGTAAGCAATGCTACCACTATTACATTTAGGTTATACGCTTGGGGTGCTACTGCAACTACTGGAACTTTTGCAATTGGCAGATATGCAGCTGGTATTACTACAAATAGTTTGGCAATTGGTGGAACTGTAACGCCAGTCTCTACCAACTCCACCAACTCTGATATTATTGCCGATGGCGCTTTTTCTACACCCACAAATATTAATTATAGCCTTTACCAAGGCACTGTTTTAACATTAGCGAATAGTATTGAAGTTGCAGGGTTTTCTTTAAGAGACGGGGGAGTAGCTGCCAATGACGCTGATGTTGTAGGTACTACTTTAACAGCTATTAGTTTTAGCTTAACAAACTCAGCTAATATACGTCGTGTAGCTATTATGGATGGCTCTACGCAATTAGCTGAGGTAGCTGGTGCAGCCACTATAAATTTTTCAGGACTAAATATTGTTGCCGCCGATGATGGCTCAAAAAATTTCTCCTTACGAGTTGTTTTTGCAAACAACGTTACCGATAATCTGCAATACCAATTTGCTGTATCTTCTGTTTCGGCAGATGTTGCAGGCTCTCAATTTGCCGCAAGTAATGCAGGTGGTGCCACTTCGTCAATTACTGGAGACAATAATAGAATTGAAGTAATTGCCGATGGACTTAGTTATGTTGTCAATACATTTTCGCCAACAGGCAATGGCGTAGCTATGGCACCAGCCGTACAAATTGGTGGTACAGATACATTGAATTTTGGCGGTAATTTATATACCAATTTAGATGCAGATTTTAATCAAGATATTGCCATTATATCCACAGGTACCCTTACAGGCACTACCGTAATACTTCCACCAACGGCGGGTTTAGCTTCATTTACAACATTAACACATACCATAAATGGAACTGCACTTACACTTACGGCTAAACGAAATACTACTAACGATTGGGATGCAGTAAGTAATCCGTTTGATATTATTAATGCATCCAACACTACAGATTATTTTAGATCGGTACAAAATGGTAATTGGAATAATCCAATAACTTGGGAAAGTAGCCTAGATAATATTGGTTGGCAAGCTTCAACCCTAACGCCCAATAGTTTAGCAAATACAATAACCATTAGAAATACAGATACGGTTACGATAACTACTAGTACCGATGCTGACCAGTTAAGTATAGAAAATGGGGGAAAATTAATACAAAACAACACACCTATTTTTACCATAAATAATGGAACTGCTCTTTATGATATGACTGTAGAAATTGGGGGGACGTTCGAAATGAATGGGAGACAACCTATTGGGGCAGGTAGTATTATCATTGCAGGAGGAGGTCGAATTCGCATTGCCTCTAACCCATCTCCAAACGAAGGAGATGATTTTGCTTATGGAAGCCATGCAGTTGATAGTGTAATTTTTTCTTTATATAGTTATTACGATTGGGCAACTACTACCTCACCGGAATGGAGTGGACGAAATTATTTTACCACTGGAAGTAATACCTATTTTACATTTTTGACTACTCCTTCACTTGGAGTTGGGGGTAATAGCCCCACTTTAATTAATGGAGTTTTAGTAGCAACTGACACCATTACCATTTTAGGCACAGGTACAAAAATTTTTGTGAATGGAATAATTAATGCTGCCCTTATTGACGCCCAATTTGCTGCAGGCGGCTCTTTAAATATTACAGGAACGGGTGCAGCGCTTGGTGATACGGGTACAATTTTATTGCCACCTGCTGGGCTTAATATTGGAGCCTCTACTGTTATAGGCTGTACGACTAATCCTGCAACACCAACTAAAACAATTAATGGGAATGTTAATTTTTCAGTAAATAGCTATCTGTTTTTAACTGATACCGACCTTACCATTACGGGCAGTATTACAGGTACAAGCTCAACAGCTTTTTTCATTACTAATGGGCTTAGTAATGCAGGTAAATTATTTAGGCCAAATATTGGTGTTACACCAGTCATCTTTCCTATTGGTTTTAGCACGGGTACCTATAATGCTGTAACTATTTCAAATGGTAGTAATTTATCCTATGGGGTACGTATAAATAACGAGATTAATCCTGCAATTTTAACGGGCATAAATGCGGTAAATAGAACTTGGGTTATTTTACCCTCTGGTAATCCTAGTGGTGCCGTTACCGTTACATTTAGTTATAACCCTGGCGAAGGAAATGCAGGGTTTATTTACACTTCCGATGTTGAGGTTGGCTTGTATACAAGCGTTTGGAATGTTATACAAAGCCCCGTTACTCCTGTGGGCACTTACGCTGTAACAGCATCTGTTACTGCATTTGGGGCTAGTATAGAAGCTCCAATGGTCATTGGTAATTTAGGTTCAATATTGTCTGTTCAAAAATCTATACAGTTAACTGCAGTAAACCAAAATAATATCGTTAAATTAAATTGGACTACCACTAACATAGCTACTGTTAAGCAATTTATTATAGAATATTCTACTAACGGTATTAATTATTTTCCGTTATCTACAAAAAATTCTAGTACGTTTAGTTTTGTAGATGATAGACCACTTAACCAAAAAAATTATTATAGAATAAAAGGGATTGGTTTAAACAACTTAATTGTTTACTCCAATATAATATCTATAAACAGTAATAGTTTAACATCGGTTTTTTTAACTCCATCTAGTACAACTTCTTCAATAACACTTAATGCAAATAGTAATAAGCAACAAACTGTTCAACTTGTATTGGTAGATGCTGTTGGCAAACAACTAGAACAACAAACTACTCCATTAGCAATTGGGCAAAATAGAATTTTAAAAAATGTTGCTTACTTAAGTAAGGGCATATATTATATGGTGGTTTACTACAGCAATGGCGATAAATCAACTTTACGATTTATAAAAATGTAGCTATCTAAGTACATACCTCGAAAACCACAAGGTGCTTAAGCCTTGTGGTTTTTTTATTTATATACCCTTTTAGTTTAAATTGCATCAATTTTATACCAACGATGTACAGTATTTGTAAAAAAGAGTTACGACAGTTTTTTAGTGGGCTTACAGGATATATCGCCATCATTTTATTTTTGGTGGTTAATGGACTATTCCTTTTTGTATTAAAGGATAGTAATATTTTTGATTTTGGGTATGCAAGCCTAGATAAATTTTTTGAATTAGCTCCTTGGATTTTACTTTTTTTATTACCTGCACTTACTATGCGTTCCCTTTCCGACGAATTTAAAGGTGGAACGTTTGAAATATTAAAAACAAAACCTATCACATTAGTGCAAATTGTTTTAGGTAAATATTTTGCCATACTAGTTATTCTTCTTTTTGTTATTTTACCCACATTGGTTTACATAATTGCTATAAAAGCGTTAAGCACACAAGGGGGAATAGATGGCGGAGGAATTTTAGGAAGTTACATTGGTTTGTTTTTTTTAGGTGCTGTGTTTGCAGCTATAAGCCTTTGTTGTAGCGGCTTTACCAACAATGCAGTTGTAGCTTTTTTAATTAGTGTGTTTGGTTGCATTATTTTATATTTTGGTTTTAATGCCTTAAGTAAATTGCCTCTTTTTGAAAATGGAGTAGATTATTATGTAGAAATGTTAGGGATAGATTTTCATTATAGTAGTATAAGTAGAGGTGTGTTAGATAGTAGAGATGTAGTTTATTTTTTTAGTATGATTTTTCTATTTTTATTGATAACCGTTAAAACGTTGAGCAAAAAATAAATGGCATTATTAAATAAAATTTGGAAAAGTAAATTTTGGTTACCCATAACAATTGCAGCAATGGTGGCTATTAATTGGCTGGCATCAATGTATCATACCAGAGTAGATTTTACGAATGAAAAAAGATTTACATTATCTAGCCCAACAAAAAAAATAGTAGAAAATTTAGATGATGTGGTATTGATTGATGTTTTTTTAAAAGGAGAATTTCCAAGTGGCTTTAAAAAGTTAGCCAATAGTACTGCAGAAATTTTACAAGAGTTTAAAGAAATTGGGGGAAAAAACATTCAATATAATTTCATTAGTCCTGATGATGAACTTGAAGGAACAAACATAAAATGGGGCGATACGTTAACAGCCTCTGGCCTTTACCCTATAAATTTAAAATCGCAACTTAAAGCTGGGGAGCAGCAACAATTGGTTTATCCAGTAGCATTGGTGCATTACAAACAAAATAGTTTACCCGTTGTATTGTTTGAGCAAAAAGGAATGGACGTAAAAAAATCATATGCCGATGCTATGAAAGATTTGAATAGTGCAGAAGCATTAATGGAATTTAAATTTGCCGATGCAATTTATAAAGCATCGCAAACTACAAAGCCTATGATTGCTTATGTAATAGGAAATGGGGAGCCACAAGATGTACGAATTTACGATTTAGCAGAAAACACATTAAGCCAAGATTATAATTTACAACAATTTAATTTAGCTACATTACCCTTAATACCCGATACATTTAAACTTTTATTGTTAGTAAAACCAACTGAAAAATTTAGCGACGACGAAAAATTAAAGATTGATCAATTTGTAATGAGAGGTGGAAAGGTAATTATGTTTTTAGATAAGCTTAATGCTGAAATGGACAGTCTTCGCATTAAAAATGAAGTAATTGCTTACGATAGGGGGTTAGAATTGAATGATTTATTATTTAAATACGGAGTTAGAGTTAATAATGATTTAGTAATGGATTTGCAATGCGATTTTTTACCTTTTGATGTAAATGGTAACGGGCAATTTGATTTTTTACATTGGAATTATTTTCCTCTTTTCGAATCAAAATCGAATCACATAATTAATAAAAATTTAGGTTTAGTAAGCGGACGATTTGTAAACTCAATAGATACTATAGAAGTTGAAGGTATAAAAAAGACGGTTTTGCTTAGTTCATCATCTAATGCTAAAACTATTGCCACACCTGCATTAATAAGCGGTAAAGAAAATAGTAACGAACCCGAGAGCGATAAATTTAAAAAAGCAAATATTCCAGTGGCTGTATTGTTAGAAGGAAAATTTACTTCTCTTTTTAAAAATAGAGTATCACAAGCCATTACCGATAGTTTGGAGCAATATGGAGTATCATTTATGCAAGAGTGTATTACCGATAATAAAATAATTGTAGTGGCAGATGGTGATATGGTTTTAAATAGTATTTCAAAAAACGAGCCCTTACCAATGGGTGTAAATCCGCTAACGGTGGGGTCGCAATATCAATATCAATTTGCAAATGCTACTTTTTTACAAAACTGTTTAGATTATTTATTAAATCCCTCAAACCTGTCAGAGGCAAAAGCCAAAGATTATACGTTACGATTATTAGATAGTAAAAAAGTAACTGCTAACAAAACGATGTGGCAATTAATAACGATAGCCTTACCAATTGCATTAGTAATTTTATTTGCATTTATTTTTCAATGGTTACACAAAAGAAAATATACGATTTAACTTAAAATGGATAAAACTCAACTCACTTATATTGTTTTTGCTGCAGTAATTTGTATTGCATTAGTTTTTGATTTAGGGTTACTTAGCAAAAAAAACACAACCATAAGTTTAAAAGCGGCATTGTTGCAAACTATTTTTTGGGTTGCCCTTTCCTTTGCATTCTGTGGGTTTATTTGGTACGAAAATATTGATGGCAATGGCAAGCAAGATGCTATTTCTTTTATATCTGCTTATTTACTAGAGTGGTCACTCTCTATTGATAATATTTTTGTGTTCATTATAATTTTCAACTTTTTTAAAGTAAAGGAAAATAGTTATAGCAGGGTTTTATTGCTAGGTATTTTAATGGCCATAGTATTTCGTATTTTATTTATTGCAATTGGTAGCGCAGCAGTTGCTAAATACGATTGGATAATGTATGTATTCGGTATTTTTTTGGCCTATACGGGTATAAAAATGTTTGCTGCAGGCGATGAAGAAGAATTTGATCCGGGAACTAACTGGGCATTCAAATTTATGCGTAAGTATATGCGTACAACAGATGAGGAACCTAATGGACGCTTTATTATTAACAAAGGCAACAAAGCATTTTTTACAAGACTAAGTATGGTTGTATTAATGCTAGGTTTAATAGATGTTGTTTTTGCAGTAGATTCTATACCAGCGGTATTCTCTATTATACCCGACCCTAGCAAAAAATTACTAATTTATTCTAGCAATATTTTTGCTGTATTAGGTTTGCGTAGTTTGTTCTTTTTATTAAGAGGAGCTGCAAGTAAGTTTGATTATTTACAACAGGGAATAGCCATTGTGTTATTATTTATTGGGTTAAAAATGTTATTACCTTTATTAAAATTTGCTGGTGTAAATGAGCATTATTTACACTTACCCGTTTGGATTTCTTTATTAATGATTTTGGTTTGTATTAGCGGTTCAATTTTTTATTCTATTTATCACAAGCGCAAGGGCATACCAAACGATGTAGTTGAATAATGTATACCATCTTTAACATAGCCATAGTTATTAATGCAACCTTTATACAAAAAGGTAACGATACCGTTATAGAACATTTATTAATTGACAGTAGAAAATTACTCTTTCCTCGTGCTTCTTTATTTTTTGCTATTGCAACGCCACAAAGAAATGCTGCTACGTTTATTGAGGAACTATACCAAAAAGGGGTACGTAATTTTATAGTAGATGCATCTTATACTGCTCATCAAAATTTTAATGAGGTAACAATTTTACAAGTGCCTAATGTGGTAGATGCATTGCAGCAAATAACAGCTTACCATCGTAATCAATTTACTTATCCGGTAATTGGTATTACGGGTAGTAATGGAAAAACTATTGTAAAAGAATGGTTGTACCAACTGTTACAAAATAAGTATACTATTGTACGCAGCCCCAAAAGTTATAACTCACAAATTGGTGTGCCACTAAGTGTATGGCAAATGAATGCAGTACATAACTTGGCCATTTTTGAGGCAGGTATTTCTATGCCTCATGAAATGGATACACTTCAAAAAATAATACAACCAACTATTGGAATATTTACTAGCATAGGCGATGCACATAACGAAGGGTTTGTGGATGTAGCACAAAAAATTGATGAAAAATCAAAACTATTTTTAGGCTGTAGCTCAATTATTTATTGTAAAGATAATATAGGCGTAGCACAAGCTATAGAAGGAAAATTCACAACCTGTCATTTATTTAGTTGGAGTAAAAAAGAAGATGCAACTTTACGAATAACCGCTATTCAAATACAACATTTTAATACCGTAATTAAAGGCGTTTATAAAAGAATAAAAGTAAGTATAGCTGTACCATTTACCAACGATGCGGCCATTGAAAACGCCATTACCTGTTGGTGTGTATTATTACATTTAGGTATAGATGATGAAACTATTTCGGCAAAAATGTTACAGCTAGGTTCGGTGGAAATGCGTTTAGAGCTAAAGCAAGGTATAAATAATTGTAGTGTAATAAATGATAGTTATAGTGCAGATATAAATTCGTTAACCATTGCATTAGATTTTTTACAGCAGCAACAGCAACATCAAAAGCGTACGGTAATATTAAGCGATATTTTACAGTCTGGTAAAAAAAACGCAGCGTTATATGCTGACGTTGCAGCAATTTTGCAACAAAAAAATATTAATCGCTTTATAGGGGTTGGTCCAGAAATATCTAAACAAAAAAATGCATTTAGTGGCATTGCCGATGTTCATTTTTTTGCTAGCACAAACGATTTTAAACAAAACTTTTATGCCCTACATTTTAATAACGAAACTATTTTATTAAAAGGGGCAAGAGTTTTTGAATTTGAACAACTTAGTCATTTGCTAGAGCAAAAAGTACATCAAACCATTTTAGAAATTAACTTAAATGCCATTGCTCATAATTTAAAAATATACAAACAGCAACTAACCCCAGGGGTTAAACTAATGGCTATGGTTAAAGCGTTTAGTTACGGAAGTGGAGGGTTCGAAATTGCCAATCTATTACAATTTCATAAGGTGGATTATTTGGCTGTTGCTTACGCAGATGAGGGTGTAGAGCTACGCAAAGCTGGCATTACCTTGCCCATAATGGTTATGAATGTTGAAGATGCTACGTTTGATGTATTGGTACAACATAATTTAGAGCCTGAGTTATTTTCATTTGAACTCTTTGATACCTTCGATAATTATTTACAACAAGGTGGTATTACAAACTTTCCCGTTCACATAAAAATAGATACTGGTATGAAACGCTTGGGGTTTGAACTATACGAAATAGAAACCCTTTGTACAAAAATCAAAGAAACAACATCCTTTAAAATACAATCTGTTTTTTCTCATTTAGCAGCAAGCGATGCTGCAGAGCATGATGATTTTACACAACAGCAAGCAACCATTTTTAACGAGGCTTGTGCTCAATTACAACACGTTATTTCGTACTCATTTATTAAACATATAGCAAATACAAGTGCTATACACAGGCATAATAAGTTGCAATACAATATGGTAAGGCTAGGTATTGGTTTATATGGCGTAGATAATTTTTTGCAAGCACAATTAAAAAATGTGACTACATTAAAAACGACCATATCTCAATTAAAAAAAATAAAAAAGGGCGAAAGTGTTGGCTACAGCCGTAAAGGAATAACAACCACTGATGCAACTATTGCTACCGTTCGTATTGGTTATGCAGACGGTTACCCCAGAGCCTTAAGCAATGGCAAAGGCAGCATGTTAGTTAATGGTAAATTAGCTCCTGTAATTGGTAACGTGTGTATGGATATGACGATGCTTGATGTTACGGGTATTGAGGTTAAAGAAGGAGATGATGTAATTGTATTTGGAGAAGATTTGCCCGTAAATAATTTAGCCCGTTGTGCAGATACTATTGCCTACGAAATTTTAACTGGTATATCGCAACGAGTGAAGAGGGTTTATTTTGAGGAATAAATACGCTGTAAATATTTAAATTATATACATTAATACTTCAAATTCATCAAAAGCCTAATTCCCACTATCTTTGTCCCTTATGAAACGTATAAACGTAACACTACTTGTTTTATTAATTCTTTTTGCCGACCAAGCCTTAAAAATTTGGGTAAAAACGAGTTTTAATTTACACGAAAACAGGCAAATGCTAGGGAGCGGTGCACAATTATACTTTGTAGAAAATATGGGCATGGCTTATGGCTGGAGTTTTGGTGGTAATTGGGGTAAATTGGCTTTAACCGTATTTAGAATGGTGGCTGTAGTTTTTGGCACCTGGTATATTGGTAGAATAATTGCAGAGAAATATCATAAAGGCTTTATTATTTGTGCTGCATTAATTTATGCTGGGGCAATTGGTAATTTATTGGATAGCATGTTTTACGGAATTATTTTTGATAAAGGCATGTTGCTAGATAATGCTACAAATGGCTACATTTATTATGATGGGGTGGCAAAAATTGGAGGCAAAGGATATGCATCTTTTTTGTATGGTAATGTGGTAGATATGTTGTATTTCCCTATCATAAAAGGGCATTATCCAAAATGGTTTCCCTTTAAAGCTGGAGAGTACTTCGAATTTTTTAGGCCCATTTTTAACATTGCCGACGCATCCATTTCTACAGGAGTAATCTCTATACTATTGTTTCAACGCAGGTTTTTTAAAAAGAAAGAAGTAATCACCAACTCCACTGTAGAAACTAAGGCATTGGTTAATGATGAAAGCCAGATATCGTAATTGCAAAATTGATGCTTTGTATCGGTATAAAAGTTGTAAATTTAGCCACTATAAATAGTTTTTATGAAGCGTTTATTTGCCTATTTTTTTATTGTACTAGTCGTTGTTTTTTTTGCAGCTTGCCAAAAAGAATTACAATTTGATGCAATACCAGATGATGGTTTAGCTTTGGGTACATTAAAGAGTTCATCGGATAATTGTTTACCTAGTAGTGTAAGCGGAGATTATACAAAAGATACTATACTAAAATCAACCAACTTTGTAGAAGTAACTATTGATGTTACTAAAATCGGTAATTATACCATTAAAACCGATACCATTGCAGGTATGTCATTTAGTGCTATTGGCACTGTAAATGCATTAGGTTTAAACATAGTAAAACTTATTGGGGTTGGTACCCCAACTAGTACAGGAACAAAGATATTTACAGTAAAATTTGGTAATAGTATATGCAGAATATTTGTACCTGTTGTAAGTGGTGCAAACCCAAATTCAATTTATACCCTTGGCGGTGCACCCGGTAGTTGCTCTGGTGTAACTACTGGTATAGGCATATATACTGCCGGTACAACTGTAGGCGCAACACATACGGTTACCCTTAGTGCAACAGTAACAAATCCTGGAATTTATACGCTAAATACAGGGGCTTCAATTAATGGGTTATCCTTTTCTGGTACAGGAAGTTTTGCAGCCAATGGCATTTTTCCAGTGGTTTTAACTGCTACTGGTACGCCAACTGTTGCAGGTTCATTTAATTATACGGCTAGCAATGGTACATCTAGTTGTACATTTACTATTACCGTAATTGCTGCACCACCTATACCTAATTTAGATTATATACCACAAACCAGTTTTACTAATTGGACTACTAGGCTGGTTGGCGGTACCCCAGCAGATACTACTTTTATACAAGTAAGTGCAAACTCAAGAACATTTGGCACAAATACGTATAAAATTTTCGAACGAAAAGTTTTAGGCAACCCAATAGATTCATTTTTTAATAGAAAAAATGGTGGATTATATTATCAATACATAGATGGTAATTTAGGCGTGTTAGATAACTCCATTAATAAAGAATATTTAGTGTTAGATTCTACTAAGCTTGTTGCACAAAATTGGACGAGTAATAATTTAGGACCAAATTCGGCAATGGGATTTATTATCACAGATATTAGAATAAAAGCTACCATAATAGCAAAAGGTGCAACATTTACAGTTAATGGTATTACATATACTAATGTAATTGAAGTTGATTATGCTTACGAAGTAACCATTCTTGGGTTAGGTAATTTGCCCATAGCTAATGAAAAAAGACGCTATGCAAAAGGTATTGGTGTGATCTATTCAAGTATTCAAAATTTAATAGCTCCTGCCACTATCCAAAATGAATTAACTCGTTCACAAATATTTTAATAGAAAATTATCTAAAAAATAAATATGAAGAATTTCTTTTTTATTGCCCTTGTTTTAAGTGCCACTCTCTTTTTTAGTTGTACAAAAGATGATGTTGATGAAAACGCACTATCAAGTGGTAATTTAACCACCGACTCTATTGGCGGTTGTAAGCAAATTTTAATACATGGCAATTATGAAAAAGATTCAGCATTAACTGCCGATAATTATTTAGATGTAAGTGTAAATATAAAAGCTGCTGGTACCTATACTATACAAACAAATACGGTAAATGGCATGTCGTTTAAAGGTACAGGCCGTTTGGGTTATGGTGGAGGCAATACCGTACGTTTGTACGGATCGGGGAAGCCTTTATTAAATGGATTATTTCCGTTTAGAGTAACCTATGGTGGTAGCCTTTGTATAGCTAATATTAGCATTGGCGGCGGCGGTGGGGCCAATGCAATTTTTTCAATGGGTGGTGCACCTAATACTTGTAGTGGGTTTAATAGCAGTGGCATATACCAAGCTGGGCAAATAATACTAGCTGGCGTAAACTATGTAGTAGCCAATGTAAATGTAACTTCAATAGGCACATACCAAATAAGAACCACACCAGTAAATGGGGTAACTTTTTCAACAGGTGCAACATTAAATACCTTTACTTCGTTAGGTGTACAAAGCGTTATACTTTTTGCAAGCGGTACACCTATAGCAAGCGGAAATTTTAATTATATACTAAACAGCCCAAATACCAATTGTAGATTTACCATTACCTATTTATAAAATTGGCAAATGTTTTGCATTATTAAATGGGTTAAAATAATAATAATAAATACTTTTAGGCGTAAAATCTTTTGAAAAAGAAATGAAAAAAAAATTAAGCACTCTATTAATATTATCAGCAGTAATTTTTTTATCTGCCTGCGAAAAAGAGCTAAGTACAGAAAACTCTACACTTATTGGCAATGAATTAATTGTTGGTAAAAATTGCCGGATAGCTAAATTGGTTTATAACGATACCGCAACTGGCATAAATTTAGGATCGTTAGCGGCTACTATCAATATTTTAGATAGGGTAGATCAAATTAATGCATTTGATAGCTTAGCAGTTGCCTTAACTTTTGCGGCAGATATTACATACTCTAATGATACTATTTATTTAAATGTGGATGAATATTTTGTATTGGATTTAGTAAATAACAGAATAAAACGTTTGCATGGTTTAACAGATCCTACAGATATTTTATCGCCACAGTTTGATGCCGATTATTCCTATAATGCAAATGGGTATTTAATACAAAAAAACTATTTGCTTTCTCCTGGTGCATTCCCATTAATAAATGTAGCCTATACTTACACAGGTAATAATCTTACTAAAATGACGTATACTAATTTAGTAAGTGGAGAAGTAGAGGTAGATGCTGATATGCAGTATTATCCAACTATATCTCCTCAAAATTATTTGTATATTTTTCCAGATGAATTTACACATCCAGAATATGTACAATTTTTTAATTTTGGTAAAAAATCAGCTAATGCCATAAAAAAAATAAAGCTAAGTTTTTATAACAGTGGTGTAGCTGTAGATTCGTTGGTATCTAACTTTGCTAGTTATAGAATGAGCAGAGATAATTATGTGTTAGATGTAATTATGAGTGGAGATGATCAACCAGCCATACCAGCACCTGGGGGTTCTAAAATTAAGTTTTCGTATAAATGTAAATAAAATTCATTTTTTGCAATAAAAAAGCACTTCTTTACAAGAAGTGCTTTTTACTTAATCCAATCTATAAGTTGTTACTCATATTTTCCCTACCATATTCTCTGGCTTAACCCACTCATCAAATTCTTTAGGGGTTACATAACCAAGTTTTACAGCCATTTCTTTTAAAGTAGTATTTTCTTTATGTGCTTTTTGTGCAATTTCGGCAGCCTTGTAATAACCAATTTTTGTATTTAGTGCAGTAACTAACATTAAGCTATTATCAACATGCTTTTTAATGTTTGCTTTTAATGGCTCAATCCCTATTGCACATTTATCATTAAAGCTAACACAGCCATCACCTATTAATCTAGCACTATGTAAAAAATTATAAATCATTACAGGCTTAAAAACATTCAATTCAAAATGTCCGTTGCTGCCACCAATGCCAATTGTAACATCATTACCCATTACTTGTGCGGCAATCATGGTTAAGGCTTCACATTGTGTAGGGTTTACCTTACCGGGCATAATAGAACTACCGGGCTCATTATCGGGAATATGTAATTCGCCAATACCGCTTCTTGGCCCACTCGATAACATACGAATATCATTAGCAATTTTCATTAAACTAACGGCTACAGTTTTTAATGCACCATGTGCTTCTACTATAGCATCATGAGCAGCTAATGCTTCAAATTTATTTTCGGCAGTTTTAAAAGGTAGTTTAGTAAGCTTTGCAATATGTTTGGCTACATTTACATCGTATTTAGGAGGTGTGTTTATACCAGTACCCACAGCAGTACCACCTAATGCTAATTCACTCAAATGAGCTAATGTATTTTTTATAGACCTCATCCCATGGTCTAACTGCGATACATAGCCGCTAAACTCTTGCCCTAAAGTAAGTGGTGTTGCATCCATAAAATGGGTACGACCAATTTTTACTACTTTCTTAAAAGCTTTAGCTTTTTTATCTAACGTATCTCTTAATTTTTTTATGCCGGGCAGTGTTGTTTCTATTAAAATTTTATATGCCGAAATATGCATTGCCGTAGGAAAAGTATCATTACTTGATTGTGATTTGTTTACATCATCATTAGGGTGTAAATACTTTTCTTTATCGCTTAATTTACCACCATTTAAAACATGCCCACGGTAAGCAATAACTTCATTGCAATTCATATTGCTTTGTGTACCACTTCCTGTTTGCCATACCACCAACGGAAAATAATCATCTAATTTTCTTTCCAAAATTTCTTTACATACTTTTCCTATTAAATCAGCTTTCTTTTTGGTAAGTATACCTGCGTCTGCATTGGTTAATGCTGCTGCATGTTTTAAGTAAGCAAATGCAGCAATAATTTCTTTAGGCATTTTATTAATGTCTTCAGCAATTTTAAAATTATCTATGCTACGTTGGGTTTGTGCACCATAATAGGCCTTAACGGGAACTTTTACTTCTCCCATGGTATCTTTTTCAATTCTAAATTCCATATATTTTTTTATAAATTTTTTTTAAATAAGGTTTAGTATAAATCAATTAATTCCCTGTAAAATTTGCCTTCCTTTTTTCTAAAAATGCCGTAGTGCCTTCTTTCATATCTTCCGTAATAAAGCAATCGCCAAAAGCTTCAACCTCTTTATCGTAGCCGCTTTTACCGGTGGTGTATGCACTATCACTCACAACGGCAATATTTATACATTCAATAACTTTTGCAATAGCAATAGGAGCTTTACTCATTATTATTTGTAAAATATCTTTTGTTCTTTCTAGTAGACTTTCTGGTGTGGTTACATGATTTACTAAACCAATTTGTAAAGCCTCATTAGCATCAATTAAATGGGCAGTCATTTGTAACTCCATACTTTTTCCTTTACCAACTAATTGAGTAAGGCGTTGAGTGCCTCCGTAGCCTGGTAATAATCCAAGGTTAACTTCGGGCTGACCAAACTTTGCATTTTCACTACACAATCTAAAGTGGCAAGCCATAGCTAACTCACATCCACCGCCTAATGCAAAACCATTCACCGCTGCTACAATTGGCTTTTTACTATTTTCTATTTTAAAAAAAACATCTTGTCCTCTTTTAGCTAATGCCATAGCTTCTTCTTTAGTTAATCCGCCAAATTCTGTAATATCTGCACCAGCAACAAATGCTTTTGCACCAGCACCAGTAATTAATACGGTTTTAATTTCAGCATTATTGTATACTTCATCTATGGCATGATCTAAATCGGTAAATACTTGTTTGTTTAAAGCATTTAGTTTATCGGGCCGGTTAATGGTAATAGTGAAAATACCATTTTCTAAGGTTGTTAAAAGTGTTTGATACATATAAATAATTAAAAATTTCTATTTTCCTTTACCCAAGTTTTTATATATGTTGCAATTTCGATAGTTGGTGTACCAGGTGCAAATAATTTTCCTATACCCATCTCATTCAATGTTTTCATATCATCATCCGGTATTATGCCGCCGCCAGTTAATAAAACGTCATTCATTTCTTTAGCCTTCATTAAGGCAATTACTTTAGGGAAAACCGTGTTGTGGGCACCACTTAAAATACTTACTCCAATGGCATCCACATCTTCTTGCAACGCAGCATTTACAACCATTTCGGGTGTTTGGCGTAAGCCGGTATAAATTACTTCCATACCAGCATCTCGTAATGCAGTAGCAATAACTTTAGCACCACGGTCATGACCATCTAAGCCTACTTTTGCAATTAATACTCTTACGGGTCTATTCATACAACAATTTACAATTAATAATTAATAACCTCGGTAATAACAGGCAGGTTAAAATAAGTTTAATGCATAATTTATTCTGTTCACTGTTTCTTCTTTTCCAATAATAGCAGCAATGTCAACTACAGGAGGACCAAATTTTCCTCCAACCAACATTATTCTAAAGGGTAACTGTAATTCACCTGGTTTGATAGCTTTTTCTATTGCTAATTCCTTAAAACTATTTTCAATAGAAACTGCATCCCAATTTTTTAAACCATTTAAAGCAACAATCCAGTCTACAAAAAATTGATTTTTATCGGCACTGCATTTTGGTTTTATAGCATCAACATCCAGCGTTTCGGGTGCTTTATAAAAAAATGAAGCTTGTATATAAAAATCTGTTAATAAGGGACATCTTTCTTTTACCAAATTTAATATCATTTCAAATTTTGCATTGTCATCTATGGTAATACCCTTTGAATTGAAATCTTCTTTTACTGCCCACTGCCATTTGCCAACTGCCAACTTCTTTATCCATTCTGCATTAAACCACTTTGCTTTTTCGTAATCAAATTTTGCACCAGCACTATGCACTCGTTCCAAACTAAAATTTTCTATTAATTCTTCTTTGGTAAATAATTCCTGCTCTGTGCCAGCATTCCACCCAAGTAATGCAAGTAAATTTATAAATGCCTCTGGTAAAAATCCTTTCTCTTTAAAACCCTCAACAAGCTCATTGGTTTTAGGGTCGGTCCAATTCATTGCAAAAACGGGAAAGCCATATTTTGCTCCATCTCTTTTACTCAATTTTCCGCTAGGGCCGAGTATTAAAGGCAAATGAGCCCATTTTGGCATGTTACTTAGTCCAAATAAATACTTCCAAAGTAATACATGCACAGGTGCACTTGGTAACCATTCCTCACCTCTAAAGGCATGTGTAATTTGCATTAAATAATCATCAACTACAACCGCTAAATGGTAGGTTGGCATCCCATCGGCTTTTAGTAAAACTTTATCATCTACCAATCCTGTTTCGTTTTTTATTTCGCCACGAATGATATCATCAAAACTAATTATTTCATTTTCTGGCATTTTTATTCTTACTACATATCTTGTGCCAGCAGCTAATAATTGTTCTACTTCATTTGGCAAAAGCGATAGCGAATTTTTCATTTTCAATCGTATCGTATGGTCGTATTGCGGACTAGGGTTTTTTTCACTCTTATTTTCACTCCTCATTTTTTCTAGTTCCTCTGGCGTATCAAAAGCATAATAAGCGTAACCGTCCTTAATTAATTGCTCGGCATATTGGTTGTAAATTCCTTGCTCTTTACGTTCACTTTGGCGGTAAGGGCCAAAATTACCTCCGTTTAGTGGGCTTTCATCAGGCTTAATACCACACCATTTTAAGCAATCAAAAATATATTGTTCAGCACCCTCAACAAATCTTGTTTGGTCGGTGTCTTCAATCCTCACAATAAAATCGCCACCATGTTTTTTGGCAAATAAATAATTGTACAAAACCGTTCTTACCCCACCTAAATGCAAACCACCTGTTGGGCTTGGGGCAAAACGAACTCTAACTTTACTCATATTGCAAAGATACTGCTCAAAACCCTTCCCGAAAAATCGGGATATGCCAAAAGGGGCTTTAACGCTCAACTATTTTTGAGTTACTTTTGTTTTACTAGAGGTTTATTTTTGGTAAAAAATTTAATTTATTAAAAACCATTAAGAGGGTTTTAGTTATTATGACTGCAATAGCACCACATTATTGGCAAAAAAATAAAAATTTAATCTTTAATTTTTTAAAGAGAGATTTATATTTTGTTAAAACTCCTTGGTGGATAAAAAAACTATACCCAAATTGTGTGTGGGATATTCCTACAAAAGAAAAAATATTGTACCTCACCTTTGATGATGGCCCTCATCCAACTATTACACCTTTTGTTCTGCAACAATTAAAAAAGTACAATGCTAAAGCTACTTTTTTTTGCATTGGAGATAATGCAAAAAAATATCCGGCTGTAATGCAACAAATAGTTAATGAAGGGCATACAATTGGCAACCACACCATGCATCATTTAAACGGCTGGAAAACAGATGATGGAATTTATTTGAATAATATTAAAGAAGCACAGCAATATATTAATTCAATATTATTTCGTCCGCCTTACGGCAGAATAAAAAAATCACAGCTAAATAAACTTTCCTCTTTCCACCTTCCCCTTTCAACTATCATGTGGACTATTTTAGCAGGTGATTGGGAGCAGTCTTTAAGCCCTGAAAAATGTTTTAATCAAATAAAAAATAAAATTTACCCTGGTGCAATTGTAGTATTTCACGATAGCGAAAAAGCAGTAGAAAGAATGGAATATGCTTTTCCTAAACTACTGGAATATGCATTTAAACAAGGCTATAGTTTTAAACGAATAGAAGAATAGCTTAATCTTTTATTTTTTTCATTAAGTACCGAAAATTTTAAATACGAATAGTATTCAACTAAATCAGATCTTGATTTTATTATTTTTAAATAATCTTCAGTGGTGCTAAATTGTTGATTTTTCCAAAATGAATCGATCACCTTTTTTTACATCATTTTAAAAACCAACCTTAGTTGAGATAGAAAAGTAAGTACCCACCTCCAATGTATTAATGGCTGCTTTATTAAGTTCAACTTGACTGAATAGGTTAGTAGAAAAAAATAATAAAGAAATTAAAAGAATAGGGATATGTTTTTTCAAGCAAACATGGTTTAGTTCAAACTTACTAAAAACGAGCAATATTGTCTAAAATATTATCTTAATTGATTATTTTTTTCAATAAAGGTTTTTATATCTTTGTTACAATGGTTAATAAGTTAAAATCGGCAAAACCCAAAGCGGAGGCTAAAGAACAATTTAAACAAGAGAAGGAAGAAGTCGTTGAAGTAAAGCAGCTACTTAAAGACGAACGTACCCATAAAATTGTCGGCACTTTTTTTCTATTAATATCTATACTATTATTTGTTGCGTTTACATCTTATTTATTTACTTGGGAGGAGGATCAAGACAAAGTATTTAAAAATGGCTATAAATTATTGCTGGGAACCGATGTGAAAGTGGCAAATTTATTAGGAACACTTGGAGCTTTTATAGCGCATTTCTTTATTTATAATGGATTTGGTATTGCCGCTTATTTAGTTTGCTCATTCTTTTTTATTATAGGGATCAATTTCTTTTTTGGAAAAAAGATTTTTTCTACCATTCGTAATTTAAAATATTTAATAGTTGGCTTGCCTTTATTAAGTGTATTGGCTTCGGTTTTATTTTCATCAAAAGCATTTGCTTGGGGTGGTGCAGTAGGGGATATTACAAAAGAGTGGATGTATAAAGTGATTGGCGAAATAGGAACGTATGGTATTTTATTACTTGCGGCAGTAAGTTATATTATCTGGCGGTTTAATCCCGTATTTAAATTACCTCAAAAAAATCAAGTTGAAGCAGGCGATATAAGTAACCAACTTGATGAAGTAGATGATGAAGATGAAAGCACTTCATTAACAACAACCGAAAATCAAGATGATGTAATAAGTTCAAAATCGAATGTTTTAAAAGAAGAAGGAAATATATTGATTATTCCTCCTCAGGAAAACCCTTTGTTGAATCATGAAATTAATTTACTAGAAAAAGAAGGGTTAGATAAAACTAAACCTGCAGAGGGTAGTTTAGCTATTGAGCCAGTAAAGCCTATTGTAAAAAATAATGCAATAGAACCACTAGAATTAGAAATAAAAGTAGTGCCAGAAAAATTAGATGAAGAAGTGGAAATGCCAAAGCAAATTACCCCAGCTCCTTACGATCCTATTTTAGATTTAAGAGATTATAAATACCCTACGCTTGATTTATTAGAAAATCACGGCAGCGAAAAAATTGTACAAGATGTCAATGAACTACAGAATAATAAAAATCAAATTATAGGTACCTTAAAAAATTACGATATTGATATTCAAAAAATTTCGGCAACAGTGGGGCCTACTGTAACCTTATACGAAATTATTCCTGCTGCTGGTGTGCGAATTAGTCGAATCAAAAATTTAGAAGATGATATTGCCTTAAGTCTTGCTGCATTAGGTATTCGTATTATAGCGCCAATACCCGGCAAAGGTACCATTGGTATTGAAGTACCCAATGCAAAGAAAACGGTGGTTAGTATGAAAACCCTCTTGGCATCTGAAAAATTTCAACAAAACAACTTTTCTTTACCCATTGCAATTGGAAAAAAAATTGATAACGAAAATTTTATTGTAGACTTAGCAAGTATGCCTCATTTGCTTATGGCTGGTGCAACGGGGCAAGGGAAATCTGTTGGCTTAAATGCTATATTGGTTTCATTATTATATAAAAAACATCCATCTCAATTAAAATTTGTTTTAGTAGATCCTAAAAAAGTTGAGCTTAGTATTTATAAAACAATTGAAAATCATTTTTTAGCAAAATTGCCCGGCGAAGAAGATGCCATTATTACCGATACAAAAAAAGTAGTACATACCCTTAATGCACTTTGTATTGAAATGGATAATAGATACGATTTACTCAAAGAGGCAGGCGTACGAAACATAAAAGAGTATAACGAAAAATTTGTAGCACGTAAATTAAATCCAGAAAAAGGTCATCAATTTTTACCTTTTATAGTATTGGTGGTAGATGAATTTGCAGATTTAATTATGACAGCTGGTAAGGAAGTTGAAATGCCTATTGCAAGATTAGCACAGTTGGCTAGGGCAGTGGGTATACATTTAATTATTGCAACACAACGGCCAAGTGTTAATATTATTACTGGTACAATTAAAGCAAACTTCCCTGCAAGAATTGCATTTAAAGTGAGTAGTAAAATAGACAGCCGTACCATTTTAGATGCTGGTGGTGCAGAGCAATTAATTGGTAAAGGCGATATGTTGATTAGTTACAATGGCGAATTAGTACGTTTACAATGTGCATTTGTTGACACACCGGAAGTTGATAAAATTGTTGATTTTATTGGAAAACAACGAGGCTACCCACAAGCCTTTTTATTGCCAGAATATGTGGATGAAAAAGAAATGGAAGGAAAAGATTTTGACCTAAATGATAAAGATCCGTTGTTTGAAGATGCAGCAAGATTAATAGTAGCAAGCCAAGTTGGTAGTACATCTTTATTACAACGCCGAATGAAATTAGGATATAACAGAGCTGGCCGATTAATGGATCAATTAGAAGCAGCTGGTGTAGTAGGAGGTAGCCAAGGTAGTAAAGCAAGAGACGTATTAATTCAAACCGAAGTAGATTTAAACATGTTGCTAAATAGCATTGGATAATAGTTGTTGTTGATAAGGAGAAATTGCTCATTAGCTTTTAACTATATACATTGCTTTCAACTAATATTTTTCTACAGTAAAAAATCAAATTTTAATTTAAACATTCACAATTCATCACTCACCGTAATGTCCAAATTTTTAATAGTAGGTTTAGGTAATATTGGGGCAGAATACGCCAACACAAGGCATAATATTGGTTTTGATGTTGTGCATGCTTTTGTTACCAAGCATGGCGGAAGTTTTAGAGTAGATAGGCTGGCTTATGTTGCCGATATAAAATGGAAAGGAAAACAAATGGTATGTATTTGCCCAACTACTTTTATGAATTTAAGTGGAAAAGCATTTAAGTATTGGTTAGATAAAGAAAAAGTTTTAATAGAAAATACATTAACAGTTGTAGATGATTTGGCTTTACCCATTGATAAAATACGCCTTCGTAAAGCAGGTACTCATGCTGGGCATAATGGCTTAAAAGATATACAGGCTATTTTAGGATCAGATGCTTATGCAAAACTACGCTTTGGTATCGGGGATAATTATCCAAAAGGGATGCAAGCTGATTTTGTTTTAAGCAAATGGCTTAAAACAGAAGAGCCAATCATAAAATTAAAAATAGAAACTTGTATTGAAATTATAGAAAACTTTATTATAGTCGGAATAGATCAAACAATGAGTAAGTACAATAATTTAGTTATAAATCCATAATAAATAAACCTCCTTACAAACATACAGTTTTGCTGCATTTTAATTACTTTCATAGTATTTACTATCCCTATTTTAGTTTTAAATGAAATAAACAGATGAAAATTTTTTGTATAGGAAGAAATTATGCTGAACATGCTAAAGAATTCGGGAATGCTGTGCCAACGACTGAGCCTGTAATATTTATGAAGCCTAAAAATGCATTATTGCAAGGGCATACTCCATTTTACTATCCACATTTTACGAATAAATTACATTACGAATGTGAGTTGGTGTTGCGTATTTGTAAAAATGGAAAACATATTCAATCAGGCTTTGCAAGTAATTATTATAATGGTATTGGAGTAGGAATAGATTTTACAGCTAGAGATATTCAAGATGAGTGTAAGAAAAAAGGCTTGCCTTGGGAAAAAGCAAAGGCATTTGATAACTCTGCAGCGGTTAGTACTTTTTTAAACATTACCCCAGCATTAAATAAAAAAAATATCAATTTTAGTTTGAAAAAAAATGGGGAACTCATGCAAAAAGGGTTAAGTGGCGATATGATTTTTAGCTTCGATTCCATCATTGAACATATTTCTAACTATTTTTCCTTGAATAATGGCGATCTTATTTTTACAGGTACGCCAGCAGGAGTAGGCGAATGTGTTGTAGGAGACGAATTAGATTGTTACATCGAAAATGAAAAATTACTCTCGGTACAAATAAAATAAATTGTTTCAAATACGTTACATTATTTTCTGCTACTTATAAATAATTTACTTTTGCCCAATGGTTGATACAAGTATTTTATTAAACGCCTATCGTTTAATGTGCACTGCCTATGCAATGGCAGATACATATGAAAATAATAGACAAATTTGCAAATACGTTCACTCCACTTCAAGAGGGCACGAAGCTATTCAACTAGCTACAGCGTTTCAATTATTACCACAAGATTATGTAAGCCCTTACTACAGAGATGAAAGTATGTTGTTAGGATTAGGCTTTTCTCCCTACGAATTAATGTTGCAATTATTAGCCAAAGGCAATGATATTTTTACCGGCGGAAGAGAGTATTACAGCCATCCTAATTATAACGGAAACGATAAGCCAACAATAATTCATCAAAGCAGTGCAACAGGTATGCAAGCCATACCCACAACAGGCGTTGCACAAGGAATAAAGTATAAAGAGCAGCAAATGGCTCATAGTTCATTGTTCATGAAAGGCTCACACTATGAACCATCAGCTATCAACCATCAACCAATTGTCCTTTGCTCCCTTGGGGATGCATCGGTTACCGAAGGTGAAGTAAGCGAAGCCTTACAATTTGCCGCATTACACCAATTACCTATTATTTTTTTAGTACAAGATAATGGTTGGGGCATAAGCGTTACAAAAGAAGAAGCAAGATTAACCAACGCCAGTGAATTTGTAAAAGGCTTTGGTGGAATAAGTCGTATAAGTATAGATGGTAGCGATTTTGCACAAAGTTTTGAAGTAATGAAAAATGTGGTGGATGAAGTGAGAAGAGAGCGTCATCCGTTTTTAGTATGTGCAAAAGTGCCCTTACTTGGCCATCATACAAGTGGTGTACGTAAAGAATTTTATAGAACTGAAGAAGATTTAGCTAAGCATTATTTAGATGACCCAAAACCAAAGCTTAGAAAAAAATTAATAGAATTAGGCGTTACAGAAAATGATTTACTACAAATAGAAAATGAAACTGCACAAAACGTAGCAACTGATTTTTCTAATGCAGTAGTGGCGCCAGAGCCCATTGCTTCAACAGTAAGCGATTTTGTTTTTGTGCCAACAACAGTTACCGAAGAAAAGGGAGAACGTTCTCCAATAAATAACGAAAAAGTATTAATGGTAGATGCAGCCTTATTTGCTATAAGAGAAATAATGGAAGAATTTCCTGAGGCTGTATTATATGGGCAAGATGTAGGACGTAGACTAGGAGGCGTTTTTAGAGAAGCAGCTACCTTAGCAGAACAATTTGGCGATTATAGAGTTTTTAATACAGCTATACAAGAAGCTTATATAATTGGTAGCACAGTTGGTATGAGTGCAGTAGGTTTAAAGCCCATTGTGGAGGTTCAGTTTGCCGATTATATTTACCCTGGTTTAAATCAATTAGTAACCGAAATAAGCAAAAGTTGTTATTTAAGTTGTGGCAAATTTCCAATACAAACATTAATACGTATACCAATAGGTGCTTATGGCGGCGGGGGTCCTTATCATAGCGGTAGCATAGAAACTACCTTGCTTTCTATTAAAGGAATTAAAATAGTTTATCCAAGCAATGCAGCCGATATAAAAGGTTTAATGAAGGCCGCTTTTTTAGATCCTAATCCTGTTGTAATGTTAGAGCATAAAGGATTATACTGGAGCAAAGTACCCGGTACAGAAGAGGCTAAAACTGTTGAGCCTTCGGCAGATTATATTATTCCGCTAGGCAAAGCAAATATTGTTTTACAAGCCAATGCAGCGTGTATTGAAAACGGCGAAAGCTGTTGTATAATTACCTACGGCATGGGAGTGTATTGGGCAAAAGCTGCGGCAAAAAGTTTTGTAGGTAAAGTAGAGGTAATAGATTTACGTACCTTATTTCCGTTAGATGAAGAACTCATTTTTGCTACTGTAAAAAAACATGGAAAATGTTTAATAGTAACCGAGGAGCAACAAAATAATAGCTTTGCAGAGGCTTTAGCTGGTAGAATTAGTAAAGCTTGTTTTAGAAACTTAGATGCACCTGTAGAAGTTTTAGGCGCTTTAAATTTACCTGCAGTACCCATGAATGTACTTTTAGAAAAAGAGATGTTACCCAATGCAGAAAAGGTAGCAGAAAGAATTAGCCAACTTTTACAGAATTAGCTTTTCCCCTTTTGAGAAAATGGCCTATATTTGCAGCCCGTAAAACGGATTAAGCTATGTCAGTCTGAGCTTGTCGAAGACGAGTTAGCTAATTTTTTACGAATGTCGGGGTAGCTCAGCTGGTTAGAGCATCGGATTCATAACCCGAAGGTCGGCAGTTCAAGTCTGCTTCCCGATACAAAGCC
>Ga0209550_10001158_pt1 | contig 25421 bp, 19 predicted proteins | sample LauGreSuBDMM15SN_2_FD_187567 | JGI IMG/M metagenome (GOLD analysis project Ga0209550, IMG submission 187567) | Freshwater lake microbial communities from Lake Michigan, USA - Su13.BD.MM15.SN (SPAdes) (version 5) | ecosystem: Environmental > Aquatic > Freshwater > Lake | place: Lake Michigan... | reverse complement strand
GATAAAAATTCAAAGACCAAAGAAAAGACCGCAATTGAAAAATTGGAATCCATTCACGTGCAAAATGGAAAAGATCTTTTGGAATTGCTTGTTGGTAAATTGCAAACATTGCTGAAAGACAAATCTTCTTCTGGTGTTTCAAACAACTTTGGTGAAGTGGTTATAGGAAAAGGTGCAAAATTCAATGCCAAAGCATTGACCAGCATTGATTATCAAAATATCAATCCATTGGCTTGGACTGGTGATGCAGAAATCGATCATTCTATCAATACGTTGTTGCACAACTACAACATCAAGTATAATGAAGAACTTGGACGATACAAGCGTGAGAAATTCAACATCAGCATTGGTGATGAATTGCCTGCAGGTGTATTAAAACTTGCCAAAGTTTACCTCGCTGTTAAACGCAAGTTGAAAGTGGGTGATAAAATGGCTGGTCGCCACGGAAACAAAGGTATCGTTGCCAAAATTGTACGTGCCGAAGACATGCCATTCCTGGAAGATGGCACTCCAGTTGACATTGTATTAAATCCATTGGGTGTACCTTCTCGTATGAACCTTGGACAGATATACGAAACCATTCTGGGATGGGCAGGCGAGAAGCTTGGATTAAGATTTTCTACGCCAATCTTCGACGGTGCTACTGTCGATGAGATCACAAGTCTCATAGAGCAGGCTGGACTACCAAGCTATGGCCATACTTACTTGTATGATGGTGAAACAGGAGAACGCTTCCACCAGAAAGCAACTGTTGGTATTATATATATGCTGAAGTTACACCACATGGTAGATGATAAAATGCATGCTCGTTCTATCGGACCATACAGTCTTATTACGCAACAGCCTTTGGGTGGTAAAGCTCAGTTTGGTGGACAGCGTTTTGGTGAGATGGAAGTATGGGCTCTTGAAGCATATGGAGCATCTAATATCCTCCAAGAATTGCTAACATTGAAGTCTGATGACATCATTGGAAGGGCTAAGACTTATGAGGCCATTGTTAAAGGTGATAATGTACCAAAAGCAGGCATCCCTGAATCTTTCAATGTACTTGTACATGAACTTCGAGGTTTAGGTCTTGAACTTAAGTTTGAAAATTGATAAGGCCGTAACCAAACTATACAAAAAAAGCCATCCGAAAGGATGGCTTTTTTTGTATAGTAGTTTAATCAGAAAATATTTGGTTTGGCTCTTAGCACTATCAATGCGATTATTATAATTTGATCAAGTATTCAAAAAAATTTTAAAAAGTTGATTTAAAAAAATCCCATGCATAATGATGAACATCGATGTCGTTGGGGTAGTTGTGCTTCCCACCTATGACTTTAAGAAGAACCACACTTTTAGTATTTCCAGTGAATGAATATTTTTCTATTGTTTTACCATCTGATGGATCAGTATCCGGCAAGTTAGTCTTAGTTGAGGTTCCAGTATACCCAGCTAAGTCTGCCCAATACTGAAACGTTCTATCAGTAGAACGTACATTCCCGAAGTTGCCACTGCCTAAAATAACCTCACCACCATCATAAGGATTTGTTTTATCCTCTGTACCATTAATTATAAGCACATTCATGGGTTTTAGCATTTGCGGGCAATCTAGGTTATTGCTATCTGGTAGGTTGGCTACAATTGCTGTAATTGCTCTAAAGGAATTAGGCATTGTTAATCCAAGCTTATATGCCATGTGTCCACCACCTGAAGTACCCACTGCAAAAACTTTCGCATCGTCAATCTGATAATATTTTTTAAAATATTTTATCATTTGTATAAAAAAAGCTTCCTCATTGATATTTTCAATATTAGCAGATGATGGTGCTATTTTTCTACACTCATTCCAATAATTTTTATAACCAGTTGGAAAAACAGCAATAAATTTTTCATTTGATGAAATCTCATTCATTTTCGAAGCTCTCTCCATCATTTGTTTTCCATTTCCTCCAGAACCATGTAGCACGAAAACAAGGCTGTGATTTTTTATTTGTTGAGGTTTATTAAAATGGAAGACCCTGTAATGGCCATCTATTTTAATCGAGTCAGCTAGGATTTGTGACTGTAATGAAGAACAAAACATAAGAAAAATGACCGGGCAAATTATTTTTAACATCGGTAAAGGTTTATATTTTTTGAAACTTTGCTATATCCAGGTTAAAGTTATAAAATACAAGTTAATTTTTATGTTCTTTGATTGTACCTTTATGTAATCGACGTGGTATGGATAAAGAATTTCAGAAATTACTTAGCAAGTTTGTAAAGAGTGCATTAAAGGAAGATGTTGGCAATGGTGACATAACAACACTTTCAACTATTAAAAAGACACAACAATCAACAGCAACTTTTTTGGTCAAAGAACCATGCATAATAGCAGGTATAAAACTCGCTGAGTTCATTTGTCATGAAGTTGATCCAAATTTACTCTGCACTTGGAATGTTAATGACGGAGATACCATAGAAGCCAAAATGGAAATTGGGACGATTACGGGTAGTACACACAAGATTCTTGTTGCCGAGCGTCTTTTACTAAATTGCATGCAACGTATGAGCGGAATAGCTTCCAAAACTGCTGATTTGGTAGCTATGATAGCTCCTTACGGAACAAAATTGTTGGACACAAGAAAAACAACCCCCAATAATAGAATTCTTGAAAAATGGGCAGTACGAATCGGTGGTGGCCTTAACCACCGGATGGGTTTGTATGATCAAATACTAATCAAGGACAACCATATTGCAGCCTCAGGTGGAATTGTTAATGCATTGAACAGTTGTCATGAATTTTTGTTAAAAAAGAAATTACACGTGCCTGTTATCATAGAAGTTAAAAACCAAGAGGAATTTGAGCTTGTAGTTGACAATAGTTTTGTGACTAGGGTTTTATTGGATAATTTTTCTCCTGAGAAAATAAAGTCAATCGTTTCTGTTAATAATGGAAGAAAACTACTAGAAGTTTCAGGTGGTATCAGTGAAAAAAACATCATAAAATTTGCTGAAACCGGCGTTGATTATGTTTCAGTTGGCTACATAACACATCATATTGAGTCTATTGATATTTCACTTAAAATAAAATAAAACATTGTTTACAGAAGAAATAACCAAAGTAGGATACATTAGTCGGTCTGTACCCACTGATAAAGATTTAAAAACGTTGATTCTTGAATTGAAAAAGGAAAAAAACGCCGTAATTCTAGCCCATTATTATGTGAGTCCGGAAATCCAAGCTATTGCAGACGTGGTAGGTGACAGCCTTGCATTGGCATATGCAGCAAAGAAAACAGATGCTGATATCATTTTATTTTGTGGTGTTCATTTTATGGCGGAGACGGCCAAGATTCTCAATCCCACTAAGAAAGTAATATTACCAGACCTAAATGCTGGATGTTCTTTGGCCGATTCAACCCCATCTGACGAATTCAAGGCATTCAAAACAGCGCATCCTGGTGCGGTTGTTGTCAGTTATATCAATTGTTCGGCTGAGGTCAAAGCCATGAGTGATATCATCTGTACCTCATCTAATGCTGTTGATGTTGTGAATTCAATTCCATTAGATACGAAAATCATTTTTGCGCCGGATAAAAATTTGGGAACCTATGTTTCAAAAGTAACCGGTAGAGACATGATTTTATGGGATGGGGCATGTGTTGTTCATGTTAATATATCGCTTGATAAACTTAAGGCACTTCAGTTGAAGTATCCAGATGCCGAATTAATTGCACATCCAGAATGTGAAACAGAAATTTTAGAGCTAGCAAGTTTTATTGGTTCAACGAAAGCATTGATTGATTATGCACAAGAATCACCAAAAGAAGTATTCATTGTGGCAACAGAAGCGGGAATTTTATATAAAATGCGCGAGTTGATGCCCAATAAATTGATAATCCCTGCACCTGCACTCGAAACAAATTCATGTGCTTGTTCAGAATGTCCATACATGAAAATGAACACCCTTGAAAAGGTTTACAATGCATTGTATTATGAATTGCCAGAAATTCAGCTTGATAAGGCAATCATAAAAAAAGCAGCAATTGCATTGGAAAATATGATGGCAGTTAAATAATGGAGAAAATGATACATGTAGATGTGGCTATAATGGGTTCAGGTATAGCTGGACTTTCTTTGGTAAATTATCTTAAAGAGTTATCAATCCAACAAGGGAAAGATATTTCTTTAGCCATAATAGCCAAAGGTAATTTTGATCAAACCAATACCAATTGGGCCCAAGGTGGGATTGCTGCTGTATCTTCTGAAATTGACAGTTTTGAATCGCACATAGAAGATACAATGGTGGCAGGGGTTTTTCTGAATAACAAGGAGGTTGTTGAAAAAGTTGTAACAGCTGCGCCTGAAATCATAAAAGACTTGATAAGGTGGGGAATGGATTTCGACAAAACAGCTGAAGGCAGTTTCGATTTGGTAAAGGAGGGTGGTCATAAGTACAGCAGAATTTGGCACCATAAAGATGCAACAGGCGCCGCTATACAATCAACATTATCAAACAGTTCTAAAGACCTTTCTGCTGTTTCATATTTCGAATATAATGCGGTAGTACAAATTGAAAGAGATAGTTCCGGCATATTTTATTTGAAGTTGCAACATACTGAAACCAATGAGTTGCAAACAATCTCTGCTACCAATCTTGTTCTAGCTGGTGGAGGAATAGGTGCATTGTATGCAAAGACCACCAATCAACCCATTTGTACAGGCGATGCTATTTATTTTGCAAAAGAGCTCGGTGCAAAGATTAAAGATTTGTGTTTTGTTCAATTTCATCCGACAGGATTGTATGGAGAAGAACAAACCACTTATTTAATAACTGAAGCAATTCGGGGAGCTGGGGGTATATTGAGGGATAAAGATGGAAATGCATTCATGGTTAAGTATGATGAAAGAGCTGATTTAGCCCCTCGTGATATTGTAGCTCGTGCAATCTTTTCCGAAATGAAAAAAGCAGGTGCTAAGTATATATATTTAGATGCGACGGCCTTGGGTGAAGAGAAAATTAAAACACATTTTCCATCAATCCATGCATATTGTTTGCAAAATAGGGGGATTGATATTGCCAAGGACTGGATTCCTGTTGTACCAACTCAGCATTATTTATGTGGAGGAATTGAAGTAAATTCATTTGGTGAGTCTTCTGTGGAAGATCTATATGCGATTGGTGAGTGTGCCAATACTGGCTTGCATGGAGCTAACCGATTGGCTTCAAATTCTTTGTTAGAAGCTGTTTATTTTGCAAAGAAAGCTGCAATTAATATATTGAATGCAGCAAATGAAAACCCAAGTCCAGTTCTTAGCGGCCACGATTTTAAGCCGACAATCATTAAACAGTTATCGCGCCATGCATTACAACAAAAATTATCTGATTATGCAGGCATCATCAAAAATACGCAAGAATTGAAGGACACAATAAAATGGGTAATCGAGACATTAGCTCAGAGTAAGCCATTAGTTAAATACTCTTTAGCAGATATTGAAACAAATCACATGTATGAGATTGGTTTGATTTTATTGGAAGATGCTTTGTTACAGAAAAAAAATATAGGCGTTCATTTTAATGAAGATTTATAGTCAAGTTTATTTGTATAAAAGAAAAGCACCAAGTTCAATTGGTGCTTTTCTTTTATACAAATAAGGAAACTTTAAAAGAAAAGTCTTGTAAGCAAATAAATAAGTGCGGCAAGAACAGCACTTACTGGGATTGTTAAAATCCAGGCAACCAACAAAGACGAGGTTACTCCCCACCTAACAGCACTAAGTCGCTTAGTAGCACCAACACCAATAATAGATCCTGTGATTGTATGTGTTGTTGAAACAGGAATACCCATTTGACCGGTAAAAAACAAAGTGAACGCACCTGCTGTTTCAGCAGCAACTCCTTCTAACGGAGTTACTTTTGTGATTTTTGTACCCATGGTTTTAACGATTTTCCAGCCTCCACTCATAGTTCCAAGACCTATTGCTATATAGCAAGCAATAGGCACCCAATTAGGGAGTTGTGAAAAGTCTTGGATACTTCCGCTTGCTATCAAAGCAGCACCTATAATTCCCATTACTTTTTGTGCATCATTACCGCCATGCCCAATGCTGAATGCTGCAGAGCTGAACAGCTGTAATTTTTTGAACATATTCGAAACGGTATAAGCGGTAGGTGTTTTTATTTTTTCGACATATAGATAAACAAGCATGAATAAAAGTGATGTTAGGGCAATTCCCCATACAATTACATGATTTTCAGACTTTTCAATGTCTTTTTTGAAAGACTTACTGATGTCAAACCCTTTAATTTTACCTTTAATTTTATTTAAATTTTGCTCGTCAAAAGGATAAATTAAGTTCATTATTACAATGGCGCTATCCATACTTATTTCCTTTTTTAAGTATTTTTTTAGTGGTTCTTTGTACTTTTCAGTTTCAATTTTTGCAAGGTCATATTCTTTTTTATTAGCAGTATTTTCAACAGCCAAAGCTTCTAATACCAAAAAGTTATTTGCATTTCTAACTTCATCTTTCAGTTTACTAACTTCGATATCGTGTAATAAACCATTTTCGGTGGCATAATGTGCTATTGAGTCTGCTCCAAGTTTATCGAAGTTTGAAACCAAAGGAGCTAGTTGTTCGTAAATGACTTTAGCTTTGTCTAGTTTTTCTTTAGCTCCAACTAATGATTTTTTAGCAACTGAATCATTGCTTTTTTCGTTAGAAAGCTCCAAGGCCTTTGCATAATCAGCTTTGTATTTATCAAGTTTGATAAATTTTTGAAGACCTTCATCCATTTTTTTCTCCTCAAAAACGTCGAAAATAAATACTGTAATTAAGGTTACGAATGTAATGATGGCTAAACGTATCCAAATATTTCTATATATGGTAACAATGGTGATAAAAATTGAAATAACCATGCCTATTAACGGTGCAAAGAAGATGAAAAGCACTGTTTTCACTATTGTTTCGCTATCTACAATTTTAGCCCATGATACATCCGTTCCTTGGGTAATTAAGCCATGTGTTATTGCAGCTCCTGCAAAACCTCCAATAAGCGTATGAGATGATGATGATGGAATACCATACCACCAAGTAAGTAAGTTCCAAATGATTGCGGCAACTAAACCTGCTAATATGACTTGAAGTGTAATGAATTCTTTGAAAACTGTTTTGCTAATTGTGTTGGCAACTGCGTGATCTTTGAATATAAAATATGCTACACAGTTAAATAATGCAGCCCATAGCACTGCTTGAAAAGGAGTTAATACTTTTGTTGAAACTACGGTGGCTATTGAATTTGCAGCATCATGGAATCCATTTATGTAATCGAATATCAAAGCCAATATGATGATAACTAAAAGAAGGGACATATAATATTTTTTATTGAATCAATCTAGGCTCTATTTATCTTAAGAGTATTTGATAATAATAGATTCAATAACATTTGCAGCATCCTCACATTTGTCAGTCGCTATTTCAAGAACTTGATAAATTTCTCTTTTTTTAATTACTTCTTTGAAGTCATTTTCATGTTGAAAAAGAAGCTCAATGCTCATGTCGAACACATCATCAGCAGAATTTTCAATGCTGTTGATTTTGATAAGAGCACTGGTCATTTCTCTTAAGTTTTTCATATCCCTTAATCCAAAAACAGCCTTTTTGATCTCAACGCTTCCTTCTAAAACTAAATCTGTTAGTTTGTGAATCCCAGTATCATTTGGATTGATGTGATAAAAGCTTATTTTCTTTGCAGAAGCATATATGTAATCCGCAATGTCATCCAATGCTGAAGCCAATGAATGGATATCTTCTCTGTCAAATGGAGTAATAAAGTTTCTTCCTAATTCTGTGAAAATATTATGTGTAATGTCATCATTTTGATGTTCCATGTTTTCAATGTGAGATTGAATACTGGCTCTTCTGTCTTCATCTGGTTCATTAACCATTTCTTTAAGACTCAACGCCATTTTATGTACGGTTTCAGTTACACTTTCAAACAGCGTATAAAAAATTCTGTCTTTAGGGAGGAAAATTTTAAAAAAAGAATTGGCAGCCATGATTATTTTTTTTCTGTTTTAAGTTGACTCATAAAAAAGGGATTTTCTAAATATTCAGATTTGTTACCTTTCTTGTTCATTACAAAGGTGACATTTAGCGTAGTTATAAGTGTAATGTGTTTATTACGAAATTGTTAACAAATAGGTTTGGTAAGACCTAATTGTAGGGTTAGTTTTTATTTGTATGATTAAATTTGGAGCTATTACTCAATTAATCTAGTCATTTAATGATGATGACGAAAGATTGAAAATACAAAAAATAGATACCCCCCAATTTCAAAAATAATAGCTGCCATGGGCAACCTTTAAAGTGTAATTTTAATTCATTTGTTTCGAAAGCTATTGTTTAATTCTTGAACTAAAAATGATTTTGACAATTATTTATTGGTTTACATAGATTTTACGAGATTGTTGAGCTCCATTGTTTTTTAAGTTGAGGATGTAAATACCGGATTTAAGCGCTTTCGAAGGCAATTTATCAAGTTTAAATTCCATTTTATGCAAACCTGCTGCCTTGATTCCGAGGTACAATGTGTTGATGCGAGTTCCATTTTGGTCAATTAGTTCAAGTTCGGTTTTTCCAGCTTTTTCCAGATTAAATGAAATGGTAGCCGATGTACTAAATGGATTTGGAAATAATTTTAGGTTTGCATCTAGGGCTGGTAAAGTTATATTATTAGCGCTTGTTATGATATTTGAACTTAGGTCTTTATTCAAATAAACATGGTATTCTCCTGGCTGAAGTGTTATGGTTGAACTACCTCCTGTAATATTTATATTCGTTCCAGTGAGGTAGCTGAACCAGGTGCCATCTGACGGAAAGCTTACAATATTTGATTTTGAAGTAACATCAAAATTCCCAACTACAACGATTTTTAGAGAATCGTCATTAACTTGGAACGTTTTGTAAAGTGAACTGAAGTTAGTGGTAAATTTATTTGTTGTGAAAGTGCTTATATAATTGGGCTTCATTCTAAGCCTGAGTAGGTTTGAATAAACATCATATAATCCTCTTTTGAATGGATGAAAGTAGGATTCCCAAACCGGGACTTTATTGTCGAGTCTGCAATTGGAATTTACCGACCCATTGGCACAGGTATTAATTGAATATGGGAAGCCCAATTCACCAAACTGCCAAAGCATTTTCGGACCTGGCATCAGTGCCCAAAATGCTGCTGCCATGCCATTTCTTTTAAGTCCGGTTATGGAGTCTTTCACATTATATGAGCCTGTTTGATTACCAAACATAATATTTTTAAACATCAACCTTTCTTCGTCATGGCTTTCCATATATCCCACCAAATGCCTGGTATTCCAGCCCCTTTTTTCAGATGAAATACCGCTAAAGTCAGCATCCGTATTGTATCCCATGGTAGCTTGGTTGAAATTATTATTGGCATTTCCCCACAGCAACATACCATAATCAGCCAATTCCTTTTCTTCAGTATTGTCTGCAAAATGTTCAAGAATACAATAGCTGGTTGGCGATATTGATTGCATTGTGTCATAAATTCTTTTCCACGTTGCAATTCTAGTTGCATCATAGTTGCCCCATGCTGCAACATTGTTTAAGTTGTTTGTTTGAGTGAAACCTTTTGATAGATCCCATCGGATGCCATCAATATAATATTTTGTAAGCCAGTGCTTCACAACTCTTGAAACAAAATCTTTTGTGGCGTTAGACTCATGATTGAAGTCATTTCCTACATTAAAAGGATGCGTAGCGGTGGTATTAAGCCAAGGATTATTAGAAGCAGGCTGGTTGTTTGCTCCATCCCAATACATTTGAGCAAGGGGAGAGGATCCAAAGCAGTGATTTAGGACCATATCCATTATGACAGCAATGCCTTGCTGGTGGCAGGCATCAATAAATTCCCTAATTGCCACTTCAGTACCATAAAACTTGTCGGGTGCAAAAAAGAAATTTGGATTATAACCCCAGCTTAGGTTTCCTTCAAATTCAGAGAATGGCATAAGTTCAATAGCATTGATTCCCAACCTTTTCAAATAGGGTATGGTATCTTTAAGTGATTGAAAATTTCTAGCTGCAAGAAAGTCGCGTATTAAAACTTCATAAATCACGAGATTTCTTTTATCTGGTCGGGCGAAGTTTTTAACCTTCCACGTGTATTGGGGTTTGCCTGTTTGGAGTATACTTACAATACCAGTAGTTTTGGATGTTGGGTAAGGTTTGAGGTTTGGGTAGGTTGTTGCAGGTATGAATCCATCATTATTGGGGTCTAAAATCTTCTCTGTGTTATAATCAGCTACTCTTAATCCACCATCAATGATGTATTGATAGGCATATTCCTGTCCTGCTTTTAACCCTTTTAATCTGAGCCAAAATCTATTCCCATCAGGTGTTTTGTTCATTTGCTCTTCAGTAGTTTCAGTCCAGTTGTTAAAATCTCCAACAACCGAAATACCTGATTTCCCAGGTGCATAAAGCACTAAAATGACAGATGTATCACCTTTTTCGTAGTTAATTCCATCAACAACACCTGTAGGTAAGGCTGAAATGTTTGCCGGACCAGAAACGAAAAATGAAACAGAATCTTTTGATATCGAAGATCCTGTTGTTGCTTCAAATAGGAATTTCTGTGATCCTACTTTACTAATTGTTGTATTTGCTGTAAGGGTAGAACTATTCGCTGCAGTATTTAGTGCTACTCCATTGTGGGTGATACTTAAATTGGCTGACTGACTAGTGTTTCCGACGATGGTAAAATTGTCACCAATATTTTTATTGAGAGTAATTAATGAGGAAATATAAGTTGGATTGGTTAAAGGTTCATCAATTCTTGCATATAATCCGTTGTCATAAACTGGAATATACATGTCTGAACCATTCTCATTTCTTAGGGCTTTGCTTCCATTTCCAGACCGGAATAACACTGCAATCTTGATGATTTTTTCATTGGGATTTGTGATTTTGAAGAATGACCTTAATCCTCCCGAAATGGTAAATGTCCATTCATTGGATGCCGAATTTGAAGCATTTGCTAGGGCGTTGGTTGTAGCCCACGTAAAAGGGGCATACTTCCAATCTGAACTTCCTGTACTTAGGTTGGTGATGGCTCCTATGTGTACAAATACGTCTGAAGCAGTCGCGTAATCGAGCAACCCCTTATTCCCAAATTTTGCATTGCAGGTTATGCTTATTGTTTGGTTATTTTCTTGAATAAAAGATGGTGCCCACCGCAAAACTTGGCTTTCACAAAAAAGAACTGAAAAGACCAAAATGGTAAATAGAGATAAGAATTTTTTCATATGCTCGTTGATTTTGTGTAGTTGATACACATAACGAATATACTTTTATTTTGATTTTATTCTACCAATTTGATCAAGGATTGTCAGCTTATTTTTTATAAAATATAATCTACTTCTTATTTCATGAAAAAAACTATAGAGCATAAAAAAATGTAGTAAGGCAAGGAATTCAGATACAAATAAGTACCAAGGCCATTTGCCAATGATCATGGGATTTTGGACTATGGGAGGAGTTGCAAGATACATATAATTGGATCCCAATATCCAGTTGATGAGTCCAATAAATAAAACCGCATACTGTGAGAGGATAAAAATTTGTATCCAAGAATTTTTAGCTGGCTTAAAGCCCCTAAATAAAATGGAATACAGTGAAGCAAATATTATTGAAGCATGGCCGATTATATAACTGTAAAAAAAATATCCATCTGTCCCAAAATCAAATTCGGGTGTAAGAAGGGCATAAAAACCTCCTATCAATCCCCAATAGAAAAGAATATTAGCAATTTTGTTTGAGTATCTAAACATAAGTGTTGATGCTAACACTCCACTTATACCGCAAAAGTGCAGTGGTAAGAACTGCTTTACATTCCAAACTCCGAGGTAAAGCCCATAAGTGTTTTCAACCAATAGGTTTATGAGGATAATTGCTCCGATAAGTTTTGTGTAATTTTTGCTTCGTGCCCATGATGAATAGGTCGGAAGTTTTAAGAATAAAATGATAAATGTGATAGCAAACGATATGCATGTCCACCAAGTCGTACTAAAAATGGAAACTGTTTGTTGATAAACCATGATTATCTTTCCGGGTAAAGATAATTTTTTATCAATAAATAGATTTTACTAACAATTTATGTATTTTCAAATATGCCATTTAGGAAAATAATTTTTTTCGTTTTGATCTTGTTTGCAGTAAGGGTTAGCTATGCTCAGATACCAACCCAAACAGTGCGGGGTTTTGTTTTAGAACGTGCAATCAATCTTCCATTGGCTGGATCAACTGTAACTTTCGTGGATGTTGAAAACAAACAAACAACTACAGACAGTAAAGGTCAATTCAGGTTGCTAAATGTTCCTGTTGGGCGTCATGCCTTGCGTATAAGCCATGTTGGTTTCAAGCCAATTGTTTTGAGTAATTTATCTGTTGAATCGGGCAAAGAATTGATCTTAACCATTGAATTAGAAGAAGATGCTACCGTCTCAACAGCAATTAAAATTCAGGGAAGAACCAACAAGTCTCGGGCAATAAACGACATGGCCATGGTAAGTGCACGTATGTTTAGCGTTGAAGAAACTAGGCGTTTTGCGGCTGGATTAAATGATCCTTCCCGCATGGCGACTGCATTTGCTGGTGTTTCGGGGAATGGAGATGGTAATGCCTTAATCATCCGAGGCAACTCTCCCAATGGTTTGTTGTGGAGAATGGAGGGTGTTAATATTCCCAATCCAAATCATTTTGCCCGGGTTGGAACATCCGGTGGTGCTATTTCAATTCTCAGTGCTCAATTGCTTGCCAATTCAGATTTTATGACAGGCGCTTTCCCCGCAGAGTATGGGAATGCTTTATCTGGCGTGTTTGATATAAAGCTTCGCAAAGGAAATTCAGAAAAAAGAGAACATACATTTTCTTTGAGTACAATTGGCTTAGACGCAGCTTCAGAAGGCTATTTTAAAAAGGGGTATGGAGGTTCTTATTTGGTTAATTATAGGTATGGATTTTTAACATTGATGCAGAAAATAGGCTTCAAAATAGGGGATGCCGCTACATCTTTTCAAGACCTTTCTTTCAACATACACCTTCCAACAAAAAAGTTGGGTAACATAGCTGTTTTTGGATTTGGTGGACTCAGCGAGCAAAATAATGAACCTGTTAGAGATTCCCTGATTTGGACATCTAATCCATCAAAACGAAATGGATGGCTTGATGCTGCCAATACTGGTGTAGTGGGCATTTCACACACAGTAAATATTTCTAAGAAAACCTTGATTAAAACAATTTATAGCATCAATCAGTACACCTATAGGGAGGAAGACAGCCGAATTGAAAAAGCAAATGGTCCAACTATTTTCTCTAGGAAAAATAAATTTACAGAAGCCGACGGAATTCTATCAACTGTATTAACCCATAAATTCAATAAATATCATCTTGTAAAAGGAGGAATTTATACAACCTCAAAGAATTTCAACTTAAGACAACGCGAAACCGTTTCCAATGTATTGAAAGACAAGATTTTAAATAATGGAAACACGCGACTTACAAACTATTTTTTACAATGGAAATCAGATCCCTTCAAGCGTTTGAGTTTTCAGTTTGGCTTGCAAGGGCAGTATTTTGCTTTGAATCAAAAATCAGTTGTTGAACCTAGGTTTGGATTGCGTTTCATGACTGGAACAAACCAATATTTATCTTTTGGTTATGGCAATCACGCACAGATTCAGCCTTTGGGTAATTATTTTGCTAGAATAAAGGTTGGGAATGATACGGTTTTGGCGAATAAAAGCCTAGACTTCAGTCGATCAAAGCACTTGGTTCTAGGATATTCAATTCAGCCAGCGCCTAATTGGAATTTAAAAACAGAAATTTATTATCAATGGCTTTATCAAATACCTATAAACTATGGAAAATCAACCAGTTACAGCGTTATTAACCTTGAAGACGATTATGCCATTGAGCCGCTAAACAACAAAGGGAAAGGACAAAATTATGGTGTTGAATTGACTCTACAGCGATTTTGGAATGATCGATTCTACATGTTGAGTACATTGAGTTTGTATCAGTCAACTTTTTTGCCATCAGACAATATATGGAGAAGCACACGTTATAACTCCAATTCTTCCACTACTTTTTTAATCGGGAAAGAATGGAATGTAAAAGCCCGAAAACCAACTTCCATTGGCGTAGATGCAAAGATGATTTATGCAGGAGGGGTAAGGGTAACTCCTATTGACCTTTCTAAATCGATTGCCCAAAAAAGAACTGTATTGGATAATTCACGAATTTATGGGGAGAAGCTAACGTCATTTTTTAGGTTAGATATTCAGCTGGAATGGAAGGTTCAATATAAAAGCATGACTGGTTCAGCAATTCTTGGTGTTCAGAATGCAACAAATAGAAAAAATGCAGTTAGACAATCTTATGATGCCGGTTTATCAAAAATAAAGTATTCATATTTACTTGGAATGATACCTGTTTTTGGTTACAAAGTTGATTTATAGTGATGAAATCACATGGATGCATATTTTTTCAAAGAAATAAACATAATCAGTATTAACTTGTTATAAAAAAAATTAATCTAATGGAAAGGAAAGAATTTTTAAGTAAAATTGGTGGAAGCATAGCTTTTACTTGCGTTGCATGCATGATGGCAGCTTGCTCAAAAGATGAAACTACAACAGGAGGCACAACTGGTCCGACACCACCAACTCCGGGAGGAAATTCATCTACAGTGATTTTGGCAATCAATTTGGCTACCCAGATTCTTGCTGTAAATGAGTTTGTAGCTGACAAAGGTGTGATTGTAATAAGGACGGCAACGGGAAACACGGCAGCTAGCTTCTCCGCATTCTCTAGTGTTTGTCCACATGCAGGCTCCACTGTTACCTATAACAAGAACAATACAACTTTCAATTGTGCAGCCCATAACTCAAATTTTTCAAGCTCAGGCGCTGTAACTGGAGGACCTGCCTCATCTGGATTGACAAAAATGACTATTGAAATAGCTGGCTCAACACTGAATATTAAGCAATAGCTTGTTTAAATAATACATCCATTTTCTAGCTTAATGAAATTGTTTATGCAGCTTGGTATGTCAGCCTCGTAATGGCTTACGAATATCAATGTTGTATTGTTTGATGAACAAAATTGATCTATTATTTCCTTAATGAAAATAGTTTGTTGTGCATCAAGGCCTTGACAGGGTTCATCTAAAATCAGTAAAGGTGGATTTTTTACCAAGGCCCTAGCAAGGAGAACTAGTCTTTGTTCTCCCAAAGACAATTGGTGCATCCACTTATCAGTAAAATGTTCAATACTCAATATTTTCATCCAATTTAATACCAACTCTGTCTGTGCAGAGTTTGGTTTTCTGAAAAGTCCAATGGTATCGAACAACCCTGATGCAATTGTTTGAAAGCAAGTTTCATTTTGTTGAAAATACAAATGAAGCTCAGGAGAGAGGTAACCTATGTTTTTCTTGATATCCCAAATGCTTTCCCCGCTACCTCTTTTGCGGTCAAATAAATAGATTTCGTTTGCATAAGCTTGCGGATTATCTGCTGTGATTAAGCTTAGCAATGTTGATTTTCCGGAGCCATTTGGGCCCGTTAAGCACCATTTCTCTCCAGCTTTAACTTCCCAATTGATATTTGTAAGGATTTTATGTTTGTTGTACTGGATATTCACGTTGACCATTTTAATGGCTAAGTTGTAATTAGTTTTCTGAGCTGTAAAGCATTTTTTAAGCAGCAAATTATCAATTAGCTTAGTGCTTACTTTATTTTCAGGATATAAAAAATCTTGTTTAAATTCTCTAATAGCTATTTCCCCATTTTTAAGGAATGCAACGTTTGTTATGCAAGAGGGAAAGTCATGTTCATCAGCAATCAATATGATAGAAATACCTTGTGCAGTTATTTCATTAAGGGCCAGCTTTAAAGAATTTCTTCCAAGGGTGTCTAAACCAATAAAGGGGTTGTCCAAAATTAGCAGATCTGGTTTTTTCAACAATGCTTTTGCAAGCTGAAGTCTTTTGTTTTCGCCATTAGAGAGCTGTATCAAAGGCTTCTTTAGGATGTGCTGGATAGAAAAAAAAGCAATCCATTTTTCTTTTTCTAGTGTGTTGTGGGATGATGTGTTTAATTCCTCCTCTACAGTAGAGGCGTCTTCTTTATCAGTTGAATTAAACCGCTGTTGATAGTAAAAATTTTCAACATTGCTTTTGTTTTTAAAACGGTGTTGTTGTTCAATCAAGATTACGGTAGGCTTTATTTCCGGGTCTGTTAGATTGGTTATATCAATATTCCCCCTAAAGAATATGCTGTTACAAATGACTTTTGCCAATGTGGTTTTTCCAGACCCTGATGGCCCAACGATAGCCCACTGTTCATCTTTTTGGATGGATAGGTTGATTTGATTCAAAATTGATTTACCTCCAAGCAAGACAGATACATTTTCGATAAAAATTTTTACACCCATTCTTTAATATAAAATTGTACTAATAATTGATTCAAAAGTAGCAAAAACTTGTTTTGATGAATCAGCGATTAAAAATCAAGATTAAATCTGTTTAATGGAGAATAAAAAAAGGGAAAGATTTTTAACAGTTCATGGCATATTTACTTAGATTTGGAGTTATAAAATTTATTTGTCAATGAGAACAGTCAAATTGCTTGCCCTTTTCATCATTTCAGTATGCCAGTTTAATGCAAATGCACAGTCAACCTCAAAGGAAATGGCTGCCCTTATTTCTGATCAGTTTTCTTTTGCATCTAATCAATATAAAGTCTTAAATAAGAATGTGCCGGCTGATTCCATGCCCAAAACATACAACGCAAAGACGGGTAGGGTAGAGAGCAGCAATACCAAATGGTGGTGTAGTGGATTTTTTCCTGGAAGTTTACTCTATATTTATGAGCACACAAATGACAATGGTGTTTTGGAAATTGCCAAGCAACGTTTGTCAATCCTTGAAAAAGAAAAGCATTATACGGGCAACCACGACCTTGGCTTTATGATGTATTGCAGTTTTGGTAATGCTTATAGGCTTTTTAAGAAAGAAGAAGATCATCGAACCATTGATACAGCAGCTGCTTCTTTAACAACCAGATTCCGTCCAGAAATAGCATCAATCCAAAGCTGGAATAAAAACAAGAATTTTAATTGTCCAGTTATTATCGACAATATGATGAACCTAGAATTGTTGCATTGGGTTTCTGATAATGGTGGTGACCAAAAGTTCAAAGAAATTGCCTTAACACATGCAAATACCACCATCAAAAACCATTATAGGCCTAATTACAGTGCTTATCATGTAATAGATTATGACTTGGAAACTAAGCAGGTGATTGCCAAGAAAAACTGGCAAGGGAATGCTGATTCATCTTCATGGTCGCGTGGACAATCATGGGGATTGTATGGATTTACCATGATGTATCGTTTTGCAAAAGACAAGCGTTATCTTGATCAGGCAAGAAATATAGCATCATATTTGTTGAATCATCCCAACATGCCTTCTGATAAAATCCCTTATTGGGACTATGATGCACCTGGTATCCCCAATGCTTTGAGAGATGCATCTGCAGCCTCTATTATGGCATCTGCTTTATTGGAGCTGGCTCAGTATACCAAAGGAAGTGAAAAGAAAAATTACATAGAAACAGCAAGGTTAATCATTGTAAAACTTGCTTCAGATGAATATCGTGCTAAGTTGGGTGATAATGGCGGATTTTTGATAAAGCATGGTGTTGGACACCTTTTAGGGAATTCAGAAATTGATGCCCCTTTGACCTACGGAGATTATTATTTCCTTGAAGCAATGCACAGATACAAAGAGTGGGTATTGTAATGGTTTAGTTAAATCAATAATTGGGACTGGAGATTGGGTTAATTTTGTAAGAATTAATCCTTTATCCAGTGAAAACAAAAGCAAAAATCCTTAAATGGGGGGTACCCCTCATTTTATGCTCATTATTTTTTTATCCAGTTGCCCAATCACAGACAATAACTGCTCAACAATCAAATTTTGTTCCCAGTTGGTATTATTCATTGGTTGATTATGTCGATTTTATGGACATGGACTCAATGCCTATGTATCAATCGGGGATCATAATCTTTCGTTAGAAAATTTACCAACCGGTTATTATATAATTCGGTTTGCAAATAAAACAATGAAGATTTTTGTAGAGTGAGATAAAGAAATTGATTACTAAAGGATTATCATAAGCCTATTATGCTGTTACATAAAAATATTTTTTTATCAGCATTAGCTTGTTGATGCATTGCATAGCTATGATAAATGATATCGTACTTTGACCATGTTTCGATCTTTAATGAACAGCAATTGTGCCAAGTATATTGATGTGATGGAATGAAAAATTGATGTATCCTTGATTGTTGATTTGAATATCTATGTCCTTTATGTTAATCTCCTTTGTGCTTTCAGACAGGTTGTAAGGGCTAAAACCAGCTTCTGAAGCGGTTTTTAGCCAAGCTTCAGCTCTGTTGTATTTTTCAAACCTATGATCTTCAGGAAGGGCAACAGCATCAAACAATTCTGTTGAGAAAAACTGTTTTAATCCCTTTTGCTCTTCTTGAAGTAAATCAAGCGTATTGATGAATCCATACAATGCACAAAAATGCTCATATACATTTAGCAGTCTTTCATCAAAATCATCTGTAAAGCAATTTGTATTGGGTTCAACCAAACTAAGCAAAGAAGGGTTTAATGATTTTAGTTTTTGGAATAGCAAAAGTCTATTTTCATCAGACTGAATATGGTGAAGTGTAAGTGAAGCATTTATTAGCAAGCAATTATTGGTTGCTGGAATCAGGGTTTTTATTGATTCAGTATCCAAATCTTCTACAAGTGTGTTAGTCGGATGGAATTCTAAGTGATAATTCAATTCTTTTTTTAAGTCGGAGATGACTGCAATGGTATGGTCTAGAGCAGGTTTAAATACTTCAACTCCAATGACAGTAACTGTTTTAATAGTTTTTATTTGATTTATTTCCTTGAGAATTCTGGTGATTTGTAGTCCACGCCCAATACCAAGATCAAGAATGGTAATGTTTTCATGCGCAGAAATTACGCTTGTGATGGCATTGGAAATAATTTTTTGGGCGTTCATGACCAATGGAAATCTATTCGCAAGGATATCAAACAACACGATTTGAGGTATTTCAAGGTCTTTGAGGTAAGTGTTTTTTACGGATTCTGGACTTCTTCCCTCTTCCTTGTAAATAAGTGCCTTTCGCAGGTCTTCTAGCACTTGTTTGTCTGGTTCAATGTCAAATGATGAAATACATTTAGAAAGTTGATTTTCAATATTTGTATAATCGATGTCAGTAAGGGTTTTCATCTGTGGCTTGTTAATTCAGAAGAAGTTATGCGGATAAAGATACATACATCTATAATCTTGATTAATGCCAATCAATTTATAATTCAAAAAATAAATAAGTTTGTTTTGGTTTTATTTATGCCGAAACCAACAATCGGTTCTTTCAATTTCATAAGATTTAAACAGGGTATTGATTGGTGCACCATGTTTAACTTGGTCATTGAATTTGGTTCTAACAATGAAATTGAATGCACCCATATCTCCAGTAAAGGCTGAATTATTTTTTCTATTGTGAGTGGCATGTATGTTACAAAGCTCTTCAATTAAATTCAGCATGATTTCTTTATTTCCTCCAATAATACCGCAATTTAGCAGGGTATCATTTTTGAAATTCTCTTCAAAGGTGGGGTAGTCCGGAATGTTATTTCTGAAATGTGTTGAGTGATCGAACATCCATTCGTTGTTCAATGTTTTAGGCTCATCACCACAAAAAATCGAATTTGTATTTTCTATAAAAAATGGGTCGATAAATGGATTTGCAGCAACTGACACGTCGGTTATATCGGTAAGAAAAACGTTTTCAATTTCCCATTTTCTATTGAATAAAAAATCCCGGTAAATAAAATACCTGTAAACATTTGGGTTGAAAGATTTGGGATTGGGAATTTCAATGAAACGGATCTGTTCATTGTTTAATTTGGCTATGTTGGATGCAGAAAGGCTGTTGTGAAAAACTATGCCTGAGAGTCCTAGTTGCTTAATAGATTCCGCCCATCTTGAAATTAGAGAGATGTCATTATCAGCTAAGGTATTATTCCTGTTCACATCATGGATGCCTGTAATATGGCATGCCAGTATCAAGTTTTTTGTTGTGAACATGATTGCAGGTTGATGAGTTAGGATAAATTGATTGAAATTTGTTTCTTGAGCTGGGAACAGATGCTATTGGGGTTATTTCTATAATAGATATAGGTACGCAGGTCAACTTTTTTCACGGTGTAATTTTTGGAGGCAGCTTCAAAAAAATGTGCATCAGCTGCGTACATGTCTTGGAAATCTAAATTGGCAAATACTTCCCTTTTGCCAAAAAGAGTGGCAAATAAGATGCATTCATCAACATGAATTTTATGGTTGTTGTTGAATTTATCAGGTACAAAGTAGTCTTCTTCGTTTTCAACAATTGTTTCAGTTGTTGAGGCAATAAGGTCTGCGTGTTGCATTTCATTCAGGCATGCACTTAAATGGTTGGGTTTAAATTCATCATCAGCATCTAAAATGGTTATATAAGTGCTGTTGCTGTTTTTTACACCTCTGTTTATTGATTTGGATTGGCCACAATTGTTATGTCTGAGATAAGTAATTTTATCTTCATGCTCTTTAAAATGGGGTTTGAGTAAATGATGGTATTGATTAGTACTTCCATCATCAATCAAAATAAGCTCAAAATCTTTGAAGTCTTGGTTGAATACTGAATCAATTGCCCTCTTTACCAGAGAAAAATTTGTATTATAAATTGTTAAAAGGATCGAAATTGCAGGCACTTTTCTCATATCATGGACACCATATGTAGTATGGATTGCAAAATTAAGAATATACATTGATATGAAGTATTAAGAAATTTAAAACTATTTTTTACGTGGAAAAGTAATTCGATGTCATTGCAGTACTTAATGGATTCCGATTTTTTATTCATCTTTGTTCAAAAGTAAACTGGGAAAAATGGCAATCAATTACATAGAAGATCAGGTATTTGAAAAAATCGATTTTAGCACAACAGGGTTGGTAAAGGCGGAATATGATAGTTGTAAATTCATTGGTTGCGATTTTTCCAATACAGACCTTTTGGGAGTTGATTTTGCATCATGTATGTTTGAAGGATGTAATTTGAGCATGGCAAAGCCTACCAAAACTGCTTTCAGGGATATTCATTTTTTAAGTTGTAAAATCTTGGGTGTTCACTTTGAGGCGTGCAATGAGTTTTTATTTTCAGTTACTTTTGATCAATGTGTGTTGGATTTGTCATCTTTTGTCAAAATGAAAATGAAAAAAACAACAATTACTCAATCTAGTTTACATGAAGTTGATTTCACAGAAACGGATTTATTGGAATCCGTGTTTGATTGTTGTGATTTTTCAAGAGCAATATTTGATAACACCAATATAGCCAAGGCTGATTTTAGAAGTTCTTATGGGTTTTCGATCGACCCATCCAGAAACAAAATGAAAAAAGCCAGGTTCTCCATGGAAGGGGTAGTGGGATTATTGGATAAATATGATATTGTAATTGGTTGAGATTGTATTTTCTGAATTTTCTTTTTGCCTAACTACTTTCACTAAAAACAAACAATGTCAATTATACCCATCATGAAAAGGATGCTACCCATTTACTTATCAGTGTCTTTTTTACTATTATCTTTCTCTGGTTATTCACAGAATAGAACTCAATTTGCTGTTAGAAATGTGAATGTCATAACTATGACATCTCCAAATAATGTTATTAATAATGCAACGATTCTTATTACTGGAAATCTCATAGAAACAATCAATGGAGGAATACCCAAAAATGCTAAAGTAATTGATGGTAAAGGGATGTGGCTCATTCCAGGTCTTGTTGATATGCATGTGCATTTGCCTACTGACGCTTATTTTAGTAAGAAGCTTCCTGCGATGGCGCCTGATTTTACCTTTAATCTTCAAGATATAATGACGCCAATAATAGCGAATGGTGTTACTACTGTTTTAGATTTAGAAGCCAAAATGGAGACATTTGGTCAGAAAAAGCAGATAGACAATGGAACTGTAATAGGACCAAGGATTGCCCTTGCTGCGCTCATTAACGGTGGAGCTGGACAGGGAAGGGTTGCTAACACTGCAGAAGAGGGTAGGTTTGCAGTTGCCATGGCAAAGGCAGAAGGTTATGATTTTATAAAACTGTATTCAAATTTGAATATCGAAACTTTTAACGCCATTATTGATGAAGCAAACAAAAGGGGAATAAAAACAATAGGCCATATTCCCAATTCATTTAGGGATAAATTAGAGAAAGCGTTTGTTCCAAATTTTGGAATGGTTGCCCATGCAGAAGAGTTTTCAAAACATTCCGAAAAGTTTGACATACAAGATGCAAAAAGATTTGCGAAACTTGCAAAAGACAATGGCACATGGCTTACGCCAACCTTAACGGCAATGGTTTGGATTGCAAAACAAACTCAATCCATTGATGACATCAAAAAATCAACATCATTGCAATATGTGCATCCATTGTTGCAGAGCAAGTGGTTAAATGCCAATAATTATGTTAAGAATGCAACACCAGAAAGGGCTGTACATTTTGATAGCATGGTAGAATTTCATTTTCAATTGGTAAAAGCATTCAAAGAAGCCGGTGTACCAATAGTTGCTGGAACAGATGCTGGTGTTTCAGGAGTTGTAGCAGGATTTTCATTGCATGATGAAATGAGACTTTTAGTAGAGGCTGGGTTGACGCCTGAAGAGGCATTGCGATCAGCCACATTTCTTCCAGCTCAATGGCTTGGCATTGAAAAATACATAGGAACTATTGAACCAGGAAAATTTGCAGACCTTGTTTTGCTTGAGGGAAACCCAATGATTGATATTAAAAATATTCAAAAAATTGCTGGGGTATTTGTCAATGGAAAATGGCTAAACAAAGCAACAATGGGTGCAATGCTTTCTGATTTGTCTAAGCGCAATACGGCAGCAAAAGATAAATTTGATTGGAAAACAACAGTAAATAAAAAAAGGTAGTACCAATGAAATAGGCATTCAATAAAGAATTTCGATTTCATCTTGATTAAGCTTGTCGATTTATAGATTAAAGAATCCTCTTTTTACGGAACCAGAGATAAATTAAAATCACGACTATTATCATCAAAAAAATGCAGAACAAGTAACCAAATTTCCAGTTGAGTTCCGGCATAAAATCAAAATTCATCCCATAAATTCCTGCAATAAATGTGAGTGGTAAGAAAAACGCGGAAAAAATAGTTAAGAGGCGCACTACCTCATTGTTCTTTTGGTTGCTGATGGATAAATAAGTGGTCATCAATTGGTTAGAATTTTCAACTGATTCTTCATTGTAGGTGAGCAGGTTTAATATTTGGTCTTTTATATCATGGTATTGATTTGATGAAATGAAATTATTTGCAGATTGCTCAATAACAGATTGTGTTATGTGTAATACTTTTTTTAAAATTCTAGATTGGGATTTTATAAAATAAAGTTCCTCCAATAAAATGTGTCGATGGTCTTTAAGGAAGATGGATCTTTCTATTTCACTTATTTTGTCTGATAAGTCAATTGTAGGTTTTTGAAATGTATCCATCATTAGTTTCACGATTTTTAAAAATAGTTCATTTATTTTCAGATGTGTTTCTTCAGGAATATTTAAAAATTGAAAATGAGCCCGATGGATTGTGATGAGTTTATCGTCAAATATGAAAAAAGAAATTTTATTCGACATTTCTCCTACTTCGTCAATTTGAAGTTTAATATCGGAAGTGTAAGCCCTGAATATAAAAAAATCAACGTTTAAAGTCTTTTCGTACTTGGGTAAATGCCCTTTCTCTAAGCTGTCTTTTATAAGGTAATAATTTAAGCCATGTTCTTTGGTGATTTTTTCTAAATCTTTTTTAATTGGATTTTCGATATCAATCCATTTGAATGAATCATATACTTTTTCGGTTATTTTCATCTTCCAAATTTACTAGAATTAAGTGGGTGATTTCTAATTTAAGGCATCTGATTTAATAGATCTTGTATTTCTTCATAAAGGTATATTAGTCAACTGATCTGTGAATAGTGGTCTAATACAACTTACATGAAAATCATGAAATTGGTAATTAACATGTATTTTAGGTTCAGTAAGAATACTGAATTTTTAAAATTATACTAATGTGAATTAAATAATTCTGATGAACCTCCGTTCATACATTATAAATTTTTTAACATTAAATCCAACGTATGAAAATTCAGTTCTTTAAAACTCTAGCAATCATTGCCTTATCAACAAGTTTATTCAGTTCATGTAAAAAAACAGACACATTAGAAATTCCATTTGGTGGAACAGAAAGTCCGCAAGTTAGAAACCTCACAATCATGTTAACAGGAGGGGCCGTTAATGTTCAAAAAGTGTTTGTCGATGTACAAAAAATTGAAGTAAAAGCCGCTAATTCATCTACAAGTATGACATTGTCTGATATTCTAGCGAATGATGTTAATTCAGATGATACTCAAAGTCAGGCCGATGAATTTGGGATTTGGGAAACCACAAACTTTCAACCTAAAACTGTTGATGTAACTTCCCTGAAGAATGGTTTGGATTTCATGCTAAGTAATGTATCACTGACTTCTAGGGCATTGAAAGTTAGGATTACTATTGGCGAAGACAGTTATATTGTTGACAGCCTAGGAAACCAAACTCCACTCAAACTGTCAGATTCAGATGACAATCTTGTGTACCTAACTTTAACTGATGATGTTTTAGACATCGATGATTCACGCTTAGACGCTGTTGTTAATCTACACTTCGATGTAACAAATTCACTCATTGATAATAATGGTGTTTTTGCGTTGAAACCACAAATCCGTGCTTTCAGCAACAGTTCATTTGGTGAAATTATCGGTACAATAAACCAAGCAGGTGTTTATACAAAAATTTCTTTAATTGATGTAACAGGATTTTCAACAACTACTGTAGCTGATGAAGATGGTACATTTAGATTCAGGGGAATCAAACCAGGTTCAAATTTCAGCGTAAAAGTTGAAGCTAATGGATTTCAGGAAAGCATCATCAATGATATTAGCGTAGAGAAAGCCAGGGCTACAAACCTCGGATTAATCATCATTCAATAATATTTCTCAACACAATACTTATTTCATTAAACAAAACATTAGACCTTGACGTAAGTCAGGGTCTTTTTGTTTTAAATCGTCTCCATCAACTTCTTAATCTTTTCCTTTAGTGACGCTCCTACCCCAACAATAGGAAGCCTGAATGAATTTTTTACAATACCCATTTCATTAAGGTAGGCTTTTACACCACTTGGACTT
>Ga0209550_10001157_pt1 | contig 25422 bp, 26 predicted proteins | sample LauGreSuBDMM15SN_2_FD_187567 | JGI IMG/M metagenome (GOLD analysis project Ga0209550, IMG submission 187567) | Freshwater lake microbial communities from Lake Michigan, USA - Su13.BD.MM15.SN (SPAdes) (version 5) | ecosystem: Environmental > Aquatic > Freshwater > Lake | place: Lake Michigan... | reverse complement strand
GAATTATGTAAGGCGTAGTTAGCAAAAAACTCCTTGATAATGTATCCCTTATACCCTAAAGCTATAACAAATCGATTATGGCCGTATGAAGAGAAATAGCGCATTAAATGAAGAATAATTGGGAAGTCACCGATAGTGACCATCGGCTTCGGAATGCTAATAGTTTCCTCTGCGAGTCGTGTACCCAGACCTCCAGCAAGAATAACTACCTGCATCACTTCACCACCTTTACAATCAGAATTCTTTCTTGTTAAATCTACTATATCGGGCCCAATTAGAGGCACAAACAGCCCAATTACTCCCTTAGTTTTAGAAAAACCTCTATCCAAACCCTAGAATTTCACAAACCCTCAAAACATCTCATGCCTATGATTATTGAAACATTTCCCGCAGAGAGAATGTCAGTTTCAAATATCAAAAAGATTAACCCCCACAAAGCTAATTGAACAGATCCTTCTTTGCTTCCAAAACCTTCCAAAAATTCAAATGAGATAAACTCTTCAAATTGAAAGTTAAGTACCAAAAAAATCTCCCAAACAAGGCGGCAACACTTATGGAATTACAAAACAAATCCACAGTAGAAATCTGAATATTACTCGGTAGAATTTTTCTTAAAAATGTAGAAATCTGCCCAACTTGAACTTTCTCCGCTTCCAACAGGGTATTCATTCTCAACAACGGCATCTAAAGACCAATCATGAATATTTGCCTCAACCCAGGAACTAAATTTTCGCGGCTTTGAATATGGTTCTGGAAAAAAAGAATCCGAATTTATCCCGTATATGATTACCCATTTCTTACTAGACTCGAAAAGTTGCCTTAAGTGTAGTTCGTACTTTTCTTGCTCAACTAGATGAAAAATCACATCGAGTGAGATTACTAAATCTGAAAGAAGATCATCACCAAGCTTGAAAAATTCTGGTTGAAAAAGCATGAAGCTTTTGGAGTTATCATTTGAAAACTTATTGATACAAAGTTCAATAGCTCCAGGTGCAATATCAAAGCCTATGTATGATTTGTATTGTGCTAAAGATAATTGGTTTCCATCGCCGCAGCCAAATTCAATTACAGTAGTAATATCATTTTGCTTAACAAAGTGATTCAAAACCTTTGCTTTGAAATTCGCTAATTCTCCATAAGACCCAGGTCCAGAATTTCCGCCCGTTTTATACTCATTGATCCAAAAGAGATTTGAACCAGGGAATCTCTTTTTCAGCAGAAATAGTCTAACTCTAAGTAGTCTGTCTTTGAGATTCATATCCACCCCTCGTACCGGATTCACAATTGTATTAGGTCAGTTGAAGATTTTACTCTATTCGCTGAACTGTAAAATTTTATCTCTAAAGCACTAAAAGTAGGAGTGTTGGTTTCTGGAGTACTTTTCCAAAATGTCTTTTCTGATGATGACTAGATTCCATTGCTCCATTCTTGACAAAGCTAAGTCTAAATCAATAGGCCTTAAATCAGGCTTTCTTTTGATGAAGCCACGCTCATTGAGAATGAACCAGACGTAATTTTTATTAAGAACACGAGCCAAATCTTTTAAGTATGAGATATCCCCAAAATTGGGACTGACCTCTAAAATGAGTATCTCTACCTTTTTTGACTTTAGTGTCATCTGCGCACCAGACAAAACTTGTCTTTCAAAACCTTCAGTGTCAATTTTTAAGAGTGAGATACTTTCTCTCTCGTGAGTCTCAAATAACACCGAGTCTAATGTTCGGACCTGAACATTTTCTGAATTATTGTTGTGACCTGGGTGGCGTTTTAATGATGCCCCGCCTGAGTGTAGTTCGTTGCCAATACCGTACATCCTACTTGACTTATTGGTTTCGCCTAAAGCAAATTTCAAAATACTTCCAGGCCGATTCAACTGTGAACTCGAAAATTCAAGACCTAAAAAACATTGGGCTGAGGGTTCGAATGCGAGGTACGTGGCTCCCTCAGTACTATTCTTGAGGCTGTGCCAAAGAGTTACACCGATGTTAGCTCCGACATCAACCACTAAACTATCTGCACGCAGTGAATCCAAAAAGTGCAACAGCGCTCTTTCGTAAGTGCCTTCTGTAATAGTTCGAGTTATCCAATCTTTATCGTTGTATAAAACACTGAAACCGTTTGGCAGTTGCGCAACAACAGTTGGAGTATTATGAGACTTAACTCTTTTTACAAAACCCCAGATCAAATGTGAACCACGCCATCCACCCCAGGCATAATTAAAGGCAATCTTTACCAGTATTGATTGGATGCTCTTCATTTAATCTTCACCCTCAATATTTCGAGAGGTAGTCACTTCTTGGTTGGTTTGTCCATCTCTCCATTGGACAGGTTGAATGCTAGAACCACTAAAGTGGTAGTCACTAGGGTCTATATTTCCCCAAATAGACCATGCAGAAGGTAACCACACCTTGCCACCCCGTTCGTAACAGAGGCGCGCTCCCCACCATGAAAGACTGCTATTCGAGCCTAATAAAAACTCTGCCCCATAAAGTATTGCCAAAGTTTCCCAGGCGGAAGTTTGAGACTTATCCAGAATCAAGTCTGGATTCAGTTCAGTAATCAGTCTTTGAACGTCTGAAACATGCTCAGTTAGTAAAACAAGTTGTCCAGAATTTGCAGTCAGCTTCCAATTTAAGAAGTATTCATCACTCAGAACGCCAATCATGTCAGATGTAGTTTGAGAATCGCCGTAGTCTCCGCGTCTTACATGAATAACACTGTAATTATCTGCGAGAGAGTATTTGTCACGCATTAGATCTAGCCCAGACTCCATGAAAGGCATAATCTCACGCTCTATGGCTGGAAAAGTCTCGTTGACTACATTTTGCTTCTGGAAGTAACCCTTTGCGTAAGTGACATTTTTAGGGCGAGAATGTGACTGAGCTTGATTGTTCCGTGGATCTTCACGGAAGTAACCTAGTTTTTCTGAAATAGGTCGGAAGAGTTCACGATTCCAAGCCCGATCGACAACTCGAAAAAATCTGGTCAAGACATTTAGGATGATCATATTTGTTGTGGAATTCTTCAAATGAATACATTTTGGAATAATCTCCGATAGTTCAAAGCTGCGGTATCCAAGCACAGAATGGTCATAGAGTGGGTCGATAAGAAAACTTTGATTAGGCCCGAGAGAATGAGCAAAAAACCATTGAAAAAGTTGATTCCCTAATCCCCCATGTATTGCAACTATTGGATTCTTCAAGATTTGGGTGGGCCTTTCTCAAGCGACGATATCAAGCTGTTTGGGTTGGAATATCTCAGACAGGATAGTTTATTACCTATCAATAACCCACTTCAACAACGCTTAGTTACTAATCTTTTAAGTCCCGGCATCAGCCTTATACTTCTGGTATGAACAAGCGCCATTTGTCACTCATCCTTCACAGTTTTTGGGCAATTCCACTGGTCATTTTTATGAGGTTGTTAAAACCTATTCTGATAATTCGTGCCGGCCAAGTTTTTTCAGGACGAGTCGGCCATTTTATCACGGACAGCTTTGAGCATGTGATTAGAAGAAACTTTCTACCTGTTACTACTTTTGACTTCCTCTCATTTGGTGACATATCTAATGGGCAATGGGCGAAAATGATAAAAAGGAATACTCGAGTTTTTGGAAGTTGGACTAAGTTTGTGGGTGAATGGAATAGAATTATTCCTGGCGGAAAACTCCACGCTCTACCATCATCATTTACGGACTCACGAGACTTAGAGGGTCTGTTTGTGAGATATTCAATGAAGTTACCATTCACAGAATCTGAAACTACAAATGCCGAAGAGTTTCTATTAAAAAAGGGTTGGCAGCGAGGAGAACCCTACATATGTTTGTTGGTGCGAGATGATTCCTTTGTAAAATCTTTACAGAAGACGCCAATCGATGCAGAAGAGAGATATTCCCGTGATTCAAATATTGACACCTATATCCCCGCAATTCAGTGGCTGATCGGACAAGGAGTCTGGGTTTTACGAATGGGAAAAGTTATGGCCCATCCAATTGGTCTAACCTCTAAGTATTTCATTGATTATGCCTTCGATCCAGAGCGGTCGGATCTTTTGGATGTATGGCTATTTGCAAATTGCACGGCAACAGTTAGCACAGGATCAGGCCCAGATGTGATTTCACTAGTTTACCAAAGACCAATTCTCTTCTTGAATGTGGCTTACTTGACTGATTTTTGGTCCTATGCAAATTGCACTTGGGTTCCAAAATGGCTGTTTTGGAAAAATGAAGGTGATTTGCTCAGCGTTACAGAACAGATAGAAGTAGGAGGGTATACAGATTCACAGTTTAATGCCGCCGGTATTAGGCTTATTGACTTGGATCAGAATGAGATTCTGTGCGAAGTCAAGCTTTTTTGGGACCGAATTAATGGTAGAGATAAAGAAACTGACGAAGATAGGATTTTACAAGATCTTTATTGGCAAATCGCCATGAGAGTACCTAAATTTAGGCAATACAACTCATGGAGGCATCCTCATTCAAGAATGGGTAAGAAATGGCTCACTCGCGTAAAGTTGGAGTAGCTTCAGTGTATAACTCGTGTAGCGAAACTTATTGGAAAGCATTTGTTTTTGGGGAAAGTAGAATACATTTAAGTTCTAATTTGACTCGTACCGAGGGGAAAAATGCCAAAGATATCCCGATGTCGTGCTTGTAAGAGCAGCAGTATCAATTCTGTATGGAAACTTGCTGATTCGCCTTATGGTGATTCATTTACACTTAGTAAGTCAGTCTCCTTAGCAGCAAAGTTCCACAACATGACCCTTGCATTATGCAGCAATTGTACTTTGGTGCAGATACTAGAAGAAACAGACTTAGAAGTTCAATATGACGACTACCTATACACCACTAGTACTACTTTTGGATTGAGTCGTTTTTACAAGCAAGTAGTTGAAAGATTGATCCATGACTATGATTTAAAGCCTGATGAACTCACTGTCATTGATATTGGGAGCAATGACGGAAGTTTTCTTAATGGCTTTCATGAAAGAGGTTTTAAGGTTTTAGGCGTAGAGCCATCAAAACTAAGTGCCAAGATCGCTAATGAGCGAGGAATCAGTACTCTTAACGCCTATTACAACGAGAGAGTAGCTTCTGAGTTGTTAAAGGAAAAAGTTCAACCGCAACTCATTTCAATTAATTATACCTTAGCAAATGTTCCTGATGTTCTTCATTTTTTTGGTGCCGTATCAAAAATCATGACTAAAGAGACAATCTTATCAGTTATCACAGGTTACCACCCAGATCAATTTGGAGTTAACATGTTTGATTACATTGGACATGACCACCTAAGCTATTTTAGTGTCAACTCGATTAATATTCTTTGTGAAAGCTTAGGTCTAAAGTTGATAGATGTTACTCGTGTTGAGCACAAAGGTGGATCCATACAATTAGTTATAAAAAGAAAAGATTCCATGTATGAGGTTCAGCCAAGTGTCAATCAGATGCTTCAGCGTGAAATTTGGATGAAGATTAACGATGTTGAGTTTTATCAGAGTTTGGCTAGGCGAGTTCAAGTGGCTGCCGAACAAGTAAACACGATATTGGCTAAAAATCCTGGACGCATAGTTTCAGGAATCGGTGCATCTATTAGCACCACCTATCTTTGTAACCAATTTCAATTGGTTCAGAGACTGAGCAAACTCTACGACGATGACAAAAATAAGATAGGAAGGTTCGCACCAGGAAGTGGTTTAGAAGTATTCCCTTTGGATAGCATTGGGGATAATTCTAAAGAGCTTCTCATTTTACTAGCATGGCAACATACTTCGAAACTATTGTCACGATTACAAGAATGTCAATTCCACGGCGAAATTCTCATACCACTACCTACCCCAAAGCTAATTACAGTCTAAACTTTCTTAATCAGATAAAGCAAAAGTAGATTCTTTTCCACCATATCCACCGTCTACAGTAATAATCTCGCCATTAATGTATGAAGCTGAATTGCTGCATAGGAAGGCAACAACATTGGCAACATCTTCCGTGTTTCCTAACCTTTGCAAGGGAACAAAGTTTTGAATTTGTTCAACCCGACTTGGGTTTAGTGCATAAAATTCTTGAGCTCTTTTTTTGAAAATAAATGCACCGGGGCTAACACCATTCACCCGATGTAGCCCCGCTGTGTAATTAATTGCACCAAACCTCACTAATTGGGCGATTGCAGCTTTTGATGCGTGGTACCCAAATGATTGATCATGGACAATTTGGTTTGATGCAGGCGATGTCAAGAAAACAATTGATTTACTTTGGGAATCTGAATGGGCACATAATGATTTTAGAATCTGATGTGGCGTTTCAACTTCTACAATGAATCTCTCCAAAGGGTTTTCTAAATTAGAGCGGTACCTGTGTGCAAATATAATTCCTTCGACATTCTTTTCCGATAACATTCTTTCTAATTTAATCATGCAAGTCTCTTGATTTAGTAAATCCCATTCATCCAGATCAATTGCTGGTGTATCTGCAAACGCAGTAGTTAACTCATTATCTATTTTTCTGGAGACATGAACCACTTTTGAACTTTTTGCTAACGTGTTGCTTATCGAAACAGCAATCGGGGAATGTCCTCCAAAAACTAGGTATGTCATAAACTTAGCCCTTCAAATCAATTTTCAAAGTGAGAAAAAGTATTTATTGAGTAGAAATATAGTAGAAATGGGCTTGTGTTATACTCTCATAACCTGGCAAAAGTAAGGATTCTTTGTGTATTCAGCAGATTTGGGCTCGTATTTAATTCGAATTACCAAAGCTTTAGAAAAAACTGACGTGGGTAAAGCTCTAGAGGCTCTCCGCGCGACATCAGATAGTGGCGGCACAATTTGGTTGGTTGGGAATGGTGGAAGTGCTGCTACCGCAAGTCATTTTGCAACTGACTTGAATAAATGTAAAGACAGCCAAGGGCGACCTATAAGCGCGATGAGTTTGTGCGATAATACAGGTTTAATCACAGCTATTGGTAATGATTTCAGTTTTGAAGAAATTTTTTTAAGACAACTGATTAACCTTAGTAAACCTGGTGATTTACTAATTGTCTTATCAGCTTCAGGCAATTCAAAGAATTTGATAACTGCAATACAGTGGGCAAAGAGCAACCGAGTTTTGACTCTCTCTATGACTGGGTTTGATGGTGGTTTGGCAATTGGGATGACTGACATCTCACTGCATGTACCTACCCAACTAGGGGATTATGGAGTGGCAGAAGATGCGCATTCAATACTTTGCCATTTTTTGAGTTCTCAATTTCGATAGCCAAATTCTTTTCTAACTACCAAAGTTAAGTAGATTCTATTAAATGCACTTAAAGATGTGGAGGCACAATGAGTCAGCCGAAATACTCATGTGATATCGCAATTATTGGTGCTGGCATAGTCGGTGTCACTCTAGGATTAGCAGTCCTAGAGAGCAATCCAAACTTCAAAGTGACCTTGTTTGAAAAAGAGAATGATGTAGGTTTACACGCAAGTGGGAGAAATTCTGGTGTAATTCATGCGGGGTTTTACTATTCATCCGAGTCTCTCAAAGCTAAATTTTGCCATCAAGGAAATATCGAATTACGAAAGTTCTGTTCTGAAAACAAACTTCAGATCCGGGAGTCAGGGAAAATTGTAGTTGCCAGAGATGAAAAGGATGTACTAATTCTCGAAGATTTATCAAACCGAGCACAGAAAAATGGCGTGGATGTTGAACTTTTAGACATTTCTAAATTAGCAGAATATGAACCACTCGCACATACTTTTGGAAAATTTATATGGTCTCCTGCCACTGCCATTGGGGATCCAAAAAGTGTTATAACCGCGATGCGGAACGTTTTTTTAAGACGTGGTGGAAAATTAGTATTAGGTGAAAAAGTTAAAAAACTTTCAAGTGACTCAGTAGAATTTGAAAGTGGGAGCAGAAGTGACTTTCAATTTTGCTTTAATGCATCTGGATCAGGTGCTTTAAGAATTGCGCAGAACTGTTCAGTAGGATTAGATTTAGGCCTTCTTCCAGTATTAGGAGGATACATCTCCATCCCCGCGGAAAAAATTCCCTTAAGGACTTTAGTCTATTCAACCCCACACCCCCTGAGTCCATTTCTTGGAATACATTTTACATTGGACCTTAACGGGCGAATTAGAATTGGTCCTACTGCAATCCCTATGTTTGGTCCAGAGCAGTATTCATTTAGAGACCAGGTAAGAGTGCAGGACTCGGTAAAAAGTATGCAAGCCCTCGTTACTTACATTGCCGGTGATCCCGTAGATAGTTTAAAAAATCTATCCCTCCAACTCTCTCAAAGAAGTATTAGCCAAATGGTTGCTGCAGCTTCAAAATTAGTCCCTAACTTGCCATCATCCAAAGATTGGATTCGTGGTAAAGCTGGAATTCGCTCTCAACTCGTAAACTTAAAAACAAAGAAATTTGAACAAGATTTCATCGTGGAAAAAAGCAATAATGTCGTTCACGTACTTAATGCAGTGTCTCCTGGTTGGACAAGTGCAATCCCCTTTAGCAGGTGGGTAGTTTCAAAATACTTAAGTAATTCACTCTGAATTAAGTATTTATACTTGCCCAGAACTAAGTTTTAGGAGAAAGTCCACGAGTATTTCCTTCTCATTTTCGAGGCTTCCAAGTAGCAGATCAGGTTGATACTTCTCAAGTTGTTGAATTGAAAAATTGCCTGTGGCAATAGCCACGGCAGGAAGATTGAATTCTTTAGCCGCGACTATATCTCTGGGCGTGTCTCCAATGATGCATACATTAGAGAATTGGTTTGTCTTCAGTGCCCAATTTGCTCTCCTCAATATGTCGCTTCTCATTTCTCCAAATTCGCAATTGAACATTAAGGAATCATCGAATAGTTTTGAAATCATAGCGCTATTCAATTTTGCATTCATTCTCTTCTTTGTATTTCCAGTCAAAATACCTTGTTGCCACAGCAAAGGATTCAATGAACTAATGAAGTGATTAACTCCTGGTAGAACTTCATAGACTGTAATTTGGTCCAGATCAGCGGATTCAGTATCAAGTTCTCTAAAAATCTCTCTGAGTTTTTTGGCACTCAAATCGCGCATTGATTTTCCCAGTAAGCCTACGAGCACCTCATAATCTGTGGCCCCTGAAAATTCCTGTATAGAGCTATTAGACTCAAAACCTAACCGTTGGAGTAAGCGCTTATGAGGCGAAGCAAAGTTTTCTCGCTTTGTTCTAATGAGGGTTCCATCTATATCCCAAAGAACAACCCCTGGTGGTTTGGCTTGTAATTCTTTCACAAATCTATACTATCGCCTTGAAACTAGTGCTATTAGGGAGGTCGGTCTCATTAAGTGCTTGGTCACAGGAGGAGCCGGGTTTATCGGTAGCCATCTCACCGAATTATTGTTGAGTCAAGGGCATTCAGTGTTGGTTATAGACAATCTTTCCGTAGGTCAGATTCGAAATGTTGAAATATTCAAAAGCAATCCTAACTATAGATTTATCAAGTTGAACATTGCTGACTACAATTCGCTTTCAAATGTTTATGAAGACTTTGATTGGGTTTTCCATTTAGCGGCGCTTGCGGACATTGTACCTTCAATAGAATCTCCAGAAACTTATTTTGAGGCAAACGTATCTGGCAGTCTTAATATTGCTCGGCTTAGCGCAGAACATGGAGTTAAAAGGGTTATTTACTCTGCTTCATCATCTTGCTATGGAATACCTGCATGCTATCCAACTTCTGAGTCTGCCAAGTGCGATCCACGCTATCCATATGCATTAATGAAATACCTGGGAGAACAAATTCTTTTACATTGGAACCTAGTATATAACTTGCCAGTTTTATCTTTAAGGCTCTTTAACGTCTATGGTCCTCGTGCACGGACATCAGGGACATACGGTGCGGTATTTGGAGTTTTCTTAGCCCAAAAACTCGCAGGTGCGCCATTTACTATTGTGGGAGATGGAACTCAAACTCGCGACTTTACTTTTGTTACAGATGTATGTCGAGCATTTGTTGCAGCGGCTGAGTCAGAAATTACCGGTGAGATTTACAATGTTGGATCTGGTGATTCTTATGAAGTGAATAGGTTAGCAAATTTGCTTGGGGGGCCAATCACCTATATCCCAAAAAGGCCGGGTGAACCCGACTGTACTTTTGCGGATATCAGCAAAATACAATCGGAACTTTCATGGGCGCCAAAGATAAATCTGGAACAAGGTGTGTCAGTGATGCTTGAACATATTGAGGACTGGCGTGATGCACCATTATGGGACCCCGAAAGAATAAATAAGGCAACTCAGCTATGGTTTAAATATTTGGATAAAGACTTGGGCTCGGTGAAGTGATGGCAGTAGGTAAGCATTCTTTGCAAGATAAAATATTTAATCTCGATAGTTTTCCCCAGAAACTTAAGTTGATTCGGGATGAGGACAATTCTATTGCACTCTGTCATGGCGTATTTGACCTACTGCACCCTGGTCACATTCAGCACTTTAAAGCGGCGCGAAATCTGGCTGATGTATTAATTGTGAGCCTGACTGCTGATCATTTTGTTAATAAAGGACCTGGAAGGCCATTGTTTAATGAGGACATTCGCGCAGAAACATTAGCAGCGTTAGCAGATGTTGATTACGTCGTTATATGCAATTTTCCAACTGCAATAGAGTTGATCGAAGTGATTAAACCTGATTTTTACGTAAAGGGCTCTGATTACATTAATCCCTCAGATGATGTAACAGGAATGATTGTGAGAGAAAAAGAAGCTCTAGAAACTCATGGAGGAAGAATTCATTTTACGAATGAAATGACTTCTAGTAGCTCCATGTTGATAAATAAATTCTTGTCTCCAGCAAATCAGATGGCTCAAGATTGGCTACGAGGATTTAAATCCTCCAACGGATACGATGAGGTAACAAAAGCATTAGACGATATATTCCAACTGCGAGTGTTAATCTTAGGGGAAACGATAATTGATCAATATACATATTGCTCGCCGCTCGCAAAATCAAGTAAAGACCCAATTTTAGCTTTCCATCAAGAGGAAACGAATTTCTTCCCAGGCGGTGCTGTCACGATTGCCAATAATTGTAGTAGCTGGGCGGCTCAAACTAGGGTAATTTCATTTTCAGGGCGGAATGATTCATTACTTAACTCTTTGAAAAATAAAATTGATTCAAAAATAGAATTAGATTTCATTGAAACTCCAGATCGCCCTACAATTCTGAAGCATAGGTATGTGGACAGAGCTTCGAATTCTCGAGTATTTGAGTATTATGATTTTTCTAACCAGGAGCTTCTACCAGAGTCGAAAGTTTTGATTGAAGCCGCAGTAATGAAGCAAGTAAAGAGCTACGATTTGGTAATGGCTGCGGACTACGGACATGGTTTTTTCACCCAAGAATTAATCTCCACGGTGGAACGTGAATCTCCATTTTTATCCGTAAACACCCAAGCAAACGCCGGAAATCGTGGCTACAACACGATCTCGAAGTATTCAAAAGCTGATCTGATTACGATGAATGGCGGCGAATTACAATTAGAGCTCCGAGATCGAAACCCAGACTATTTTACAATCGTACCAAAACTAATTGAAAAGATGCAGGCGTCATACGCGATTGTGACTTTGGGGGGTGATGGCTTAATCATTTTTGATAGAAAAGGTAATTATGAGCAAGTTCCAGCTCTAGCGGGCAGAGTAATCGATAAAGTCGGCGCAGGTGATGCGGTTTTTGCAATCGCTTCGCTACTTGCAAAAGTAAATGCCCCACTCAAAGTGATTGGATTTCTAGCGAATTTAGTTGCAGCACACGAAGTATCACAACTTGGCCACCAGAGTTCACTTTCACAAGCAGATTTACGTAAACATGCAAAATCAATACTCGGATAGGAGTTAGCGCTATGGCGAAAAGAGTAGTTGTGGTTCTCGGTGGTGGGGGATATGTGGGTTCTGTCCTAGTCCCTCTGTTATTAGAGGAGAACTACAAGGTTAGAGTTCTAGACACCTTTTGGTACGGTAAGGAAGTCTTCAATACAGTTTCCAAAAATCCAGACTTAAGTCTTGTGGTGGGTGACATGCGAGATTTACAGCTAGTAGAAAAAGTCTTGCACGAAGCAACTGATGTTATTCACCTTGCATGCATCTCTAATGACCCGAGCTTTGATCTGGACCCCAAGCTGGGGAAATCAATAAACCTTGATAGCTTTTCCCCGATTGTTAAAATCGCAAAAAGTACCGGAATAAAAAGATTCATTTATGCGTCATCCTCATCTGTTTATGGAGTCAAACAGGAGGAGCGCGTGACTGAAGATTTGAGTCTCGAACCCTTAACTGACTATTCCAAATTTAAGGCAATGTGCGAAGAAAGACTTCTAGAGGAGGCAAATTCTGATTTTGTTTGCACAATTTTACGACCAGCCACTATCTGTGGAGTTTCTGCACGCCAAAGATTTGACTTGTCTGTCAATATTTTAACAAACCATGCTTTAAATTTAGGGAAAATAACGGTCTTTGGTGGATCTCAATATCGTCCAAACCTACATATTAACGACATGTGTAGAGCATACCTACACGTTCTAAACCAAGGCACGAATGTTGCCGGAGCAATATTCAATGTCGGAGGAGAGAACCTTTCATTGGATGAAATCGCAGTTAAAGTCAAAGAACGTGTTGGTGGAGATTTATCAATTGACCATCAACCAACAAATGATTTACGCTCTTACAGAGTTGATTCGTCAAAGATAATGACCGAGATAGGTTTTGAGCCACGCTTCACTGTCGAACAGGCAATAGATGACATAAAGTCTGCATTTGATGCGAATCAATATGTCGCATCACTTGAAAATGGACTTTACTATAATATAAAACGGATGCAAGAGTTGTCATTAGCTTAATGGAACAATTCCTAAAGTTCGGGTTTGATCTTGATAATACGTTAATAAATTATTCACATGCCGTTCAAGAGTATTGCAAAATATCAAGAATCAGCGATGTCCGTACAATCGATGGTTTAAGAAGCACTCTCCGTAGACAAGATTCGGCGGGGTACTTGTGGCAAACTGCACAGAGTTGGCTTTACACAGAAGGATTACAATTTGCAGTACCTAATACAGGCGCTGAAGCTCTGTGCCGATTTCTTAAGCTAAACAAGTATGAACTATTCATTGTTAGCCATAAAACAACACATTCACCTGATTTCGCCGGACACAAGCCACTTCATGAATTAGCAACCAAATGGATAATGGACAGTCCTTTAGCGGTCTATTTTACAGAAGCCTCCTCTGTTTATTACGAGCCAACCAGAGAATCGAAAGTAGCAAGAATTCGCTCTCTAAAACTTAACTTATTTGTTGATGATCTAGAAGAAGTCTTTAGTGAAGCTGGCTTTCCTTCATTTACCAGAAGTTTTTTGTTGGGAAAAACCTCTACAGATATTTCTAACTTAAGGTGCATTGATACCCTTTCAAACATACAAGAAATACTTGAGAATGAACGAAACTGAGTTTGTTAAGGAGTTAAGAACTGGCAATTTTACTATCCTGAAGCAAGTATATGGTGGGAATAGTTCTGTTTTTAAAGCTTCGAATGAAGATAATGAGACTTTTGCAATCAAGAAATATAGAGGTGAAGAGTCTCGAATACAGAGAATGTTAGCGCGAGAAAATAGCGCAATAACTTTCCTAAAGTTGAATAATGTTGAGAATATTCCTGAAGTGGTTGAACTCCGAAGGGATTTAGGAGTGATAGTTTACCGCTGGATCGAGGGTGAGTCGCCAGATTCAAATTTTGATTCGATGTCTGCAATTATTGACATGTGTAAACTACTCTCAAATCTAAACGTGAAGTCTTCCATCGTTGAACCTGCGATTGACGCTGCTTTTTCATTAGCTGACATAAAAACACAAATCCAAGCGCGTATCAGCGCTATGGAAAGTGCTTATAGTAATCCGATTATTTGGGAAATTTGCAACCATTTAAGGGAAAGATTGCGTGTTTGCCCAAGCAAATCTTTTGTTTTTATGCCGGACACATTAAGTATTTCAGATTTAGGTGTTCATAATATACTAGCCCACGAAACAAGCTATACGTTCATTGATTTTGAATTTTTTGGTATTGATAGTGTAGTAAAGATGGTTGGTGACTTCATACTTCACCCTAGAAATGAATTCGATAGTAAACAGATGTTGCGATTTATAGATTCAATTTCTGATTGTTCAAACTGGGATCATAGAGAATTGATATCAGTAATCCCCCTCTTGACATTGAAGTGGTCAGTAATCGCATTTGGAAGGCTCTTTAGGGAGTCCTCGGGAAGTACAAATGCTGTGTTTTCTCGTGAAGTAATTTACGGGTCCGTAGGTTTTAATTACTTAAGGTATTTTGATGAATATCGACAAAGGCATTTTGATGGCTCGTTCCAGACCTTTCGTTCCTTCGCTGATACACTAGCCATCTCATGAACGAAGAACTTATAGAAGGTGCAAACCTAATTGCTCTGGATGAGCGGTCTAAGAATCTACGAGTCTTGATATTAGACTCTATTGAAGCCGCAGAGCGCGGCCATCTTGGCCCAGCCGTGTCATTACTTGAGATTGTTCGGACTTTGTATGACAAAGTTTTAGTGCATGATCCGAAGAACCCATTGTTGTCAAAGAGGGATCGCTTTATCTTGAGTAAGGGCCATGGTTGTCTTGGTTTATATGCTGTCTTGGCTGATCACGGATATTTCCCAGCATCCGAGTTAAAAACTTTTTGCAGATTTGGCTCAGCCTTGGGAGGCCATCCAGAGAGAGCCACATTGCCAGGGGTAGAGTTTTCTACGGGGGCACTTGGCCATGGACTTTCCGTTGGTGTTGGCATGGCAGCGGCAGCCAGGCTCCAAGAGCAAAATTGGCGAACTTTTGTTTTGCTCGGAGATGGGGAGTTAAACGAGGGTTCTATTTGGGAGGGGGCAATGCACGCCAGTCAACACAATTTAGGGAAGCTCACTGTGATCATAGATTTTAACCGTATGCAGGCCTCCGGTGGAATCGAATCAATCATTTCACTAGAACCATTAAAATTGAAATGGGAAGCGTTTGGATTTGATGTAATTGAGGTAAATGGTCACGATGTTTTAAGTCTTGAGGCAGCCTTAGGTAGGGCTACTAGTTTGGTTGGCAGACCCAGAGCAGTTATTGCCTATACCGTAAAAGGAAAAGGATTTGCCTCTGCAGAAAATTCTACGAGCTGGCACCATAAAGCAAAAATTACAGCTGAAGATATCAGACACTTGCGTAGTGAAATGGTTGTTCAGTGAGGCAAACCGCACTTACAACAGTATACGAGTTGGCAAAGCTGGATAGCCGTGTTGTTTTCATTGGTTCAGATCTTGGCGCAGGGACCTTGGAGCAAATGCGCTCAGAACTACCTAAGCAATTTTTTATGGAAGGAATCTCGGAGCAGCATGTCGTTGGCTTTGCCGCAGGCTTGGCGCAGGAGGGATTTATTCCTTTTGTAAACACGATAGGAACTTTCCTCACACGTCGATCATTTGAGCAGGTGTCGATTGATGTTGGGTTGCATAACTTGCCTGTGCGACTTCTAGCAAGTGGTGGCGGAATGGTTTACGCACCTTTAGGACCCACGCACACCGCTATAGAAGATCTCTCCTTAATGTTGAGTGTTCCTAACGTTAAAGTGTTTGCCCCAACAGACGCGATTGAAATGCAAAAACTCCTGCACGCTTCTATTGAAGATAGTGCGCCTTACTATATTCGATTCGGAAAAGGCGGAGAAAGTATTGTTACTGAGAGCTTTGACAGTTTCGACTTTCAACCAAAAATTTTTGGAAATGAAACTGGAGAAGTTGTGTTGCTGACCACGGGCGTTATGGTACAACACTCCTTGGAGGCGAAAAAGATTTTATCTGCCTCTGGAATCTCATCAGTAGTAGTTCACTTCCCGTACTTGAACAACTTGAATATTGGAATGTTGTCACCCCTTATTGATTCAGCTGAAATTCTCATTTGTATTGAAGAGCATGTACCAAGAGGTGGCTTATTGACACAAGTTTTACATAGCTTTATGGAGACCAGGCAGTTTAAATCTAATCTATATCAGTTATCCCTGCCTTCGGGGTTTACCCACAATTATGGCTCTCAGCTCGACCATTTGGAGATGCATGGCTTAACAGGCAAAGGTATCGCTTCAAATGCTATGGAATTACTCAAATCCAAGAGAAGATAAAGTAAGATGATGGTATGAAAAATGAATTACAACTCGTAACCAGCCTTCATCAAGCCACAAAGCGTGACTATCTTGGCCGAATGAATGATTCAAAAGTCGAAGCCATGGTTATTGCGAAGAAGTATGATGCCGAGTATTGGGACGGTGATAGACGATTTGGGTATGGTGGTTACAAATACATGCCTGGTAGATGGGCTGGAGTAGCCCAGAAGTTGATTGATCTCTATGGATTAAAAGCAGGAAGTAAGCTGCTAGACGTAGGCTGCGGAAAAGGCTTTTTGTTGTATGAGATGCAGTTGATTGAACCTGGATTAGAGATTCATGGCTTTGATGTTTCTCAATACGGATTAGATAATTCTCATCCAGATTTAAAGGCAAATCTCTTTATTCATAGGGCCCAAGATGTTTATCCATTTGATACCGACTTCTTTGATTTGGTGATATCTCTTGGAACCCTGCACAACTTACATATATTTGAACTAGAAGTAGCTGTTGCAGAAATTGAACGTGTTGGCAAGCACGGTTATATCATGGTAGAAAGTTTTCGCAATGAGCTAGAAATGTTTAATCTGGAATGCTGGGCATTAACTGCTGAAAGCCTAATGGATGTTGATGAATGGAAGTGGGCATACTCTCGTTTTGGGTATACCGGCGACTTTGAATTCATCTATTTTGAATAAAGAGTCGGAATCAAAGAGATCACAAGGAAATGAGAAGTCTAATGATTTTTGCAAAAATGACACTCCCTCGATTTTGTTTGGCTCTGAATTAGACGAAGTGGAAAAGTCACTTAATGATGGAAAATAATAAGACTTCAATTGAAAAGCAGTACGCCAAGTATTTTGTTGACAAAGAATTAATTGGTAATGAAGTCATTGGAAGCATGTCAACTGCCCGTTGGAGACAAGATCCAAAGCTTCTTGGAATTACACTTAGCAGATATAAGTTTGTTTCAAAAATGTTTTCAGATTTTGAGAGTGTATTGGAAGTTGGCGCTGGAGATGCTTGGGCTGCAAGAGTTGTGCACCAAACGGTTAAAAAACTTACATTGAGTGATTTTGATTCTGTTTGGCTAAATGAATTCAATGAACAAGAAGTTTATCGTTCAAGTGAAACAAGATATCTTATTCATGACTTTACAAAAGATAAAATGCCTGTGACTTTTGATGGGATTTATGCCTTGGATGTTTTAGAACATATCCATCCAGAAGCAGAAGATAGATTTTTATCGAATATCTGTAATTCATTAAGTAGTGAAGGAGTTGCGATTTTTGGTATGCCTTCATTGGAGTCTCAAATTTATGCGAGCGAGGGCTCAAAAGAAGGGCATGTAAATTGTAAATCTGGTAATCAGCTGAAGGAAACCCTAAAACATTACTTTAAAAATGTTTTTATATTTTCGATGAATGATGAAGTAGTTCACACAGGATTTATGCCAATGGCTCAATACTTGCTAGTTCTCTGTACTAATCCACGGAGTATAACAAAATGACGCTAACAGTAAAACGCACAGTTGCTGCAATATTAGAGAAGTCAGCGTCAAATTTAGTTATTGAAGAAATAGAGCTTCCTAAAGAACTTGAAAGAGGTCAAGTATTAGTAGAGCTTATTTCAAGCGGTATTTGTGGTGCACAGATTAATGAAATTGATGCTGTTAAGGGTCCTGACAAATTTCTTCCACACTTATTGGGTCACGAAGGCTACGCTCGAGTTTTACAAATTGATTCAAGTGTAAAAAATGTTGCGCCTGGGGATCTTGTAGTAATGCATTGGCGGCCGGGTGTAGGCATTCAAGCAAATCCTGCACAATACACGTGGCGGAGGAGTCGATTAAATGCAGGCTGGGTGACAACTTTCAACAAACACTCAGTAGTGTCGGAAAATCGTTTAACCAAATTAGCTCATTCGAATCACGATTTGTCGGTTATTCCACTTCTGGGCTGCGCGTTAACCACGGCGTTAGGAGTTCTCGAAAATGATGCCCGTGGGACCTTTAGGGATTCTTTGTTAATTTTCGGTGCTGGTGGTGTTGGATTACTACTAATCAAGATAGCCCAATTAATTGGAATAACAGACATCACGGTAGTTGATTTGCATGAAGAAAAATTGAAGCAAGCGTTGAAACTTGGAGCATCGAACGCAATTCAGTTTGTAAATAAGGAAGAAACGCTCCGTCAAATATCAAAAGTTTTGAACCATAATTTGCCAACTATTGCAATTGATACCTCTGGTAATATTGATGCAATCGAAATTTGTTATGAAATTTCATCAGACAACGGGAGAGTAGTCCTAGTAGGAGTTCCAAGAGTCGGAAATAAAGCTTCAATATTCACATTACCTCTGCACTTCGGTAAAATTCTAACAGGATCCCATGGAGGAGATTCAAAGCCAGAATCCGATATACCACTACTAATGGAGCTAATTGCAGCTGGGCGTTTGAATCTTGATGATTATCCAACCCAAATATTTGACTTCAACTCAATCAATTTAGCAATAGACAGATTACGAAATGGGACAAGCGGTAGAATGATAATTGACTTCAACAAATGAGAAAGTCTTTAGAGAGGTGTAAATAGATGACACTTTCAACAGTTGCGGTAGAGACATCCCCGGGTGTTTTTCATGCAAAAGAGTGGGGAGCGTCAATTCCTGATAATTTATTTGAACTTTTAATTGATCAAGCAAAAGGGAATGGTAATCGGAAATCTCGGCTTTGTCTGCATCCAAGTCCATCTGACCCAGTACAGATAACTTATTTAGCGTTTTTTGCCCCTTATGCAGACCGAATTCATTCCCATCCGACCCGCCCTGAAATAATCGTTCCTGTATTCGGTAAGGCCCAATACTCAGAATTCGACGGAGCAGGAAATGTAGTGTCTTCGGAAGAATTAGATGGACAATTCCCAATTGCGCTTTCTACTCCCCTCACTACCTGGCATGGGATTAAACTAATTTCAGAATCCTTCATTATGATCGAGATTGGGAGCGGTCCGTTTACAAAATCCTCGACTGTTTATCTATAAAAGTGGCAAATCCAAACAACTGCTCCCATGCAAATTGCGTAAGTATTGCCTGCCAAGACGCCCTAGAGTCCCATATTCACTATATAGAGAATAAAGTTTAGATGCCTCATTATTCAGATCTGAATCTTTTAAGGAATACGATATAGTTCCATCAACTCTCATGCTCATTTCTTTAAATAAATCCAGTATCTCTTCGGGTGTATTGTCAACTAGGGTTATTCTTGATTCTTTGAATTTTCTAAAATCGTTCTCTTTGGCTATTGTACTTAGTAAAGACTCGCTTAGAGTTAAGAATCTCTCCTCTGAATTTGAATAATAACGCTTAGAAATAGTGAGAGTATTGCCTGCGTGTAGCCGTGCGTACACAGGTGAAAAGTTCGTAGCGGCGGTGGGTGTGCCGAATACAATAGGAGTCAAAATAGGCCCTGAAGCCGTTCCAACAAAAAAAATACATTGAGTAAATAAAAATAAGTCAAGAGTACTCGATCTCAAGGATGAGTGTGCATAGTCAATCAGGCCAGTTATATCTTCAGTTGGCTTCATACTTGGATCTCCAACTCTTACTACATATCCACCCCTTTTCTGAATCCATTTTATAGCACCGTAGTAAGTTTCTATGTCTGCATTCCTGTGTCCGTCATATGGATCTGGCAAATGCCAAGATCCAGTTTTGGCTCCGCTATCTCGGACATGGAGAGTTACAAACCAAGCATCAGCAGGCAACCCAATTTTCTTGAGCTCTTTTCTTGAATTCACAACGGACACATGGTCCATGCTAAGTAACGGCGCTCGTCTTTCTTGCTCCCATAACGCTTGAATTATTGGCTTTGCATGCTCAACATAAATCATTTTGCCCTTAAAATTTACAGCCCAAGTGATATCGTCCACATAAAGATTAAAACTAGACCCAAACTCACTTCGCAGCTCCTTTGGACTAAGAACTTTGACGTATTTTTGCCAGTATTTGAACATTTCTAAATTCTTTATTTGAGATTGCTGTAAATCAGATAGACAAACAAATATTCTGTGATTCTGGTAGCCACTGAGCAATCTAGCTTTGATGTAGGTATCAATATATGCATGTACATTACTATTACCTAAAAAAGCATTACTGGATATAATTCTAGGCCCCGAATGCAGTGCATGATTTTTCTCTTGGTACTGCTGCAGTATAGTTTGGAATTTTTCTATGTTGGTAGCACTTTGAAAGAAATTAGCTTCATATCGGAAATCCATAATCAGCTTTGGCCATCTGTTCAGATAGTATTCGAGCGTCGGATGAAACTTGCTTGAGAATTTTTCATTGCTTATTGAGTGCCATAAAAGTTTTAGATGAACCTTACTCGTTGTATAAGAAAGACTCCACCCGGGAAAGTGAATGGACAGTGCCCAAATAATTAGTTTCTGAGAGATTAAGCGCAAATATTTACGACTTTTCAATTTTATAAAACTTCCAAAGTCAACTCCATTTTGAATTTTTAAGGGTAGTTTTGAAATTTGGCAATCCTCAACTTCACCCTGTTTGTGAATTCTGGAATACAATATGCTGTTGTCCTCTTCCCCAAAGAGCTCGAAAATCTTTGAGCTGTCCGAGGTCCCCACTGTTAAGCCAACTACAGTACGCGAAAAGTGAATTCTTAGTCTGAGGCGCTATTTGTGGGCATTCACTAAGAAGTGATTCCAGTAGAGTTAGTAATTCTTGACGTGGATTTTCAATGTCTTGGGCGATGTACTGTTTCACGAGATCAACTACTTTAAGGCAGTAGTATCTTAAAGTTTCATTTAGCGAGTCACTCGATGTGGTAAGCACATTTATCCGCGAATCTATCAATAAGTGTTGTACTGAATTAAACTTACTAATCCAATTTTCACTCTCTTCTAATACACTAAGAGCATTTTTGTACCAGCTTAGATCTGCGAATAGATTTGGAGTTAAGGCTATTGGACGATAATTGGGCTGAAGTGCTAAGCACGCTTCTGAAACCGAGAATAGATTTCCCACCCACGGGTTGTGAATTACGTCCAATACCCAGTCTCTTTGATTGCGAGTCATTCCTGGGAGACTTGAAAAGTCGGATTGAAAGAATTCAACAATTTGATCAGTATTTTGAATGCGAACTTCAAATACTGTGTGAGCCAAAAATCGTCTAAGTATTTCAGATAGCAGCGAAATCTCATCCATGGTTGTGATCATTATTAAGCCACCTGGCTTGACTCCAGCAGCTACATTTCTCAGAAAGCTAGCCGGATTCAATTGATTTGGAATGACACCTTCGCATACCACTAAATCAAACAATTCATTCGGGGTACTTGACGACAAATCTGCGATTTCGAACTTTACTCTTTGGTCATTGTCCACCCTCGTTTTAATTGATTCTAATATTACTGGGACTGCATCGATCAAAGTGAGTGACTCAACTCCGCGAGATAGAATATCGAGAGAGTTTTCACCACTACCTGGTCCAATTTCAAGAATGTTTGCGCCTTTGAACAGAGCATCATGCAATCCAAGTTTTCTATATAAATTATCTCTATTCTTAGAGTGTGCCAGGCTGAGTTCGCGTTGCTGGCCCGTTGGTGCAAATCCAATTTGGTGATAGAAATCTATGAATGGTCGTGACATAAAAGAAGTCTATATCATTTTAGGCACCTAAACATTTATTCTGAGATAAACCGCGGATTAGGCACGAGAAAGCAACCCGGAATTTGATGCAGAGTAGACTCGATTAACTTTCTGAAAGCAATAGTTAATTCACTTTGTGGGCTTCGCGTTGAGCGTGATTTGACTGGGAGTATTTCTCTTCAGACTCAAGCTGATATATCTATCGAACGGATGGTATTTGAAATATACTGTCCTTTGATGAATATTTATATCGCTGGAATTAATGGCTTAGTAGGATCGAATGTTGCTGCACAGGCAAGAGATTTAGGGCACCATGTTCTTGGCAAAACATCTAAAGACCTAGACTTAACTAACCGCAAGATTGTATTTGAAGAGCTTGCGGTCAATAAAGTAGATGTTCTAATTATAGCGGCTGCCAAAGTTGGAGGGATTGGAGTAAATTATGCAAACCCTGTTGCTTTCTTGTCTAAAAATCTACAGATCCAAACTAATTTGATTGATGCCGCCCATGAATATGGAATTGAGAAAGTTATCTTTTTAGGGTCGTCTTGCATTTATCCGAAATTTGCCCCTCAACCCTTGCGAGAAGAGTTCTTACTTGGGGGGAAACTAGAACCCACTAACCAAGCATATGCGATTGCCAAATTAGCTGGAATTGAACTTATCAATTCTTATAACAGGGAATACTCTAAGAATTGGATATCACTGTTGCCATGTAACCTTTATGGTCCGGGAGATAACTTCAACCCGCTTGAAGGACATGTCCTGGCATCCTTGATACAGAAAATACACGTGGCAAAAATACGAAAAGACAAAACTGTAATAATATGGGGAGACGGGTCCCCTCTGAGAGAATTCTTGTACATTCAAGATGCGGCGCAAGGAATAATCCATGTGGCTGAAGGTCATGTTTCCGACGAGATTGTTAATTTGGGATCAGGCGAGGAAGTTTCTATTTCAGCTCTTGCAAGACTAATAGGTGAAGTTATCGGTTATAAAGAGGAATTCGTCTATGACTTGGGAAAGCCTAATGGCACACCAAGAAAAGTCATGGATGTGACTAAAATGAAAAAAGCTGGTTGGAATTCAACGACGAATCTAAAAATTGGAATTGAAAAAACTTATCGTTGGTATCTAAGCAGGAACTTGCTTTAGTCATGGAAAATATAGAGAATGCAGCAAAATCTGAAATGGTATGTATTGTTGGAGTTGGGTTTGTGGGCCTGACTCTTGGAATGTCGCTGTGCAAAGTTGGCAAAAATGTTTTAGGCTGGGAAAAAGACATACAAACTAGCAAAGCATTAAGTGAGGGCAAGACAGAGATTTCTGAGCCTGGACTTTCTAAGTTACTTTTTGACTTTACTAAACTTGGAAATTTTAAAATGATATCTGATGCCAAGGATGCTTCTATTGCCCGTGTTTTCATCATTACAGTTGGTACCCCACTACGAGAAGGTAGAATTAATCTTGATTACATAACGGAAGCCACACTACAAATACTGCCGGCGCTGAAAGACGGAGACCTAATTATAATTCGTTCAACAACCGCTGTCGGCACATGTAGAGAAGTCGTTCTTCCGATTCTCGAGGCTAGTGGAAAGAAATTTAGATTAGCAATGTGCCCAGAGAGAACAGTTGAAGGAAGCGCTCTATCTGAAATGTCATCTCTCCCTCAAATTATTGGTTCCTTAAATTCTGAAAGTTTTAAGGCGGCTAAAGAATTCTTTGATTTACTTGGGCCAGAAGTTGTTGAAGTTAGTAGTTTAGAGGCAGCAGAGCTCACTAAATTGATTAACAATACATACCGAGATTTAATGTTCGGATATGCGAATGAAATCGCAAGTATTTCAAACGCCTATGGAATAAGTGCTCGAGAAGTGATTACGGCAGCAAATCATAATTACCCAAGATCAAACATCGCTCTGCCCGGTTTATCCGGTGGCCCTTGTCTGGAAAAGGATCCCTGGATACTTGTCGAGACTGGAAACCGTGTCGGTTTATCAATGGGCATATCAAAGGCATCTAGGGAAATAAACGAAGAAACACTCAGCATTTTTCTTAAGAGTCACTTGAGGAAGGGACAAGAATTTAGCAAAATTTCTATCCTGGGGTTAGCCTTTAAGGGCCTTCCTGAGACGCGCGACCTAAGGGGTAGCTACATATTCCCATTAGTAGATTACCTAAACGATTATTTTCCAGGATCAGATTTACACGGATATGAACCCTCAGGGATAGAAACGATAGTTAATTTAGATCTGAAAATACACACAAACTTGGACTCATGCCTATCTGATTCCGAATTGATTATTGTGCTCACAAATTCCCTGGCATTTAACAACATTTCTTTTCAAGTCTCTACGCTTTCGGATGCGAATTGTCTAATTCTTGATTTTTGGAGTAGAAACACCGCCATGAATTTTTTAGATGGTCAAAAGTACATTTCTTGGAGTGGGAGAGTTAAGTGAGTTTATCGAGACCCCTAATTACAGGAGCAGGTGGATTTATCGGATCTCATCTAGCACGCCAACTAGGAGAATATAGTGAGGTCGAGCTGGTTTACTTAGTCGATTTACCTAACAGTCCACGACTAAATAGTTTTAAAAATTCAAGCAAATATAGGATTATAGAAGGTGATCTTACAGTGCAAGAATCAGTTAAATTTCCATCCGATGCTACTGCTATTTTTGCTCTTGCAGCCTTTAATGGAACTGGAAGGTTTTATTCACAGCCGTATTCAGTTCTAATCAACTCAATGCTACCTACAGTCAGAGTCATCAATGAATATGCAGGTAAAATACCGATTGTTTATGCAAGTTCAAGTGAGGTTTATGCGTCTACTGTTGAAATATTTGATTGGGAAGTTCCCACTGATGAGTTGATTCCCCCTTCGATAGCGTCAATCCATAATACTAGGTGGTCGTACGCATCAGGAAAATTGTTTGGTGAAGTAGCGATGGTTGCAGCTGGCGCAGAGCATGGGGCTATCGGAGCAATTGTTAGGTATCACAATGTATATGGCCCTAATATGGGAATGGACCACTTTATTCCCGATTTCATTGGTCGAGCTCAGAAAGGAATATTTGAAATTACTGGTCCTGAACAAACTCGTGCGTTTATGCATGTTTCTGATGCAGTACGGGGCACAGTTGCGGCGCTCTCGAAGGCTAGTACAGAGATGCCCGTATATCACTTAGGCTCTAAAGAGGAGATCACAATTCGAGACGCTGCAAAATTGATTTTAAGAGTAATGGGTCTAAATAGGAACGAAATTTCCTTGAGACCGGCTCCTGAAGGCTCCGTTTCGCGCAGATGTGCGAATCCTTCTAAAGCAGAATCGGAATTGAATTGGAACACCAAAATTGATTTTAGCGAAGGCATTAAAGATTTTTTAAGAAGTTAAATCAACCAAACATTTGAGTTGTATTCATTTGACAAAAATTAGACTACTACTGCAACAATTACATTCCAGCGCAGTAATTCTCGCATTTCTGAGTGGCTTGGGCCGGGATCGAACCGGCGACCTAACGATTTTCAGTCGTTCGCTCGTACCAACTGAGCTACCAAGCCAAACAAGGTTTTAATATCGGCTAC
>Ga0209550_10001156_pt1 | contig 25447 bp, 25 predicted proteins | sample LauGreSuBDMM15SN_2_FD_187567 | JGI IMG/M metagenome (GOLD analysis project Ga0209550, IMG submission 187567) | Freshwater lake microbial communities from Lake Michigan, USA - Su13.BD.MM15.SN (SPAdes) (version 5) | ecosystem: Environmental > Aquatic > Freshwater > Lake | place: Lake Michigan... | reverse complement strand
TGACGCACAAAGTAACTGTGAGTCACATTGTGCCTTTCATCAAACAGAAATTTGAATTTACGCCGAATATGAAGGTGTTGGAAATTGGTTGTGGTGAGGCTGGTGTTTTAAAGGCATTTACCGATTTAGGATATCAATGTACTGGTATTGAACTTGAAGAATCGCGCTTAGAATTTGCCCGTGATTTTATGTCTGAAGAATTAAAAAATGGGAAAATTCAGTTTCTCAACAAAGATATTTACGATGTAATTCCTGAGGTAGATTTAGGCAGTAAATTTGATTTGATTATTTTGAAGGATGTGATAGAGCACATTCCCAATCAAGAGAAATTTATGCCAATCTCTTTTGATAAACTAAACTTTGATAAGTTAATTCATATAGGTAGATTCGACAAGTCCAAGAAGATCGACCTCTTGATTTCTACAGCAGAAGAACTTAAAAAAAATTTTCCAGATATCAAACTTACGATCATTGGTTCACCGGGAAATCAAGAATCTCGTAATTGGGCTAAAGATTTAATAACAAAATGTAAACCAAGAATTGAAAGTGGTTGGCTTCATTTCAAAGATGCCATCCCAAGAGATCAGTTTCCGATTGAGATCGCCAAAACTGGTTGTTTTTTTCACGGATACCTTGGGTCTCTCGATAAGACTCTTATTGAGTCAACAATGCTAAGAGTTCCTGTTGTTACTCTAAATCCTGAATATATAAACATCTTCGGTACATGGGCCAAATCACCGAATTCAGATTTAAAAGACGAATATCAGGCTTTCAGATCTCTAACCGCCGAAGAAATTAACCATGAATTGGCCAGAAGATTGGATGTGGCACGTCGCGACCATTCTCTCCAGAATTGGATTGAACAGCTCGCTACACTTCTCAAATAATTCGATATTTCGGCTTTTCGTGAGAAAGTTTGGGTATGAAGATTCTATTAACTGGTGCGGCTGGATTTCTTGGATCGCACCTGGCCTCAAAACTGTTGGACTCGGGACACGAGGTAATTGGAATCGATGACCTGTCTACGGGGTCGATGAAGAATCTCTCAGAACCACTAAAGCATCCATTATTTAGATTTACAGAACACGATGTGCGTTTGCCATTCCAAGCAGATGTAGGGGCGATTCTAAATTTTGCTTGCCCCGCGTCTCCCAAAAATTATCAATCGGACCCCGTTCGTACAATAGAAACTAACTTTCTCGGAATAATTAACATGCTCCACCTTGCCAAGGAAACTGGCGCCAAAATCATTCAAGCCTCAACTAGTGAGGTTTATGGCGACCCAAGCATTTCGCCGCAACCTGAAACTTATTGGGGGAATGTCAACCCAATTGGAATACGTTCATGTTACGACGAAGGAAAACGAGCTGCCGAAACGCTTTGTTTCGATTACAAGCGTCAGTACGGAGTTGATTCTCGACTTGTCAGAATCTTCAATACATATGGGCCAAACATGGCCGTCGGCGATGGTCGCGTTGTCTCAAACTTTATAGTGCAGGCTCTTCAAGGAGATCCGATAACAATCTACGGAGATGGCTCCCAAACAAGATCGTTTTGTTTCGTCTCAGACTTAATTGAGGGTATTTACAAAATTCTCATGTTAGAAGGTCCGGTTGATACCCCAATAAATCTTGGTAACCCAGGTGAATTTTCAATGTTAGAACTAGCCGAAAAAGTAATTCGGATTACAAAGTCGAATTCAAAGATAATTTTTGAGCCGCTTCCACAAGATGACCCTCGGCAACGCAAGCCTGATATATCACTTGCCAAGACCATGTTGGGTTGGCAGCCTAAAATTGTCCTTGAAACTGGTATTGAGTTGACTGCCGACTACTTCGCCAAGGAGCTTGCAGTTTGAAATCGGTGTTCCACCTAATAACCACAATTAATCGTGGCGGCGCTGAGAATCAGTTGTTAATTCTTGTAAAGGAGCAGATTAGACAGGGGTTTGAAGTCCATGTGGTTTACCTAAAAGGTGAGCCTGAATTAAGAGCAGACTTTGTAGCATCTGGCGCCCTTGTGCACTCCGAGCTGGCTTCGCTTTCCCCATTGATTCAACCATTTAAATTTAGAAAATTAATCCAAGGAAAGAGCGCCATAGTTCACGCTCATCTTCCGAGAGCCGAACTAGTGGCCTTATTAACTTTTAAGAAATTCAAATTATTCACATCTAGGCATAACGCGGAGCCATTTTTCCCAGGTGCTCCAAAAGTTGTTTCGAATTTTCTTTCCCACCTTGTGGAAATACGTAGCATCAAGATAATCGCAATTTCAAATGCTGTAAAAAATTTTCTCGTCCTCAGAGGCGAGGTAACAAATTCTGAGAATATTGAAGTAGTTCATTATGGTTACCAAATGCGATTTGGCGGTAACGTGGCAAGAGAAAGCCAAACCAGCCAAATCGTTAAATTGGGTACGATATCCAGGTTGACTGACCAAAAAGATATACCCACCATGCTCGGTGCGTTTTTGGAATATAGAGCAGGGTCACCCGCAAGCTCACTCTCGATTCTAGGTGCCGGTCCGCTTGAATCAGAACTCAAAAATTTAGCGAAAAGTTTGGGGCTTTCCGAGTCAGTTGGTTTCCTGGGTCGAAGTTCGCAAATATATGACTTTCTTTCAGGGCTTGACGCTTTCATACTAACCAGCAAATACGAAGGTTTTGGAATGGTTCTACTTGAAGCAATGGATGCAGGAATACCAGTTATCGCTTCTAATAATTCGGCTATCCCAGAAGTTCTGGGCAATGATTTTCCAGGTTTATGCACAACAGGTGAAAGCAAAGAATTCTGCCAGAAAATAAGCTTGTTAAATGACCCTGTATATCGAAAAATGATCCTGGATAAACAAACTGTGAGACTGCAACTTTTCGGGGCTGAAGTAATGAGCCAAAAAATTAATGAAATTTATGCGCTTTAGTATTAAATAGTTGTAGCAGGATTTGATCAAATTTTTCACTCAGTATTTTTTGTGAAGCCGATTCACGATAAATCAAATTAATTTTTTTAGCATAAGCCCTTCGAGCAGCGTCGCCTTTCAAATCATTTATGGCACGCACTAATGATTCAGAAGAAGGATGCTCTAGGAATACGGCTGATCCTTGATGTAGATATTCCCGCACTCCAGCTGAGTCGGCCGTAATGTAGGGCATGGAAAAGAATCCTGCCTCGAATGCTTTATGTGGAATTGTGTACTTAAGTCGGGGGTGTGTGGAAACTTGCCCTATTGAAATATCAGATAAACGATAAATGTCATGCATTTCATTGTCCGTTATTTGAGAAACCATAATTACATTTCTTGGACATTCGCGAAATATGTCATTTTTTCCAACTACAAAAATAAAGATGACGGAGTCATTCAATATTTTTGCAGCTGAAAGTATATTCTCAAATCCGGATTCAAGATTAATTTTGCCACGAAATAGAACAATTAATGGATAGCCCAATTCTGCAATGCGTTTTCTTACTCCTTTTAATACTTTGGAATCAGACTCTTTCGAAGTGAAGCTCAATTCATTCAATCCAGTAAATTGGACTCGTAACTTTGATTCATTTACTGCAAAATATTTGTGAATGCGCCTAGATTGGGCTTTACTTTCTACTAATACGATATCCGCCAAATGAAATGATATAAAATCAATTAACATCACCAATGGTAATTTTAAGAATTGCATAATTTTTAATTCTCGAGAAATATGTCCGTCTGTAAGTGACCATCCAGCATCAAGGATCAATGGTTTGCGACCCAATATTTTCAGAGATACGGTCAAAATATGGCAAGGGGACATAATGACTAAACAATCAGCGCTTCTAATTGCATATCTATTTCTATATGTATATCGAAGCGAATGAAAAATGCCACTAGGGACGTCCATGTACGTCTTATGTATCTTGGACGAATTAGAATTCAGAATTGTGCTCGAGCGTGAATAATCTGGACCCACAAAGCTGAAGAAAAGCGCCTCAATTTTGCTTTGAACGGTGTTTCTCACACAGATAGTTTAGATGAATCCCGCCTTTATACTGAGTAAGTGCAGCGATTTCTACCACCATTGCGTATCCACTCGTGGGGTGGCTTGGGATCTCAATTATTTGCAATCGCTTTGGCGGAAGAATTAAAAGTCATTTTCCCAAAAAGATCATTGAAGATTATTCTCCATACAGGGGGTGTTACTCGCAGGCTTCCTGAGGTTGTAGGGCTCTTTCCGAACTTTGACTACCTATACGAGGATGATTTCCAGTCAAACGTTGACACGCCTCAGGATTTGTCTAAGCGAAAAAATATTGATTTCAGAAAAACAATAAAATTGTTACTTAGTTTTCTTGGATTCTTAGCCGAATGTAATGATGATGGTTCAACAAAAAAGTTGCTTCCTTGGGTTTTTTCTATTCGTGGCCACTATTCATACCGAACTATTGATTCAAATTTCTTAAAGGGCTTATATGAGATCTTCCAAAGTTTCGATTCATCAAATGTTTCAAACATCAAACAGGCTTGTGTTGTTCACTATCGCCTAGGAGACTTGCTTACGTTAACAGAAAAGAATCCCATAAGCGCGCAATCAATTAAATTGGAATATTCTCGAATCCAAAGGCAGATTAATTTTTCAAAATTAGTGGTTTTCTCAGATTCGCCCTCTGAAGTAGGTGAAAGATTTTCAACACCTTTTTTGGGTGAAGTGGTTATTTTGGATTTAAGTGTGATTTTAGTAATTGCAAACTCGATTCATGCGAAATATTTCATAGGGACTTCGTCAAAAATTTCATTTTGGATCGCCGGGATTCGTGCAGTCACAATAGAAAATCCTTCTTCGCTTCCTGCGGCAAACGTTAAACAATACGAAAAATTAGCCGCAGGCTCCCTTAATCTAATTAGCCCTTACGTTACACACTCTCAATAGTTTGGAAGTTTGGTAGTGGAACAACAAAAATGCTTTGCTTATTTCTCCACTTGGCCATTATTAAATCTGCAAAATTCCAAGCCAAAATGATAACAACATCATATTCATCGCAATCGATCGCATCGAAATCGACTATCGGGATAGAGTTCTGAGCCATAAGTCGACCAATACGTTCTGGAGATTGATCGATGACAATATTGATTATTTCACTAGCAGCCGGCATGGCACCTAACAGCATATTTGCCCGGCCTGAGGCCCCAAAAGCAACCACTCGTTTCCCAAGCTGATAGGACTCGAGTAAAAAATTATTTAATTTCCTGAGTTCGTTTCTATAATTCAGGATTGCTATTTCTAACTCTTGGGAACTAAGTTTAAATTTTAATTCTCGCTCTAACATAGTCTTTGCGGCCAAGCTCACTCGGGTCGATGATTTTTGAAAAACTAATCTATACGACCCACCGTGAATAGGGGTCTCCATGCAATCGACTAAATTCAAATCAAATTGCGACAAAAGATTAGATAAACTTTGTAAAGTGTAATAATACTTATGTTCGTGATAGACAAAATCAAATGCATTCGATTCAACTAATCGAATAAGGCTTTGCACCTCAACTATAAATTTTCCATCCGGGGCCAGGCTTTTCGCAATTGTTTTGGCTATGGAATGTATATCAGTAATATGGGCAAACGAATTGGAAGAGAATATGTAGTCTACATTTTGTAGATCTTCATATCGGGTCAATGCGTCTTCTCCGAAAAAATCATTAATTACAGATAGTCCCTTTCCTTTGGCCAACTCAACTATATTTTTTGCTGGATCTATTCCGATTGGGGAAAAACCCAAAGCGGTTAGGGCGGTCAGCAAGGGACCGTCATTACACCCAAACTCAACAATTCGGCAATCAGTTGCGGGTTTTTGAGTAGTTTTAAACCAATCAGCTAACTCATTAAAATGGACTTGCATTCCGATTGATGAAACATACCTGTAATCCTCGAACAGATCGTTGTCAGAAATGTTTGGTGAAATTTGATGAAGAGTACAATCTTCACAATATAGTAGGCGCATTGGTAACAAAGGTAGGAGCGGTTCGTCGGGCTTTGGAAAGTAGCCTGCCAGCGGAACTTCGCCAAAATCGAACGTGACTCTAAGATTTTCACGATGGCAGGCTCCACACCGGGTAATTTCCGAACAAGACATAAGTTCGATTTTCTGATCCTTCATTAAAGTAGTTTACAGCTTTAGATTAGCCAATTAATCTGGAAATATGCCTAAGATTGCCTTCGTGAAGAAGGTGGCTTTGGTTGGCACAATTTCTAATGCGGAGAGTAATTTAAGAAGTGATCTATTAAGGGTAATACGCGCACTCTCAAGCTTTGAATTGGTGAAAATTTTTTTAGTAGAATCAGATTCAACAGATTCCACCGTTTCGGTTTTGGACGAACTTAGTCTGGAAATCGAGAAATTCGATTACATTAGTCTCGGCCAACTGCGGCGAGAAATACCGGAGCGGATAAATCGAATTAGACATTGTAGAAATGTTTATGTGGAGAAAATCAGATCTTTATTGGGTAAGGGAACTATCGATTACGTAATTGTTGCAGATTTGGATGGAATGAATTCTCGAATTTCATCCGATTCGATTGACTCTTCATTTATAGCAGATAATTGGGCAGCTGTGCTGGCTAATCAAAGTGGTGGTTACTACGACCTGCTCGCACTTCGACATCCAAAGTGGTGCCCACAAGATGTTATGCACGAGCTCAGAATTGAACAGTCTAAAATTGATAAGTCACCTCTTCCAAAATTTGCTCTATGGCGTCGCACAAAGAGAAGAATTGCGTTTGATCGTGCGCGAGTAGCTGCTATTTATTCAAAAATGAGGGTGATAAAGAAAGATGCGGATTGGATAGAAGTTAATTCAGGCTTTGGAGGGCTTGCAATCTATAAATCTTCTATATTCCAAATTTTTGATTACTCTCTGGGGGAAGAAGACATTGGGTATGAAAGTGAACATGTGGCTCTTTCAAACAAAATTACTAGTTCGGGTCAAAGAATATATATCAATCCGGGAATGATAAATAATCGTTTTAATACATATAATATAAATAGATTCTTAGTAATTCGCCAGCTACGTGAATTATATTGGAACTCTACACTCCGATTTAGAAAACTAAGTCAAAAATGACTTTGCGTGGGTTATCTCTAATTCGTTAAAAATTGCTCCAGATGCTTCCATAGTTGCAAGAGTCTGCTCAAAACTTCTTGGCAAAGTACTTGGTGAGATTAACCTTCGCATTAACCATTTCAAATTAAGGGATAATGGAAATGATTTTCTGGATAAACTCAAAATTTCTTTGGCTTCGCTAATTCGTCTAAGCTCAATTATTTCTTTCATAAGACGCATATATTCAACTTCCGAAATATTCAAGGATCGTCTCAAAATATGGTTCCAATTGTTGACTTCATCAAAATATTTAGGGTCCTTAACCCAATTGTCAAAGTAAAGTTTTCTATTCCAATTACCATGGCTGACCGGCTCATTAATCCAGTTACGAATCCAGTAAATATTATTCAAATACTTTGAAGGACCATAAGAATTTACAAATATTTCGCCCGTGATTTCATAAATGTATGGGGTCGAAAAATTAGCAACTTCACTAAATATGTTCATCAGGTCGGTCATTAGCTCACTCCGCATTAGACGATAAATGCCACCGTTGCGGTATCCAGTAGTCTGGTTAAAATGGTTTTGCAATCTTTCATAATTATTCTTACTTTCATTTGTGTAATTTTTCATACTTGCATAAGAATGTGTTCCGGTTTCAATCGGACCGTACTTACCAATTGCAATGGTTAATCCACCAATTGAGGTTAAATCAGTATCATTCTCCAGCACTTTTTTCATTTGAGAAATAGAGCTCGGCAGAAATATTTCATCATCGGAGCTAAGTATGGCAAATTCTGTTCTCAAGTATTTAGAAACGTTTCCGCATCTCTCACCATAGGAAACTTGTAGTTCATGGTATTCAATATTTGCACCCAGCGACTTCCGATCTAGGGGGTTTTGAGTGTTATGTAAAACCAACACTGAAATATTAACTCCCGCCCAGTAGGCCAAAGTACGAGCCAGAATTTCTTCACGGCCACGCGACAAGATCACCACTGTAACACTGAGTAAATCCAAGGATTTCCCTTCTTTATATGTATATTTAGTAATACTAGATTAAGATTTGAATAGTACTAGCAAATAATCTTTCTATGGGGGAATAGTGTTCAAGGATAAGTCTTTCCTCATTACCGGAGGAACTGGTTCTTTTGGCCATACCTTAGTAACAAAATTGATAAAAACCGATATACGAGAAATCGTTGTTTTTAGCAGAGACGAAGCTAAGCAACATTTCATGAAACAAGAAATTTTGGATCCAAGGCTTCGATTTATTCTCGGCGACATTAGAAACTATGAATCGATTTCAAGATCACTTTATGGAATTGATTATTTATTTCATGCGGCAGCGCTCAAACAGGTGCCAGCATCAGAGTCTTTCCCATGGGAATTTGTTCAAACAAATGTTCAGGGTAGCCATAACCTCCTGCAAGCTATATCCAATTCAAACGTTTCAAAATCGGTTTTTTTAAGCACTGATAAGGCCGTTTATCCATTAAATGCAATGGGGATGACAAAAGCACTTATGGAAAAATTAGTTAGATCGGATGACTACCCATCTAACTCCACATCTGTCATTACTCGGTACGGAAATGTTATTGGTTCAAGGGGTTCAGTCATCCCACAGTTTATTGATTCGATTAAGAATCACGGATATGTGAATGTGACCGAACTGAACATGACAAGATTTATGATGACTTTAGAGGAATCCGTTGACTTAGTGTTATTTGCCCTTGCGAACGGTTCAGCAGGTGACCTATTCGTTCAAAAATCACCTGCGGCCACAGTCGAGACGATAGTTGGAGCCCTAGCTTTACTTTTCAATAAATCAAATTTGGAAGTAAGGAAAACTGGCATTAGACCAGGCGAGAAGATCCATGAAACTCTTCTAACTGCTGAAGAAAGGTCGCTTGCTATTGAACATGAAAAATACTTCCAGGTTAAGAGACATAACCCCTCTCAAAAGGCGGCAATTGGAGGCTCCCATAATGTTGAATACACCTCTGATAACACAGAGATTCTCACTGTTACACAACTCGCAGAGTTGCTGATTAATATTCCCAAGGTTGCCGCAGCAATACGGCAGTAGCTCGTGACAAAAGTATTGTTACTTGGGAGCGACGGGCTTTTGGGATCATGCCTTGAGGTCGCTTTAATTGAAGAGATTGATATCAATCTGATTACAACGGCTCGAAAGGTTTCTGCAGACCATCATTTAAGTTATTCGCCAGCGGCCTTGCATAAACTTGTGCGAGAAGTACGTCCAAATATTGTTATTAACTGTATTGCGGTTACTTCATCGAAGAATTCAATCCTAACCACCTTAAAAACCAATTCAATTTTGCCTATTCATTTGGCCTTATTGGGTATTGCCTACAAGTTCAAAGTAATCCATTTCGGGACTAATGCTGTTTTTTCGGGGCATCATCTGAATAACTTTGAGACATCGATCCCAGCGCCAAAAAGTGTTTATGCAATAACAAAATTATTGGGTGATCTGTCGTGCTTTAAGAATTTAGTTATTAGAACTTCATTTATTGGTAGTTCTCCAAAAAGTAGTATCACTTCCGGCTTGGTCTTTAGACTGCAAGCCCTCAAAAAAGATACGAATTTTGAGATAGTTGAAGATTACACATGGAACGGAGTGACGACGGACGTTCTATGTGAAATGGTGTTGGGAATCATTAAAAATGAGACGCATGCTCGAGGTTTAATTCATCTCGGATGTAAGAATGGTTTACAACGTCATTCTTTGATAAAAAATATGCTTGCTATTCTCAATAAAGAGAACATTGAAGTTACTACAGCGATAGGCAAGCGACCTAGAAATTTAACTTTAGATACACGGAAAATTGAAATGGTATCAATTTTGTGGAGCTACTCCTCTTTTCCTCAGGTTCCAAGTGTGAATGAACTTCTCAGTAAGATGAAAATTTACAAACACCAGTGAATTTATCCAACTACAAAAAATTTTGCACCCTCGCGACTTTAATGTCCTAAAGACTCACTCTTAAATTCGATTTCGCCATTTTGGTTAAGTAATTTGTGGGCACCAGGTGGATACTGGAAGTTCGATTTTGGACGTGCGATTATCATTAGCGTGGGGCCTATTTTTGCCAACAAGGTTCCAAACTTTGAAAATGAACTCGTACCGCAATAAAGTATTTCATAACCTGCAAACTCGATAGTTAGCTTTAAAGTTGCGTTATTATAGAAATTAACATGATCGCCTTGCAGGGTTCCACTGTATGGCCCTTTGTTAGAAAGAGTTGTGTTTGGGACTGCAACAATTAGTATTCCATCAGGTTTGAGTAGTTTTTTTATTTTTATAAGGAATTCGTGCGGACGTAATACATGTTCAAGAAAATTAGAGCACCAGAGAACATCAGCTACAGATAAATCTTGATTACGGGGCTCGTCATTAAAGTTCCAACTATAGATTTTTTTCTCTTTCAATTCGTTCAAATCTAATCCAAATGAAGACTCAGACATGAATTTAAGATAATGACCAATTCCAGCACCTAAATCGATCCACACTCCATTTATTTTAGACTTAAAAATTGGTACATTTTGAGCGAATTGTAAACGTCGGGGCATCTCTTCTGAGCCGCGGTTTATCATTTTGAATATTGCAATTCTTAAATCAATAATTTGAAATTCTTCTTTTTGTTAATCTTCAGATTATTGAATTTGAGTTAACGATAAGAGATAACTCCCGTAACTTGTATTCTTATAGTTATTAGCAAGATTGGACAGTTGTTCTTTGTTAATCCAGCCGCGGTTGTACGCAATTTCTTCAGGTACATTAAATCGAAATCCTTGTCGGTTCTGTAACACACGTACGAGTTCACTAGCGGCATAGAGTGTTTCCGTTGTCCCGGCATCCATCCATCCAGTTCCCCTTCGGATCGTCGTAACATTAAGCTGCTCTATTTCTAAATATTTGCGCAAAAGATCTGTTATCTCTAACTCTCCCCGCTTTGAGGGTTTCAGTAAATGTGCATAAGCCGATGCATTTTCATCCATAAAATAAATCCCGGGCACAGCAAAATTTGATTTTGGAATTTTTGGTTTTTCCTCCAACGACATTACCTTGCCATGTGCGTCAAACTCAACAACGCCATATTCGCTTGGATTGTTAACTGGGAATGCCAAAATTGATGCACCTGATTGATCTATATGGCTTTCCAGTGTTGTTCCAAGACCTTGCCCAATTAGTAAGTTGTCGCCCAATATAAGTACCGACTTAGAACCATTTAAATAATCTTCAGTTATCGTGAATGCTTCGGGTAACCCATTTGGATTTTCTTGCTTGAAATAGGTGATTTCGATTCCCAGTTGAGAACCGTCCCCAAGAAGCTTGTGAAAAACTGAGGTGTCTTCGGGGTTGGTTATTAGCGCAATTTCCCTTATTCCACACAACATCAAAGTTGACAGGGGATAATAAATCATTGGTTTGTCATAAATCGGAATCAAGTGTTTGTTCATAACGCTTGTGATTGGTGCAAGTCTCGTACCTCGGCCACCGGCCAATAAAATTCCTTTGGTGGAGCTCATCAATCCACTTTCTTTTCATGTAAATATTCCTGATTATCAAGATACCACTTAATGGTTTGATTTAATCCTGACTCGAAGTCGATTAGTGGATGCCAGCCAAGTTCATCACGAATTTTTGAGCTATCTATTGCATATCTGAAGTCATGCCCCCAACGATCTTCAACATACTCAATAGAGCTCTCGTCTTTTTTCAAAAAATTGATTATTTTTCTAGTCACCTCTAAATTTGTCCGAAAGTCTTGGCTAGAAATATTGTAGAACTCCCCAACCTTTCCTTTGTCCAATACCTTCTTTATTCCAGCAACACTATCTGAAACGTGAATCCATTCTCGAACATTGTTTCCAGTTCCGTAAACCGGAACTTTCTTTCCAGTGGATAACTTCTCTATAAAGGCAGGGATTAATTTTTCACGATTTTGATAAAATCCATAGTTGTTTGAGCATCGCACTCCGAGTGCCTCCACAGAATAAGTTTTTACATAGGACTGAACCAGCAGTTCTGCGGAAGCCTTGGAGGCGCTATAGGGGGACGATGGATCTAATTTATCGTCTTCGCGATACTCACCTTTAAGTATTGATCCATAAACCTCGTCAGTGGACACTTGAAGAAAGCGAAATTTATGTTCTCGTGCTGCTTCAAGAAGATTAAAAGTTCCCAGAATGTTTGTTTCCAAAAATATTTCTGGTTCGGCTATGGAGTTATCAACATGTGTTTCGGCTGCAAAATTGACCACAGAATCTACCTTCGAGCTTGCAAAAAAATTCTTAACGGCTTCTTTATCTCTAATGTCGATTTTCTCAAATTGAATTTTTTCTATTACGCTGGCAAGGGAGTTCTTGTTTCCTGCGTATGTCAGAGAATCAATAACCACTATTTTGTTGGAAGTGCTGGCAAGTTGCCGCACCATTTCTGAACCGATGAATCCGGCACCACCTGTAACCACGATAATCAACTAATTTCCCCTAAAGCCATACTTATTAGAATCCTTAATTCGTTTTTGACATCATCCCCACAGGAAACATAAACGGGCAAACATAAAATCCTCTTGGCGATTGATTCAGAATTTCTCAAATCTGCATCAAATAATATAGGTGCATCACCAATATAGCCACTTTTAATTGTTGGGAAATAGTATCTCCTAGACATTATAAATGGACGAATAACTTTTTGAAAATCTAATAATTGTTTTTCATTTTCAAATATAATTGGGAAGTAGGAGTACACCGTTTCCGAGCTATCTTCAATCATTCTTACTCTCGAGTCGGTTCCAAAGACGCTTTTATATAGTTTTACAAACTCTTGCCGTTGGCCAACATCCATCGAGTATTCTTGAAGGCGCGCTAAAGCTCGCGCTGATGTAAATTCATCGGCCTTCGCATTAATTCCATCTTTGAATTTTAGCGAACCGTCCGAAATTAAGCCAAAGTTTGATCTTTCTCGGATCTGTTCAATTAATGTTGGGCTCCCAATTACTAATCCACCCTCACCAATACCGAAAACTTTTGTTGCGTGCAATGAAAAAACTTCATAAAGTGCATAAAGCTCAAAATTCCAACTGTTTCTCCTACTTGGAAGCGAGGCCGCCGCATCGACAATTACGGGAACGTTGTAAACATTGCACTCTTCTATCAGTTTTGACAAATCATTAATGAAACCAAAAACCCTAGTTGGTAATACAACGGCAATATCGTAATCTTTATTTTTTAGCGCATTTGCCACCTTCTCTATGTCAAGCACCAAGGACTCGGGATCTATATCGCAAACAATTGGTATCCCTCCGGCTAAGACGACGGCGTCCAAGGTTGCAGCGAAGGTAAAGTTGCTAATTAACACATGGCGTCCCCTTATCCCTACGGCGAGAAGGCAGGAGGTGAGACCGGTGGTATTACTGCTCGCTAAATACCCTTCCGAATCTCCATTAAAAAGTTTTGACATTTCCGATGAAGCTTGGCGATGGATTTCCGCAGAATTACTGAAAACACCGTTTTTGTAAGCAACGCTGAGTATGTTATTGGTCGCCGCTATTGCTGGTGGATTTACCTGGATCAATGGAAGTGGAAAGTCGGACCATGTAATCGGATCCATTTAATCACCCCCCCTAGCGATCACCTAGACAGCACACGATAGTCTTGGGTTTATGTTGCTTAGTCGAGTCGTATCGTACGCGATTAAACCGAGGATTTACGTAATACTCCGAGGTGGGCTCGGAAATCAATTGCACCAAATTGCCGCAGGAGTGAACTTAGCCGAGAAAAACGGCGGAAAATTACTAATTTTCTCTCACATTGTTGACACTGCCAACAATCCTGACCGTAGAGGATTTTTTCGGAAGTTGAATCTTGTTGGTTTGTTTCCTGGTACCAAAATAAATGAAACCAATAATATTGAAAATTTTTTGCTTCGCCTCGCAAATTTAAATTCCTTTAGTGTAGTGAAAACGTTGGTGGTTTCTGAAAGAAACTTTCTTCAAGTTAATAAATATCCAATTATTCTGGTCCGCGGTTGGTTCCAATCTATGGAATTTTTACCCAATTCCATGGAGGTTTCTAATATTCTACCGGTGCAAAAAAAAGACTTACATGAACTTACGATCCATATTAGGCTGACTGACTTTTTGACAATTGATCCGACTCCTCTCAATTCGGAGTACTATTTGAATGCACTAAAAGATCAGGAATATCTCATCATCCCAAGTTTAATTATGTGTTTTTCGGATGATATACAAGCTGCGCAAGAATTATTGCCGACTGATCGCACTTATGTTTTTCCCGAAATTAATAATCCACTCAATGCATATGAGTTGTTAACTGAATTAGCCAGTTCTAAAGTACTAATCTCGTCTAAAAGTTCGTTGAGCTGGTGGGCGGCCCTATGTGTACTATCGCGTGGGGGAAGGGTTGTTTCACCGTTCCCATGTCCGACTCCCAGTGAGTACTGGGTGCAACTAAACCAATCTAAATAATTTTTTAATCTTAGGGAGCAAGGGTATGTCCCCAACTACAGTGAGGCTCTCTAGAAGAACAAGTAGACGAGAGATCGGATTAAAGACCATAGACTGACTTGCCTCAGAGTGGGAATAACTACTTCGCCCCATCCATTTTGGCCTGGCAGATTTTGTATGTGAACTTCGCGGATCATCAAAGCCAACATTTTCAACCAATCGCCCTACCGGAACAATACTTGTTTTCCCACTCTTGAATAAGTAGTACTGAAATTGCGTATCCCAAGTATGGGAAGGGCTTTTTTGAATTTTCCTGAATCGTCCAATCCATGTTTTTTTCTGCCTACTTGATAACTTTATCCAAGTGCGGGAATGCTCCAATGATTTCGCTATATCTTCATCAATAATGTCCACTTTATATCCTTCCCATCCCTCTCGGGAAATTGCCCAACCCCAGCTAGAGAAGTATGGTGTTGAACGAACTAAATTCAACTTTTGCAGAAATTTGGGCAACGCTATCGGCGAAAAACCGCCAAAAGTTAAATACTTATCGTCAAAATCTGCACGACTTAACGCTTTCAAAGCAGAATGATAAAATCCGTCACTGATAGAGATATCATCTTCTACAACAACTACTGATTCGTAAGTACTTAAAATTTCATCGATTGTGCTAACGATATGCAACGCCAGACCTAAATTTATAGATTTCACATCAAAAGAAAATTTTGAATGTTCTGGCCAATTCACGCTGAAATCACGACAGATTTTTGACATTGCCGCGCTAGTTTCTTGATCTAAGAAGTCTATAGAAACAAATAGATTCTTTGGGGCAATTTGCTTCAACTCTTCGAGTCGATCTTTTAACATTTCGATTCGATTGAATCCGAACAAAATTACTACATTGCTGTCTTTTACATTCCCACTTGGCGACACACGAAAACTATAACGATTTATTCTTAAATTATCTCGCAACATGCAATAGATTGAAGATATGCAGCATGTTTTTATCTTTGTAGACAATCTAGGGATCGGTGGCTATCAGCGACTCGCATTGGATGAGGCGTACGAATTTTCAGATAGTGGATTTAACGTGACTATCTGGACTCTCGAGTTTCCAAGGGTGGGTAAATCTTTTCAAGTAATTGAAGATAATCTCATTAAAGAGAAAAGCATAAACATCCAGATTATTCCATCGGATAGAATTAAGATGCTATTTTTTCTAAAAAATTTGTTTGTGTCTTTTTTGACTCCTCCTTTGATTATAAGTCACAGTTTAAGGGCCACTTTTGTAATGAGATTGCTTAAGGCTAGATTTGGTTTGATTGTGAATACGAAGATCCATCAAATTCCAAGACTTTCCGATCCACTCCAAAGACTAAAAAGGTTTTTCTATTGTCAATTTACTGATAACTTGTTTTGTTTTTCGTTCGCTGTATCAAGCTCTTGGTATCAACAATTTAGATACGGAAGTAGATTACTTAAGACCTTCTCTAAGGATATAAAGTTATTGAAGAATGGCGTCTACTTAAAAAGGATCCCAGAACTATCGAGCACGATCCAGGACAAGAGAAGGGTTATATTTCTCGGCCGATTAACTTTCTGGAAGGGATTAGATATTTTTCAATTACTTGCGGATCGTCCCGAACTATCTCATTTCGAGTTTATCTTTGTGATACCTAACTATCAAGCAGACTCTTTTGCTACAATTCAAAAATCATTAGGGGAAAGACTTACAATTATCGAGGGTAAGTCCTTTGGGGATCTATCACTTTTCCCGGGTGATGTTCATATTTATCCAGCACAATATGGAAATAGAGTTTCGCAAATTGAAAGTATTTCGATTAATTGTTTAGAGATGGCATGCCTGGGAATTCCCAGTGTGGTTACTGTTGGTGGGCAATTAACTTGGAGTGAGCCTATTTTTGCAGATATATTTTATGAAGTTGATTGGAAGGACCTCAATAAAGTGGTTTTAACGATACTTGAAGCTTCGGATAGACGCTTGAGTTCTTCGCAAGTTAATCTCTTGAGGGAATGTATTGATATTCAAAATGAAATAAAAGTAATAGTCTCTCATTTTTGAAAATCTAGTTAATTTTTAAATTTAATCGATTCAGGCGATACTTAACCGAATTCAATTTTGAATTGAAAATACCATACACAACCCTTGAATCTCGAATTTCACACTGTTTGCAAAATTGAGTATTTTCCATAAAATCTAATTTTTGCGTATGGCTCCCGATATCACGCTGATCATCTCTTTGATTCATGCCACGAAAATCTAGGTGGCTTAGATCAGTAGATAAGTTCTGCCAAGGAGCACCTAAGATTCCATCACAGCTCCACATGGCATACATAAGAGCAATATCTGTATGTCTTGGGCTAATGAGCCCATTATAAAAATATCGGGACCAATATTTTGAAGTGCGTTTAGCAAAATTTTTTTCATTTAAATTGCGTGGTCGGATTAGATCATAAATTGTTTTCTCAATCATTTTCGTATCTACTGATTTGTCCAGCCACGTTTTTTCAAGCGCATAATGTGCAGTTTCATTGATAGCGTTACCCCAAAGTTGACTGAAGAGTGTTCTCCTATACTCAAGTCCTGAGTAGGTTCCCGTATGATTTGATGAGGAATATGAGGTAAATACCGCAGGTTCAGTGACTGTAGAAATACTCTTCTGAAGAAAATTTAGGCCAATCTCAGAAATATCATTATCTTCCTCTAACATAATCCCAGAATTTGCATTCTTAAAGATTAATTTCTGAACACGAAGGGAATGATTGGTGAAACCGATATTCTGAGAAAACACTTTAACTTCTACACGTGAATCAGTCTCAGCAATCTTTTCCGCATAAGTGATTGTTTCATCTCTCCAAAATCCCTCATCCGCGGAGGCGAAATATCGAAGCCCATCGATCACTATCCTCAGGCGACTAAGATCTGACCATTCAAGCAACTTCAACGCCGTTCTCAAAGTCATTTCCGGTCTCATATAGCTCAACAGAGTTACATCCAAATGAAACCAGCTCCTAATGTACGTTAAGGCACTATTGTATTGCGCAAACGTTATAATTACTTCATGGATCTGCCCAGCTTTGCTACAGACGCAAAGAAGGCCCTCTACTCTGAACTCTTGAATGTTTGTCGTGAGCAGATTGACCAAAGTCCAATCTTCTGGAACTGGGTGTCTGCAGGTTTTCTCACAGGGCCAACTTTGAAAAAAGTTTTCTTTTTGAAGGATTTGCTAGATAGAACAAGTAAGTCAAAGTCCCCTATTTTCGAGTTTGGATCAGGTTTAGGGACCAAGGCTTTTACCTTGTTGAATATCCAGTCAGTATCCTCGCTTGCTTTTCGACCTATTTTTGCGTTCGATTCGCTTCTTGGGTATTCAGAATCGGGAATGCTTTCGCTCGCAAAGTCTAAGGATAAAGTTATACAAAATTATGAATCTGTTAATTTCATCCTTCGAGAACTTTATGAAACCGATTATGATTTGATAGATTTCAACATTGGTGAACTACCTCAATCCCTTTTAAAGCTAGATATCCGCCAGAAGGCTAGCCTCTGTTTTATTGATGTTCAGGGCGGTGAACTAACAATGTTAATGTTGATATGGGCTATGGAAAATATTGAAGTTGGGGGGATTATCGTAATCGAAGGTGTGAACAGTCCATTTTTTCCCGAAGTTTCAAAGTCGCTTATAGAATTTGATATTCCAGATAACTTCAGAGTTTTGCGACTAGGTTGGGAATTTACTTTAATCATCGAAAGGATTGATTTAGTAGTCTAGTTTTAACTTATTAAGCACAATTTGTTCAAGACTGCTCTCTGTGTTGCCTGCGTAAGTTGGCAAAAATTTTAGTTCTATCCCATTTTTAAGGAATTTTTCAGGGCTGTAAAGGCCAACACCACCTGATGCATTGAGGTATGACTTTGCTCCTAATGCTTTGCAAATCTGAATAATTCTATCCTCACCATTCACATGCTCGGAATTTGGGATATCAGAAGATTTGATAATTTTTGTGCTGATTTCTAGATAAGCGCAAACATCCCTGATTTGATCCGCCAAGTAGCCCAGAACGGTTCTATCTGTCAATTCAAATAAGGAAGGGAAAAGCTCATTTACAGATTGTCTCATTTTTGACACTTCAAACCTATCGAATTTGTTTTGAAATTCAGCAATGCGTCCGATATCAAACCTTAAATCGCTGATCAAAGTGGTTGCTTGCGGGCTTTTTATAAGAGGCAGGCCCCACCAATCTGTTTCTTGTGAATCCTTCAAATGAAACTTATTCCTGTGCACCCATCCTCGACGAGGAAACTGAACATCATCAAATAAAATGAAGAGGTCTGCTTGTGCGGGGAGTTCAAAATAACCTGGGTAAGGGAAAAAATATGGTTGCATGATCGAAATGGTGTTGTAACTGTCTTCAAAAACTGACATCCTAGGAACTCTTTTTGTCTAAGGTCTTTATAGGGAGTTTATATGCAGAATAACCCATTGCTCCACCGTTTCCGAAAAGTCAATGATACCCACATAACGCTGAAAGACTTCGAATTCATTGAAGACATACCTAATTTTTTGGATACCGGGAACTTGGGAAGAGAAGAAATAGTGTCCTTAGATTGGTATCGTGACAATGCGAAAGATTATGATGACTACCTGCCTTTAACTTTTCAAATTCTTGGATGTGACGAGTTTGCTGAGCGAAAGAAAATGTACTCAGCTTTAGATTTATCACCAGGGATGCGAGTCTTGGAGATTGGGTGTGGCACAGGTAGAGACTCGATTTTCTTGGCTGACTACCTAAAGGGTGTGGGTGAATTATTCTTGCAAGATATCTCTTTGGAAATCTTGACTATTGCTAAAACAAAATTTGGCGAGTTACCCAATCGCCAAGTTGATACCCAGTTCTTCTTGTCAAGCGCCTCCGACCTTCCCTTTGAAGATGATTACTTCGATCGGATTTTTCATTTTGGTGGTTTGAACACTTTTTCAAACTTGAGTGAAACTTTGCAAGAAATTGTTCGAGTGGCAAAGCCGAGTGCTAAAATTCTCCTCGGTGACGAAGGTTTCCCTCTTTGGCTGAGAGAAACGGAATTGTATAAGGCTATGTCCGCTACCAATTTTCATTATTCGCACGTACCTCCGACTGAATTTCTACCTGACACAGTTCGTAATGTACGTTTGGAGTGGTTTATGGGTGAAGCTTTCTATTTCATGCTTTTCGACAAAGCCACTAAAATACAAACTTTTAATCTTGATATCGAAATACCTGGAATTAGAGGGGGAACGCCACGAAAAAGACTCGAGGGTGTATTGGAGGGGATTAGTCCGGATTTGAAAGAGAGGGCATACAAGGAGGCGGCCGAATCTGGTTTATCTAGGGTTGAGTGGCTTGAGCAAGCGCTTCTTAAAAAAATAGAAGACTCTCAATGAGAGTCAGAATGTTAAAGAAGTTGTTTTCACCAGATAACTCTCTCGCTTGGATGCAAGATTACGCTCAAATTCCCTACGGATTGGTTAACGGAAACTCATTAAATGTTTATTTTTCCTCTCGGAGTAAGAAAGATATCAACGGCAATTTTGAGAGTTACACAGGTTTAGCATGTTTCGATCTTCTTGATGATTTTAAGTTAACTTATGTCTCTCAAAATCCAATTATGGAATTGGGTAAAAAAGACAGTTTTGATGAATTTGGGGTAATGCCTGGAAGTGTTGTTAAATATTCAGCGAATTCGTTTGAAATGTTCTACTGTGGTTGGAGTCGCCCCAAAACAAGGCCCTACCGTTGGTCTATCGGATCAGCAGAATCTGCAGATGGAGTTAATTTTTCAAGAATTTCCTTTAAACCTCTGTCACTATCAGAAAACGAAGATCTCACTGCATGCCCAATGGTGTACAAGGGGCAAAATACTCGAATGTACTATTTGTCCAGTGAGGGATGGGTAAAGCGCGACGGTAAGTTTGAGTCCGTGTATTTGATTAGAGATGCCGTTCTTGACGAATCAGAAAGATGGAATCCTAGAGGGAGGAACATAGTGACTAAATCCTATGAACTTGAGTGTCAAACTAGCCCAAGTCTTTTTTTAAATGGCGGTTCTCAACATATGCTTTATAGCTATAGGCATGCACTAAATTTCAGAACGGATCCTAATCAGAATTACAGGACAGCGTGGGCAATTGAATCGAGTGACGGGAATTGGGAAAAGAGGGGAGATGTTGTTTTTGATCATGAAAACAATGAAAGAACTGATATAGCTTATGCAAATGTTTTCAACTATCTTGGAGTAAATTACGTTTTATACAACCTAACACAGGGATTCGGTACATCAGGGATATTCCTTGGAATTATTGATTAGTTTTCTTTAAATGGTCAAAGCCACCCAACTTCTCAAAATACTCTGAAGGTAAGCCTAAGGCCGGCGAACTAGGATTTATTATCACACTGCTTTTTGTAACGTGTTTCATCACAATGGCTCCTCCACCGATTATTGCTTTAGACCCTATTTCAACATTATTCCCAATCGAGGCTCCGATACCAACTACACAATAATTCTCTATACTCACCGAACCTCCAATAGTGACAGATCCTGCAAGAAAACAAAACTCTCCCACCGACGAATTATGGCCAATCAATGAGTTTGACCAAATAATCGTCCCCTCTTTGATAGTTACGCTGTTTTCAACACATGCTAAGGGGAATATCAGTACTCCAGATTCTAGAGTTGCTGTGCTTGCCACGAATGACGATTCGTGGATCAAGTTTATTGGGATTGCACCAGCCGAAACTAGCCTAGAAAAAACTTCTTTCCTTTGTAGATTGGAATTTCCATAACCAACACCCACAACAAATTGATCCTCACCTAGAACAATCTGATTTACATACTCTTCATATGTTAGAACAGGGATGCCAAGCCATGTTGAATGTTTATAGAACTCTGCATCAACTACTGCCAAATCAAATTTAATTTGATCAGAAAACATCCCTACAATCGCTTCACTTACAGTTCCAATTCCAAAAATTGCACTTTTCAAGAGTTACCCCATCTCTATTCTTTTTGCAATCAATCTGTCTTTTTTTCCATTGCTATTTCGTGGCAACTTTTCAATGATATGAATCTTTTTTGGATGCATATAGCTTGGCAACACATCACGTATTTTCCGGGTTAAGGGCTCACGTTCCACCATACCCTCTATATAGGCAACCAGATCGTCTTTCTTGTTTGAATCAAACACGGCAATACAGCCACTCACCCCTGGAAGTCCTTCTATTATTGATTCAATCTCTTCAAGTTCAATCCTAATTCCATTCCTTTTTATTTGATTATCCTCCCTTCCAGCGAAATATAATTCTTGAGTCTCGTCATCTAAATACACTAAGTCACCCGTGTTGTACTGTGTGTATCCAGAGGTGTCTTGGATGAAGCGGTCTTGACCAACATGCGTAACATATTTATTGGTTACATTAGGGCCACTTATAAACAGAGTAGCAAGATTTTGCGAATTAGAGTCGTCAGATTCAATAAAATTCTTCAATGTGTAATTGAAGAATTCTGGAAAATTGCCAAGAGAAACGTACTTATGTTCAGATTCCAGATCGCTATCTTTAATGAAGTTCACGCTACAAATACAGGTTCCCTCAGTAGGACCGTAAACGCTCACGGCCTGACTTATTCCTCTGAAATCCGTGACAACTTTCTTAAGGATGTCTTTCGGAAACGCCTCACCTCCAAATACTATAAATCTAAGATTGTCAAAGTTATTTGGAGAAAATACTAGTAACTTAGAAATAAGAATAATCAATGATGGGACTGAAAACCAGATCGTTGGCTTGCTTGCAATGAGATTCTTTAGCCAAGTAAACCCAGAATTATTATCATCTAAATCACACAGAACTAAACTGCAACCATTTAGCAAAGAAATATATAAATCAAAAACGGAGTTATCAAAGTACCAGGGGTTGACGCTTGTGAATCTGTCGTCACTTGAGACTGAGAATTCTGCGCTTAACCAATCCTTGAATCTCATAACTTGCTCATAAGTAATCCCTACGCCTTTGGGTTTTCCTGTAGATCCTGACGTAAACATGATGTACGCATATTTAAGACTCATTTCACTATCTTTAGCCTGCGTAGGTTTCGCTAAATGGCAAACGTAACCACCCAAAGAATTTAATTTCTGAAATTTTGAAGAGAATTTATAGAAATTATCTTGATTTGTCTCTGCGCATACTAATACTAAAGATGAAGCTGAATCATTAAGAATATTAAGAATTCTATCTGAAGGCTGACTAAAATTAATAAAGGTATAACTGCACGATACTTTCCATGCGGCGATAAGTAACACCACTCCAGAAATGCTCTTCTTTGAGTCAATAGATATATGGTTGCCACGAACTAAGCCCATTTCCTCTAATTCTATGGCCGTCGCGGTTGCCATTTTATCCAACTGTTCGTACGTGGATGTTGATCCGTCTGTGTCGATGATAGCAATCCTATTCGGATGGAGCTTAACCATTTCCGTAAAAGTATCTGATACGGGATTAGTCTTCATAAGTTAACCAATATTTGAATGCACATGCAGAGTCGTTCCACTTACTCCTGATGTTGACAATAAGAAATCAACAGCGAGACATACGTCATTAACATCAACCAGTCTTTTTAAAGCTGATTGCTGTACAACTCTGTTAATTCCATTTTCATTCATATTTTTCGTCAAATTTGGTAAGTTTAAATGGCCTGGGGAAATGCAATTCACTTGTATGCCATGAATTCCAACTTCTAGGGCAAGACTTCTCGACATAGATTCGATTGTAGATTTTGCAGAGCTATAGCCAAATTGACCAAAGGCGCCTCTGCTATTCACGCTTGAGAAGTTGACTATTTTACCCTTTTTCTTCCTTTTAATAAGTTCCTCTGAAAAAACTAACATAGGAATTGCTTGACAATTTACATTATCATTAAAATCCTTGAGATGAGCGATTTCGTCGATTTGCATAGTGCGTTCATCGGAGATGAATACATCCAATAAAGCTCTAGAGACTATTTGTCCACATAAATTGATCATGCATTCTGGGAAATCATCATCGCTAAGCAAAGCTAAATACTCTCGAAACTTTTCAGAATCTGACACGTCTAACTGGGCGATATTCAATTCACCTTTAGCATTCTCTAAATTGTTGTCAATGCATTTAATTTTATGGTTAGGGCCTAGATAGTCAATTAGTGAGTAAGCAATGGAGCCACTGGCTCCTAAAATTAAGATATTTCTCATTTAAATTCCTTTAGAAAGAAATTTAACACAATCTTCAAATGATAAAAGGGATACCATTTCTTCAAATGTTAGTTGCACGGAAAAATCTAGATTGATTTGTGCCATCAAAGCCATGTGTCCAAAGGAGTCCCAAGCCGGTTCAACTTTATATTTCATATTCGCCACCATTTGAGGGGAAGAATGGCAATCAAAAACTTTCACAAATGTCTTAACAAGCTGAGATTCAATGTCCTTTAGGTCCATTAGTGGCGTCTTTCTCTTTTATTTAGAACGGCAACGAACTGATCAATAAGCTTAGAGTCGAAGCGTACAGCATTGTCAAATCATTAATCATGTGTTTCTCTACAGGGATATTTCTCTTTTTTCTATTTGGAAACCCTAAGCACAATTCTAAATTTAGTGCCTACCTTGGACGGCGTCGTCGCTCTGAAGAATTGGGACGTGGCTTACGAGATCCGCGCGAAGGTCCTTTGTTCTCAACAACTGGCGTTACATACGGAATTCCTGAGGGTTCCTGCGCACCAGTGATTCGCATCAAGTCTTGATCAAGTGGCTTAACTCCTACGAACTTAGGTGTTACTCCAGCACGTGAAGTTAGGCCACCAACAGATTTCTGCTGTTTTGTTGTTGCAAGAGTTACAACTGCACCAGCTTCTCCCGCACGAGCTGTGCGCCCAGAACGGTGTAAATAATCTTTGTGATCTGTGGGTGCATCCACGTGAACTACAAGTGAAATTCCATCAACGTGAATACCGCGCGCTGCAACATCTGTAGCGACTAGCGCAGCGTTTGGCAGTTGTTTGAAAAGTGCAAGCGTACGAGTTCGAACAGCTTGAGACTTGCCACCGTGAAGAGCGCCAACCGGAACACCAGCATGCGCAAGTTTGTCGGCGAGACGATCTGCACCGCGTTGTGTTTTCACGAAGAGAATCGTCTTCCCGTTACGTGCTGCAATCTGATTTGTAATGTCATCTTTATCACCTGGGTGCATAACAAGAACGTAGTGCTCCATGGTTGAAACTGATGCGCGGTCATTCTGAAGTGAGTGAGTCTTTGGATTGTTTAGGTACTGTCGAACAAGCGCATCAACGCCACGGTCTAAAGTCGCTGAGAAAAGCAGTCGCTGACCATTTGGTTTTGCTTGATCAAGAATCTCCTTAACAACAGGCAAGAAGCCCATGTCAGCCATCTGATCTGCTTCATCGAGAACAGTGATTTCTAGATCGTCGAGTTGAACTTCGCCCTTGTTTAGCAAGTCGATCAAACGTCCGGGTGTTGCGACAAGGATTGCTGTTGCCTTGCGCATCGCTGTTATTTGCTTGGCATATGGCATTCCACCTGCAATAACTACAGAATCATGACCAATAGAGCGAGCAAGAGGTGTTAGAACTTCATCAATTTGTTGAGCAAGTTCACGTGTAGGTGTGAGTACCAGCGCCAATGGCTTATGTGGCTTAGCGGCTTTCCCACTGATATTTGTAAGTAGCGCAAGGCCAAAAGCAAGTGTTTTACCTGATCCTGTTTGTCCGCGGCCAAGAATGTCGTGGCCAGCAATTGCATCGGGAACTGTTGCAATTTGGATTGGGAATGGGTGTTTAATGC
>Ga0209550_10001154_pt1 | contig 25456 bp, 25 predicted proteins | sample LauGreSuBDMM15SN_2_FD_187567 | JGI IMG/M metagenome (GOLD analysis project Ga0209550, IMG submission 187567) | Freshwater lake microbial communities from Lake Michigan, USA - Su13.BD.MM15.SN (SPAdes) (version 5) | ecosystem: Environmental > Aquatic > Freshwater > Lake | place: Lake Michigan... | reverse complement strand
TTTAATCACGCTTGTATTTGACAACAACCGCTTTGTGCTTTATATCAATAAACAAAAGGTCTGCGATAAAGGTTTCAATAACATTTACAAACGAAATGGCGACACATTGATGTATATTGGCGATCCATGGTATAGTGCGAACGATGGGTTGTTGATTAACAATTTTACGTTGTATGACGGAGCATTAACACAGGACGACGTGAATAAGATGGTGGATAAATCACAGGAATCACCGAGCATTGGTGGACCTGCTGGTCCTGCTGGTCCCGCGGGTCCAACGGGTCCGACAGGGGCCGACGGTCCGACCGGGCTTGGTGGTTCTAGCGCAGTCGGACCGACGGGACCAACTGGACCAACAGGCGTTGAAGGCCCAACCGGGACTAGTGGTAAAACTGGCCCAACTGGGGATGGTGGCATTAGTACAGTCGGACCAACGGGACCAACTGGACCCTCCGGAACGAAAGGATCACAAGGCGATACTGGACCAACTGGACCCTCCGGAACGAAAGGATCACAAGGCGATACTGGACCTACTGGAACACAAGGAACGAAAGGCTCACAAGGCGAAACTGGACCTACTGGAACAGAAGGAACGCAAGGCGTTCAAGGCCCAACTGGAAACGATGGCGCAACAGGATCTAAAGGCGATACAGGGTCAACTGGTCCGGTAGGAACGTCGTCTACTACGAATTTGGGGTATAGTTTGTATCAACCATAATGCGAGTATCGTGATCTATGTTTATGGTTTCATATTACATTGGCTGTAATGCGAATTGTCGTAGTAGAATGATCTATGCACTTTCAGTTGGTGTTCCTAAACTATGGTTTATACTAACTAATATTTACACCATCGCGCAGGTTCAAATGTTCATCGGTATAAAATGTTTGCAATATATATACGCATTATTATGTCTATCAAACATCGATACATCATTTTGACTTTAGCCATAATTTTATTTCTTGTTTTATTCTATTTGTGTCATCGATGTTTCACCTTTTCCGAAAATTTTGATGAGTTGGGTGTTTTATATATGGCGAAAATGAACGAGGCCGTCAACTTACCAAAATTGAAAAACTGGACGTATGCCGTATCGCAAAGTTGGTATAAATTGAAAGCGAATGACTATAATATGTATTTACGTGACATGAATTTTTCCCAATATGCAAATATGTCCATTTCCTTTTTTATGCAGATCAATAGCGGACATAACCAGTGGCGCAATGTTTTTCACTTTACGCAAGACGGTCAAAATTGTTGTGAAAAGGGTCAACGCATTCCTGCGATGTGGATTTTTCCGGATAACACCACCAACATGCATATACGATTTTCCACGGATTCGGATGGAAATGATGGTATAAATACGTCAGATTATACCCCAAATATTTCTTTAAAAAAGCCCTATTTGATCACACTTGTCTTTGATAACAATCACTTTTCGTTTTATATCAATAAACAAAGGGTCTGTGATAAAGATTTTAATAACATTTACAAACGAAATGGTGACACATTGATGTATATTGGCGATCCATGGCATGGTGCGAATGATGGATTGTTGATTAACAATTTTACGTTGTATGACGGAGCATTAACACAGGACGACGTGAATAAGATGGTGGATAAATCACAGGAATCATCAATCATTAGCAATCCCACTGTCCCGCCGGTGGCCATTGCCCCACCTGAGGTCGCGGTCGCAACGCGAGATACAAATGGCGTCTGGGAAAAAAAGAGTGATGGTGCAGGTAAGGGTGAATTCCGCTGCGATTTTAAGTTATAGTTTATCTCAAAAATGAGAAGGAAAGTGTATATGAATTCATATTACAGTGATGGTAATACGAATTGTCGTAGTAGGTAGCGATGGGTATATATATTCCTAAACGTAGCGTATTAGAAATAGATAAAATAATCGATATTATACTTGGATTCATTGTATTTTATTTGTGATGTATACATAATACTGCAACACTTGCAAATTTGTCGAACAATTGTAATAAACGAATTATAGGTCGGTTTGCGTTCAATATACATGCGTTTCCCTAAGTGATAATACTCTTTCAACGCATCGCAAAAATCGGGAAAAAGATTATAAAATTGCAATTTGCGAAAGGCATTCTTGTCAATCAAATAATACTTCTCTGTCTTTAACGATATTTTATCCAAAAGTTCAAATAATAGTTCTTTCGGCACTGGTTTTTTAAATATTTGGGACGACATGGTCCAAAAAAAGAAATGAAATACTTACGTTCGTTATACTATTCGCATATTATTTTTTTTACCAAAAATTTCACCCACGTGATTCTGCCGCATCTTTCTTTAATGCTTCTGCCCTGGCATGCTGTTCTTCTAAAAACACCGCCAATGCACGGGTTTTATGAATATAGAGTTGCTTTATCTTTTCAATATATAAAATATTATCCATCAACTCTTCTTGTGCATTATGCATCCATTTGATCACGGACATATCGCTGCGATCAAATGGCATTCCGTATTTATCAAATCCGGCATTCGTGCGATTGGTATAATTTTGAATGACCGCATGAACAACATCATCGACTTCATCAGGTGTTAATGAAATGGATATTTTGGGCGGATCTGATAACACTTTGGGTGATGTATGCAGAATACCTGTTGATGAATCTGGCATTTGTTCGAACGTAATATTATTACCAGACATAGTAGGATTTTCTATATAAATTATTCTAATTTACATTTATATGTTTATACTGTTTTCGAATAGTTTATTTGCGCGGGGTGGACGACGTTAGTCTATACAAGTTATTCGTAAACAGTGCAAGTTCAATGCGATCTTCGTGTACATTATGAAAAATGGTGATGTATTTGCATAAATAAGGTAGGATCTGGTATTTCAATTCATCCTCCAAACTCGTGGTCATTTTCAAAAATAAGAAAAAATAGTCCAATATATCAATCACCGAATATCCGTAATCATGAATCCGATAAAGAATGTCAATGGCTCCTACCAAATCACCGGCTCCAAGTTTTTCAAAATAGACGTCAAACTGTTGAAAGGATATATTCGAGCAAAGTTTTTTACATAGTTCCAAGTCGACATGTTGTTTCAATATATACATTTTTTCCAAATAATTTATCAATATGCGCACCGATTTGTTGGAAACTTTCAATAGATATTCTTTCGCGGGATCGTCCATTTCGATATGTTCAGATTCCACAATTTTTTGTAGAATTGCTCGAATATGCGCATCGGACGGTGGGTGAATCTGTAAAATATGAACCCGTGACTGAATGCTTTCAATCACCTTTTGAATATTCGAACATACGGAAATAAAATGAATATTGTGTTTGTATTTGTCAATATAGTTACGAAACACTTGTTGGCTTTGTTCATTAATGCCATCGATGTCATCTATAATCACCAACTTCTTTTTCCCATAGATGGAACTATGGGATTGACAAAAGGTTTTCATTTCATTTCGAAAATACTGAATCCCCTGCTCCTTTAGATTATTAATAAAAAGAATGTTGTTCTCGGGGAAGGGAGCATTTCTGCCGAGTTTATAATACTCACGGATGATTGCATAGATGAGTGTTGTTTTTCCGGAATTGGAGTTCCCGATAAACAATAGGTTTAAGGAATCAATTTCGAAGAGGGTCTTGATTGAGGCGAGCAATTTAGGATCTAAACAAAAATCGTCTATAAAATAGGGTTTGTATTTTATTATAAATGTGGGTTGTAGAGGAGAAACGACGGATTGAGACATGATTTGATTGTAGAACGTATTAATAGATTAGGATGACGACCGTTTATGTTGTTTTTTATATACCATTGAAAAAATATAGGGGGGTATTCTATATGGCATCAATCAAAACACAAAAACGAAATCGATCAAACAGGAAGACAAAAAAAGTTGGCGGTATAAAAAGAAAACGGTCTGTCTACCAACCGGAGAAAAAAACCGTATTGTTTGCGAAAAAATGGGCATTGCGAACGATGCGTGATGTCATGGGTAGAAAACATGTAAGAAAGGCGATTCTTCAACAATTTGTTCCGGATATAAAGAATCTTGACCATTCCGAAACCTTTGATGGGTTTCGCGAGGCCGAGGATCCATCGCTCTATAAAAACAAGGAATCACAAATATTGGCCTATTGCGAAAAAATACGCACCATACAACCATATGTTGTATTTACTGCGTCGAACATATTGTTTGATGATCTCGACGAGCACGGAAAACAGGATACACAAACACACTATCAGTGTTTTTATGTAGATAATGCAAACCAAACTCTTTATGTATTTGATCCATCGCGAACGGCGGATGGGAAAGAAGGGATTTATGAACCCCAAATTACGAAAAAAACGGTGGGTAAATTTTTTCGAAGCAAGAAATACACAGTGATTTACGTAAGGCCCACACACCCCGCGCAAATGTATGATTCTGACGTGTTTTGTCAAACGTGGTCACTATATTTGTTGATCCAATTTTTCAAACACGATTGTAAAAAGGACGCAGTATTATCGGTTCCTGAAACAATGGTCGACAAATACGCCGTTATCGTCGATTTCTATCACAAAATTTTGGATACTATCCCTGCAGTAAAAAACGAACTGATATGGGCATATCAAGAGGATTTGAAAATTAAAGACCATGTGGATGAAATATTGGCCGATGGTGGCACAAAACATACGATTCAGGATATGTTGAAGCAAAATCCTTACAGAACCATAAAAAGTATGAATGCGAAACATTTATTTACCGATGAAGACAGGAAGAAAATCGATGAACTTGCGGCAGAAGAAGAAAAGGAAGAGGAAGAGGAAGAGGAAAAGGAAGAGGAAGAGGACACGCGCTCCCCGCCGAAATCTGTTCGTTCTCGTTCCTTGCCCTCGGTAGAAAACCAACCGCCAGATCATCATGAGCAAATTTCGGAAACCATGAGCCAAGATAGTGAAGAGGAGGAGGACAAACGCGATGAACCAGTGAGCACAACTTCGAAAAAACAAAAACCGTGGTGGTGGCCTTGGTAACCAAGAATACAGTCCAACAGTATACCTTGCGGAAACTCTTTAGTAAACAACCGTTTTTTCATGGCCGAATCGCAATTTTAGATTCACCATTACCCCGTCGATAATTCCATTATCTATCATATTGCGTATAAACGATACATCTTCCGATGTGCCATCCATTAATGCTGGCATGTCCGGTCGATCTGTCTTTATGACTGCAATATTACGGAAAAACCAAGGATAAGACAACCGTTCTATTACGCCTTTGCGAATCGCCATGCACCCCATTCCGACGTAACTGCATTTTACCCATTCCTTTTTTTCTTGAATGAGTCGATTTCCCTCTTCTGCCGATAAAAATTGGAATGTTCCATGGGTTGCATAATATTTTTCATCCCACTCTTTCACGCAACATAAATCTCTTCCGCCATCTAAGGCATAAATTCCAGACACAACAGGGTATTTATGATAACAACTTTGAATCAATTCGTCCACAATATCATACGTATATACCATGTCGGAGTCTAGCCATAGAATAACATCATAATCCAGAGTCCCTTGAAACGGCTTTTGTGCTGGCCCACGTAATACATTTGCCCCCAGGCACATGGCCCGTGCAAAATTTACTTGAGAAGAATAATTGTTCGATAAATAAAAATCATATTTATTGGATTGAATCATGCCAACAATGAGATTCGTCCATGAAATCAAAAATTTGTTGGAATAGGAGTTACCGGGTATGCATAACACTACCTTTATTTTGTTCGGATTTGTGGATAGATTCATTCTTAATATATAACACACAAACGAATAAGCATTTATATGGTTTCGACAAAGAGATCTTTCGAACAACTTACAATATTGTTCTTATCAAAAAAACACATAAAAAAATGGCCATTGATTATATATACAAATGACGAATTTCTACGATGTTCTTGGTGTATCACAAGACGCAAATGAAAGTGAAATTAAAAAGGCTTACCGTAATTTATCATTGAAATACCACCCCGACCGCAATCCCTCCGAAGAAGCAAAAACAAAAATTCAACAAATTAACGAGGCATATGAGAACTTGGGTGATGCCGAAAAAAGAGAGCAATATAATAACGAATTGCGTTATGGAAAGCCAACCAATAATTTGCCCCCGGGCTTTGGCGGAGGGGGTGTGCATTTTGCACATCATATGAACGGAATGCCAGATATGCACAATTTATTTGCAGATATATTTGGTAATCATCCGGCATTTGGTGGAATGCCGGGCTTTGGCATGCCCGGTATCCGCGTATTCCATAACGGACAAGAATTTCGGCATATGCAACGACCCGATCCGATCATCAAACAAGTCAATCTTACCATTCAACAAAGTTACCAAGGTCTGGACATACCCATTGAAATTGAGCGATGGGTAATGGCCGGTGATGTCCGCAATGTGGAAAAAGAAACCGTATATGTAACCATTCCGCCAGGAATAGATGAAAATGAGACATTGGTGTTAAGTGACAAAGGACATGTTGTGAATGAGCAACTGCGCGGCGAAGTGAAATTGGTCATTCATATTGAGAACACGAGTGATTTCAGACGCGAGGGCCTAGATTTGATCTATCATAAAAAAATTTCGTTAAAAGAGGCACTTTGTGGATTTTCGTTTGAAATGGTGCATGTCAATGGAAAACGCCTGTGTGTAAATAATAAAAGCAACATGTCTATCATCAAACCGAATTATAAAAAGGTGGTCCCGAACATGGGAATGAACCGTGAAAACAGAACGGGAAATATAATCATAGTGTTTGATGTTGAATTTCCAGAAATATTGACGCCGGAACAAATTGCCGAATTGGAAAAGATATTGTAATAGGAACATTATGCGCAGATTCTTGTTGAACCATGCCGGTAGGATGGTTCGAATGTATACATTGAATCGTATAGCATATCCATGTCCGTTTTTCCCGAAATCCGCTGTTGAATTGCAACTAAAAGTTTCACATGATAATCGCGATCTGATCCTAATCTTCTGTTTTCACGTTGCAACCCGATAATCTTATTTTTATAATAATTGTTTTTAATTTCAAGTGTATTCTTTTGAACCATCGCATCTATGAGTTTTTGCGTTTGAATATCATAAACCATGCGAAGCCATTCCGGCTCGCTCATTCGAGCAATACGATCAGAAGGTGGTTCCATATTTTTTACAACAATATTGTTCAAGTTTACAATATTGTTCAACTTCAATTTTATTCACTGCATTACATTGAATCGTCGATCAAAATTTATGAACTAATGCGTTTCGTCGGAATTTCGACATCCACAATGTAAATCGAGTTCTCAGTAATTACAATATACTCTTTTCCTACCTTATAAATTTTGGACACAGGACTGGTATATTCCTCCTCGCTTTTTACCAATAACTTCTCTTGGTTGTTCTTTACACCAATAAGAGCAGTCTTGTCCAACGAATTCGTCCAATAATCCATCATTACGGGCTTGTCTTCCACGATGGCCAATTTGACAGCATGTTGAAGGGTGTTGTTTTCAGGAAGGCGGTATCCATTGGCTGTGGATACGGCTGAGTCCGCAGAAGTGGGAGTGGGTGCAGAAGGGGCGGTGCTCATTTTTTACAAAAATTTGTAGATTATGGTATAGAGTTTATTTCTACTTTATACCCTTTTTGCGCAAATAAATATAGATTGATATAGGGAGTGTTTGCCTACCCATTTCATTCTGGCACAAAAATATAAGCATTATATATAAAAATCATCCGAAAGGATGTCCATTCAAGTACAAGTGGTGGAAAAATATGTGGCTATTATGAACGAATTTTTCCATTTAATTCAACAATCTGATCTCATGCAAAAACTAAATTATCCCGTTCATAGTTTATATATCGGAATAAATGCATTACACCGTGTATTTGAATTTGTTCTACTTCGAACAAAAAACGTTGAAAAAGCATATTACTATTCACAAAAAACATATTACTATTATTTAGAATACATCGAACAGATTCATAAATCAAATTTATCACAAAGTTTAAATCACTTGGATGCAATCTTGTTTGTTTATAAAAAAACCATTTTTTGCATATTTGACGGATCAAACGACGATGAATCTTCGGCAACAATGAGTAATATTATGACATTGAATGAAACAGTATTACAATTTGATGAACGAGATTATCAAAACACATTCGTAAAGATATCCAAATTAACGAACCTATTATTCGACTGGAAAAACGAAAACATTGAATTTCAGCACCGCATTCAAATATGCAATCTTTATTTACTACGATTTTTAAAACAAATCTCTCACATGGAATCCACGATGGATTATTTAGAAGTGTTGCAAACCAAGATGAACATGAATTATAATATTTACGAAGAACTCCTAAAGGAAATCTTGGAAAAAAGAGAAAAAACAAAACGTGCCCGCAGTGAATCGTTTTTTTCAGAATTGGATAAAAATGAGTATTTTTTAATGAAATTTTATATCGAGGAACCCATTTTTCGAGAAAAGTTCGATGATGGAAACATGAAAGAGTTTGTCCGCTGGATGTATCAACAGTCGACGTAATTACATATGTTTTGCATAATATTCGGCAGACATTAGAATCGTCTTCTTCCTGAGTTTCACCTTCTTTATTTTCACAGTCGTATCTTCGTTTGGCACTTGAATATTCTTGTATTCTTCTACAAGAAATTTTTTAATGAATTCAAACACGAATTTCAGTATTCTTTCACTACAATTTCCAACAATTAAGCAACTCCCGGTTCGAAACATCATAAAGGAAATTTCTGTGTATTTTTTATTTAATTCTAATTCACTAAGTTTGAGCGCTCGATCTTCGGGTAGAATTTTGCCTTTTTGTAGAGTTTCATTGAAACCATTATTATTGTTAAAATAAAACTTGCATTTTACGCCAGGATAACTACAGGGATCATATGCACTTTCAATGTTATATTTGTCACTTAGTAAAATATTGTGTAAAATATCCCGATTGATATAGTATCCACAATTGAAATTTGAGTTAATCAGAACATTGTTTTCGGAATCTGTTTCTATGAATTCGAGGAGCGTATCGATATTTGGTTGTAGGATCTGCAAAATCATTTCCTTTACGATATCCAATAACTTTGCATCCAACACACCAGGGATTTCTAATTTGCCGGTATTGAATATCTTAACATGAATCTCTTTAAACATCGTTTTATTTTCGGCAGCGTTACCATATTTGAATCGCAAAATCATCGCGAAACAATTGTAGAATGCGTTTTTCACCTTCCCGCGACAATTCATAATGTCCTTTTTTGAAACACCCACTGTTATTTTGCGCTCATCTTTGAATTTTATTCGTCGTGCGGTTGGATTGTCGATTTGTTTTATAATATTTTCCGTATAGTAACCAACGCCCTCAAGTTTCTTTTTATATTCTTGAAATTCTTCTTGTGTCTTGGATACAATCTTCATCTGTTTTTTTATAACACCTTCTTCGGGCTTCCAATATTCGAGAACAGGAATGTTCCAAAATATATTATAAATGTCGATTACCTTGTTCAAAAACAAAACCTTTGTTTTTGTAGAAATATACAGCTCCTCGCAAACTGGCACCAAATCATTGTCTTTATTGTCTTCATTGTTTATAGTATTATCAAAACAAACACCCTTTTTTGTATTGATTGAATTATCTACAGAAATTGTAGGTCGACCACCGAGACATCGGTTGGAGGTAGACACTGCGTTTTGACTGCTCAAGAAATGCGCCCACTCGTCGTTTACGGACATGTATGTTTTCCAAATTATGTTTACTTGGATTCTATCCATTTCTTTATGTTGTTTCGAAATATTCAATTTTACACGGACCCATACATTTTTTGTAACTGTTTGACAAAATATTGCAGGACATGACCTATGTTTGAATCATTGCAGTGACTAATGGTTTCCACAACGTCTAAAAACTGTGGGTTAATATGTGTTTTTTTATGAACGAACACAAAATCAAAATACTGTTTGAGAATGTTTTTTTTGTCAATATTATATTGAATGCTCGTTTCATGAATATAAAAAATAATATCATTGGCCTGATTTTGGAGTAACATGTCATGCATTTTTTCCCAAACAGAATCACTTATGATATTTGACTCCCATTCGACAATATTTTGGTTCAACTGAATAAAGTTAATCATGCTACGAATATCCGAGTGATATGTTTTTTGAATTGTATCAATAACTTTATCTGATAACACAATGTTCTCATTTTCGGCAATGGTTTTAATAAACTTGTAGATATCCGGTTTGGGTAATTGGTTAAAACGAATACAGATAAATTCGTTTTTCAAAGACTCATCGATTTTGCTAATATAGTTACAGATTAGACAGAAACGGACGTTATAACAAGAAGACTGTAGTAAATATTTAAGAGCCTGTTGTGCGTTTTTTGTCATATAATCCACTTCATCCAAGATAACAAATTTCAATCCAAGTTCGAAAAAGTTTTTGGATTTCACGAATTGATAAATTTGATTGCGAATGATATCGATACCGCGTTCGTCGGATGCATTTAAATGGATGACGGAACCCTTATTGGTTTGATTGTATTTTGTCTGATATTCATTGATCAAATTAATAATCGTTGTTGTTTTTCCTGTCCCGGGTGGGCCATAAAATAAGAGATTGGGGAAATAATTCGTATCCAACATATTATTGAATATGTTTCGATTCGTGGGATCGAGCACAATATCATCAAATTGAGTAGGCCTGTATTTTTCGACCCATGGTATTCCAGATTTTGGAAGCGCCGTCATTTATGTTGTAAATGACACGCGAAAAGTGTTTATGTATATTTCTGAAAAATTGAATAAAAGGGTTTCGTTACATCGCTTCATAAAACTCAGAAATGTCAACAAAAACAGGCTATTTGGGGCTTATTGTGGGCCCGATGTTTTCGGGAAAAACAACGCGCATTATTGAACTGTATTATCAATACAAAAATGAGGGTAAAAATGTGATCGTTGTAAACTATGATGCGGATCGTAGATATCATGATTCTATGCTTTCCACGCATGATCGTGTAATGATTCCTTGTTTGTTTACAGATAGACTATGTGATTTGGTCTGCACCGACAATGCGGATTATAAATCTGCGGATGTTGTCTTGATCAATGAGGGACAATTCTTTCAGGATCTGTATGCATCTGTTCTTTCTATGATAGAGGTTTCGAAAAAAACTGTACATGTATGTGGATTAGATGGTGACTTTCGACGCGAAAAATTCGGTGAAATACTCGACCTATTGCCGATTAGTGATAGTATTACAAAACTTACATCGAAATGCGCAAATGGTTGCTCGTTTCCCGCGTTGTTTTCACATCGCATAAGCAATGAAAAAGAGAAAGTTTTGATCGGATCTGACATTTATCTGCCATTATGCAGACACTGTTATGTCATTGCGAATGTATCTGTATGTATAGGCGAGGAAAACACTTTTTCGAAATGACATAAAGGAATTTTGCAAACTAGTATTCATATCCAAGGAAATGTCGGACGAGCCATTGAAAAAGAGACGTGGAAGAAAGAAGAAGAACGACGATCTGATACCACCCCTGACAAACGATATTGAAAACAATATTACGGTCGTTATCGAAGAGCCCGAAATTGTGACACCAACGCCAGTAGAAACGGTTGCGAAAAAGCGGGGCAGAAAGCCAAAGGGGGGCAAATTGATCACCAAAGACCCTGAAAAAAATAGTTCGCCACAGCCCGTCGCCAATGTCATATTGCATTTAAAATGTTCGATGCAAGATTTAACAGATCACAATGAGAAAATAAATCAATTGGTGACGGATCCTATGTCTTATAATCCATTAATTCCTCCAAACATTATGACATACAATATGGACGAACACAAGTCGTTTTCTACGTATGATTCAGAAAGTGTGAACTTATTCGCAGAAAAGGAAAAGATGAAGACGAATGCCGATTATGCATATGCCGAATCAAATGCGCAATCACAATGCGCAACAACTCAATTGTGTTCCGCCTGCAATTTAAAAGTTGGAACTCCGGACGAAGCAACAAAGAATGACGCCATAGAAGATGAAGACGATGACGTTAATATGAAAGATGTATCGTCAAAGTTGAAGAAGTTAAAGTTACAACTGTATAAAAACAGCAATCAGGATAAAAAATCAGCCTGTTTTTGGTGCACGTATGAATATGATAATCCATCCTGTTACATACCAAAATATGAAGTCGACGGACAATTGTGCGGTTATGGCTCGTTTTGTAGACCAGAATGCGCGGTTGGATATTTGATGAAAGAAAACATCGATGACTCTACGAAATTTGAACGTTATCATCTTCTGAACCAAATGTATAGTAAAATTTATAACTATAAGAAAAACATTAAGCCCGCACCCAATCCCTATTTTTTGTTAGAAAAATTCTATGGAAATTTGAGTATTCAAGAATATAGAAAATTATTGAAAACAGAACACATGCTCATGGTAATTGAAAAACCTATGACACGAATATTACCAGAACTTCATGAGGACAATGACGATTTTGTATTGAACATTTATGGTGGAAAAGTGGCACAGAATAACAATAATAACTCACACGTTTATAAAGTAAAACGCCAGAGTGAAAAACAGAAGGGTCCCAGCAAAACCACCATTATGAAAGAAACATTTGGTTTCTAGGTTATTTTTTGTATTTTTATAAACCCGTAAAAATACAAAAGGGTCCCGAAATGCACATAAAGATTTTTGGTATATTATTATATATCGCGCAAGGTTCAAGCATGGATTCGTTACACCATTTTTCACTCAAAACGCCGACAAGTCGGCCAGTTTTGAGTGAAAAAAGTGATGCATTTTCGGCATTGGAAATGCAAAAAGGTATAAATATAGTTTCCTGTCATTTAATGGGCGGACTCGGCAATCAATTATTTCAAATATTCACCACAATTGCGTATTCTCTGCGGCAACGACGCAAAATGATTTTCCCACATAGTGAAATATTAACAACCGGGAAACACAGACCTACCTACTGGGATTCTTTTTTATCACCCTTGCGTTCGTATACTACTATAAACCCGGGGTGTGGCAAATCCTCTGATTTATTATATACGTTTCCTTGTTATAAGGAGCCGGGGTTTCTTTATTCCGATATACCTGCGTTTCGAGAGGAAAAGCAAATTATGTTGAATGGGTATTTCCAAAGTTATAAATATTTCGAAGCGGAAAAAAAAACGCTCTTTTCATTTATTCGGTTATCGAAATGGCAAGATGACGTTCGTCAAGAATATCCCATGCTTTTCGATTCGACGAGTCCAGTTGTTACCGTAAGCATGCATTTTCGCAGAGGGGATTATAAAAATTTACAGCATTGTCATCCACTCATGCCTTATGAATATTACACAAAAGCACTGGGTCACATCATTGACAACGTTGCTGATAAATCAATTAGCGACACACACGAAGTTTGTGAACTCAAATCTTCATACCCGACCGGAGATGGGCGTATTCGAACACTGTGTTTTTTCGAAGAGGAAGATCAAGATGACGTGTTGGCATTTGTTCAACAATTGGCTTTGCAATTTCCTACTGTCGAATTTAAAACCATAGACCATTCTATTTGTGACTGGAAACAAATGTTACTTATGAGTTGTTGTGATCACAACATTATAGCAAATAGCACGTTTAGTTGGTGGGGTGGATATTTTAATCAAAATTCTAAGAAGATCGTGTGTTACCCTGCAATATGGTTTGGATCAAGCATTCAACATTCTACAAACGATTTGTTTCCGATACCTTGGCATAAAATTGAATTTTAACAAAACGCAAGAAATGTCTGTAAAATTACTCTATCATGTCGTCCGAATCCGTTTATCATGACACCATTGCGGTTCTTATGGAATTGCCATTGGTAAAGACACTTCTTTCTGAAAAAAATAGACTTTCTCGAAAGTGTAAGACTCTGCGTGATGAAAACAAGGCGTTGCGTAATTTGATTCGTTCGTTGCCTGAATTTCGTTGCGCGCATTACACACAACCCGCCGTGTCTGTCACCATTAAGACTGAGAGTGCACAATCCGATGTTCCTATGCAATGCGAACCACTCGTAGACAGCGATGACGTTGTTTATATTGAACAGCCCGATCAAAATAAACCCAATATTGTATTTGTAATTGAAGATGATGCACATGTTGACCAGGCGCAACCTGTGGAAGAGGAAGCACAGGCTGGTGAAGATGAAGAGGATGCGCAGGCTGGTGAAGACGAAGAGGTAGAAGAAGAGGTCGAAGAAGAGGAAGAGGATGCGCAGGCTGGTGAAGACGAAGAGGAAGCAGATGCTGGTGAAGACGAAGAGGTCGAAGAAGAGGTCGAAGACGAAGAGGTCGAAGAAGAGGTCGAAGAAGAAGAGGTCGAAGAAGAAAAAGTCGAAGAGGAAGAGGATGCGCAGTCTGGTGAAGAGGAAGAGGTAGAAGAAGAGGAAGAGGATGCGCAGGCTGGTGAAGAGGAAGAGGTCGAAGAAGAGGAAGAGGAAGAGGCGGGCGAGTCTGACGAAGAAGTGTTTGAAGTGACAATCAAGGGAAAGGCCTATTATACGACCAACGCAACAAACGGCATTATTTACGCCATTGAGAATGACGAAAGCGTGGGCGACGAGATTGGCGTCTTCGAAAACGGCAAGGCAATATTCAACAAAAAGAAGTAATACATATATAGGCAAAACTTATCGATAACGGCGTGTATATTTGTAAGGATATTTTTTTATCGGACCACGGCGTTTTTTTGACAGGGACTTCATGCCCTTTCCAGAACCAGCCGACATCATAACCCCCTCCTTTTTCTTCTCCACCTCAAATAAAAACTCTGCCGCGATTTCATAGATTTGATACATAACTAGATCTGCGCCCAATTTGTCCAATGTTTTACTATCGGCGAGTTTCTTTTTTTGTTCAGAAATGTCATCTTGAAGCAATTTCACTTGACTATTATATTTTAGCATAAGAGCATTTAGTTTTCGGCGAAGATCGCTGGAATACGCATATTGTTGTTTCACCAAATCTACCAATCTTCCATATAATTCAGGATTCTTTTTTTGAATAGATTCCACAAGATTATCGATGGACAACAAATCGCCGGATACATTTTTTTCCGCAAATAGTTTGTCCATCTTTTCCAAATACGTCTTGTTTTTATTCTTTTTAATTTCGTTCAAAAACCAAGCGTTTATATCATTTATAGACACAACGGGAAGATTATTGCCCTGTTTGCGAGGTGGTTCTTGAATGCCGAATGCTTGTTTTACCGCCTTGTTTTTATTACTATTATCACCGGATGCCGATTCTGAAGATTTCATGGTATCTACATCTAAAAACGCGGGTTGTTTATTCATATCCCAAGGATGCGGTACATTTATGTTCGACGTCAATGCCAACAACTGGTCGCCCAGTCGTTCGCCTTCGATTTTACATTTTAATACCTTCATTTTATCATCATTTAATTCTCCACCAAAAAAATCGCCCAATACATGAATTTTTAAGCGGGGTTCATTTTCATTACGAACCGCAACATTCGTAATACCAACGTTTATTTTTTCCATTATTCTTTTCGTAACTTCTGGGTCCGAACCAAGCGTCTTTTCTCCTTTGAAATAATATCCAGAAACTTGATTCAACAACGAATATAGTTCAATCGCTGTGTCTTTGGTTTCGCAATTCAATAATTTTTGCAATTCACCATTTGACGAAGACATACGCGGTTCTGTAAGAGATTGTAGTGTCATTATAAATTGTCTATATTCTGGATATTTGTTCGCATATGCATTTAATTTGTTGTCTTTGAGCGATGTTTCATAGAGAGATTGAAACACATTGTATTCTTGAAGTATAGAGTCGAATGATTTGTCGAATAGGGTTTGTTTCAATGCATTGTAAATGCTATCCTTTATGTCACGTTGAATGCTTCGGTCATTTATGGTCAAATTCGCAGTTGATTCTTTCGTTTGTTCGTCAAATAAAAAGTCGCGGAACAGGCTCTGCACTTTTTTATAGGTTTTCAGTTTCAATATTTTCGGGGGATCCGCACTGTTATTGGCATCGCCAAATGCTTCTTCCACGCCGTCGAACAAATTATTTAGTCTCTGGTCCATTGATTTTTTTAAATTTTCTTTCGTAATCCAATTTGGCAAAATTGTTGGTATATCCAAAGTTACAACGTCCATAAATTGGGAATATGACGAAATTACAGTGGCCTCGCATAGATGTTTTAAAACGGTTGCGACGAGAACTAGCCCTATAATTTGTTGTGTTGGCTTATTTACTTTTTTTAAAGCATCCATTGCACTACCGGCTAACGCCCCCGTATTTTTTATTTTTTCATCAATTATCCTTGTTTCGGTAGATATATACGTATTTTTTTTCTTAGTCACCATTTTATCCAGGTCTACATAGTTTTTCATCAACGTTTTATAATTCGGGTGATTTAATATGTCGTTTAACCAAATCAGGCTTCGAAATGTGTATGTTTTTCCGTCCTTTAAATAAGAATATTGGATGACATTTGGATTTCCAGGCAATTCGGCAGGGGCATTTTTTAAAATATCGAACGAGTTTTTCACGTCGTTTGTATGTGGATATTTCGTGGGGAAAAGCGCCTCTAACATTGCTAAAACATTGTTGCGAACGCATTCGTTTATAGCAGGAGTATCTGTTTCGTCGATGAAATCCAATAAAAATGCGTCTTTGTTTCCCAACATTTTTGTTTCATTGAAAAAAAAAGCGACGCGGTCCACGTATCGCATGCTTCGCAATGCGCTAATTTTATACATTTGATTCGTCACTAAATAAGGGTATTGTGATAATTGGTTCTCTACCAAGGATTTCAAATCTGGGTGGTATAATAATTTTCGAGTGAACACAATCTCTTTTTTATTTGGTATATTTGTAAGAAATTCAATAGATAATTTATTGATGTTTCGATTCATACTATAGATAGTGGTGCTTATCTATAGTATAAGGATATTATTTCATAGAATAACTTTGATATTCCAAGGGCGTTTTATTCTGTTTTTTTGCTTTCTCCAACACTTCCGTCGCTTTTCGAACATCTTCATCGGTGACGTCTTTGTCATTCCCCTCATTTTCTAACATTTCAATGTGCCGATCTCGAAACTCTTCCGGGAAAACAAAAAACATGCTTTCTTCGTGAAATAAAAATTCTGTTACAATGACAAAGACAATCGTAATAAACAGAGCGATATAGATATCACGCGTTCCCATCCATGCGATGGCAAAAACTAAAATTTGTCGACTAAAGGTAAATTTCAAATAGGATTCCATCGTTTTGCTTAATTTTATGTTCACAAATTTTGATACAATATTCAAAGTAATGATCATTAACCCGGCAAAAATTTTACTATTATTAATCGCTTGTATATGATCATGTGCGTAACTAAATAATTTATAAATCGTCGAATTCGATTTGGAAGATTCACGTTTTCCCATAATGCTACACTATGTCCAGAAAAAATAGAACGCAGAGATGAACTATAGAAATGTAAAACGTAGAAAGTAAAACTACACAAACTACGGCTTCGAATGTTTTGGTGTGAGTGCCTCTTGTGTTTTTAATTTCGATTCAATGATGGAGAACTTACAACTGGTCAAACATGGATTGCATCTATCATTTGTGAATTTCAATTCCGGGAAGACGTGCTGTGCCATGTCGGTTTTCACATCCATCCCTTTATAATTTAATTTCTGATTTTTACAATATTGTTCGCGAAACGTGGCTTGAACCTCGGTGTCATTTTTGTTGGTTTCTTCAGGATGTTCCTCATTATATTCCATAAACTGTTCTGTCGTGGTGTTCAAAGTATTTAGCGAATGTTCCATAGTATCCATTTGATAAAAAAGAAGGATCATTGCGCATACGGCCAGACCGATATATGTATCCAAATACGTGTAAAAAAGAATGATACCAATAGCAAATAATTTTCCTAAACTCGAATGGCTAAACAATAGGATTGTTTCAGAATAGGAAATAAAAAAAAACAACAGCAAGATGGGAATAAACTGTGCGATTTTATAAACGTTCGAAATTTTTTCCATGTTCTTATCTTATATTGTTCCCTTATTTTTTTTGCCATTGTTCTCTCAAAATAAAATGTGCCGATTTTGTAAACATAGATAAAACATAAACCATGTCTTCTTTAGTAACATCGGCATCTTTATGGAACAACGATGACACAAACCAAAATACTACTAAAAAAAGAGTATCTACAATTCGCAAAACCCAAAAGCAGAGAACATTTTCTCAACTTGCCACAGATAAAGATTCGGAAGAAGCCACGGATGGACACATGGAATCCTATCAAAACTTGCAACCCTATAGCCTATCCGACACGCAAACATCCATGGATAATCGAAATGTTCGCATTAATGATCTATTAAACAAAATCACATCCATCGATGCACAACCTGAAAATAATAAACTCGGTGCATTTACGCCTATATCTCTACCTGAAGTTCAAGTGAAAAAAGATTCCCCATCCAATATTTTACCACAACAATATATCCCTGAATCCCCCTCCTATGCGAATGCTTCTATTTCAAATAAGACACCAAACATGGCGTATGGTGCGGATGATACAAAAGTGGGTGGATTAAGTAATTATACAAAGAGTTATGTGCATCCACCGACGTGGACAGCCACGAATGCTCCTTATTATGCGAAGATGGGATTGGGCAATGCAGCACCGGATGATAAAATGATGGATAAGATAAACTACATGATTCATTTATTGGAGCAACAACAGAATGAGAAAACAAGTCATATTACAGAAGAATTTGTGCTCTACACGTTTTTGGGTGTTTTTATTATTTATGTCGTGGATTCTTTTTCGCGAACTGGTAAATACGTGCGCTAATGTAGCGTTGCCGAATTACGGTTGATACGGTTCATTCTCATTACGAATGTTTTCGCGTATTTGCTCTAATTGTTTTTGTTTCTCTTCCGCCCAAGACTTGTTTTCAAAATTCTTGTCGGGGTGGTATTTCTTAGATAAAACCCGGAACGTTTTGTCATTCTTATTGTCATGTAATTGTAGTAATGTGCGATATTCGAGTTCAAGTTCACTCATTTGTCGCAACGACTTCTCACGATCTTGGTTTGCATTGTCAAAATAAGATCGATTCTGTCGCTGTCTCTTTTGGTTCTCCTGGTCTGAATTTGTATTTTCAAAATAGGATCGGTTTTCACGCTGTCTCGCCTTTTCCTTCTCTTCTTTCTCTTTCTTTTCGCGCTCAAGTTTTACCTTTTCCTTCTCTTCTTTCTCCTTCTCTTCTTTCTCTTTCTTTTCGCGCTCAAGTTTTACCTTTTCCTGCCTTTTCTTTTCCTTTTCCAGATGCCGATCATATTGTCGACGCTTTCGTTCATGAGCCTCTGTTTGTTTACGCTCGGCGATTTTTTCTTCCTCCAGTATTTCTTCCTTCGTTTTGTAAGCCGGATCTAACATGCGACGATAATGAGGTTCTGCTTCTATTTTTTCATCCTCTTCTTTGGAACGGATGTGCTTTTGTTTCAGGTTCTCGATTTCGCGCAACTTTTTGTTGATTTTTCGTGAATTTTCCATGATAAATACGGGGTTATTTGATTTATTTTTTGACATGAAAGCAAACAATAAAAAAATGGTCAATTTTTCTGGCGATTATGCACTACAATAAAAATAGACAAGTTTCTGGAGATAGAGGAGAACTTGGGTAAATAAAGTTATACAAATAATATGCCGTTTCGTTGGAAAAAATGGGTGTGTGCTTTGTTCTCCAATAGTTTAATAAAATAGACGTGTGGCTCGTGTCATCCATAAACAGCATCTTATAGGTGGATTTCTTTTTTATTATATTCCGCAAACTATGTAGAAACCCAAGGAAAAAAAGGTCAGTGTTATTCTCATGCATAATACTTGCCATACACTGAAGCGTGTTTCCACCAATGTCTTCATATTGGCACTTCACGTCTTTCAAAAAATACATGCCATAAATGCGGTCTTTTTGGCGTAAACAATAAATATACAAAAGTTCTCGTTGAAGCAAGGACGCGAGAGAAGCCATAGACGGAATCACCATCGCCTGCAAATCACTATTCACCTCTTCTTGTTTATGATGCAAAAAGTCAGCCAGTATATCTAGAGAGGATTGATGCGTAATGCGCTGTATATGGAAATGATCTGGTAATTTTGGGATATGAATAGGACGTAAATGAAACAAATGGTTCTGATACTTTATAAACGGGACTACACCCCCAAACAAGTCAATTTCTTTTTTTAGAATCGAAATTGAAATGTTCGGATTTTTTTTACGCTGATTGTATTCATGTGTTTGTAGGAGAGAGCGGTTGATTTTCTTCACGTCCCTGTCTCTCTGAACACATAAAAAATCGATTACATACGCGGGCGTTTTCCTATAAACTATGTCTTTTTGTGTTGGTCTGTAGTAAAACATGGCAGGCCGTGACGAAACTGCACCGATGGGTTTACGAAGGGGAAGAATTTGATACGACAGATCTATTTTTTCATGATAGTGTGTTTCGTTATAAAATGAGAGATATGCAGGCTCGGTATGTCCTATAAAATAGGATTGCAAGTCCTCCTTTGATAATGTGTGTAAAATACGTTCTGACCCGATATAATAACATTGTAACAAATCAGCCATGTTTGACTGATGGTTTGCCGAACTTTCTAAATAAGGAATAGTTTCTACGTGTAAGAAATCACAGAATTTTGTTTTCAATGGCTGATGTTTGTACACGACAAAGGGTTCTGTGTAAAAGTAGCGCCAATAGTCATACGTATGAAACACAGGTTGATTGTTCCAAAACGGATATCGAATTTTGATATATACAAACAGTGTCATTCCAAATATAAAAATTGCCGGCAGGAATACATGAAGCATTGTCTAGTATGTGTAGGGATTTGAATTTTCCCGAGTAAACGATCTCGCTCTGTGGGCACGTCGCGTCAAGCATTGCGGGACGATAGGTGATTTACGACCATTTCATGAAAAACGCCGGACATTTAGGGATATTCATGCCTTGATTTTGCAATGGTGGACGTTCGATTCAAGTTGTGTTTTTGTAACAATGCGTTCAAAATTGTAAATAAGTTTATTGACAGAAGTAAATCTTTAGGTGATTATTTGAAATAGGGGTTTAGGTAGTGCGTTTGATTTTGACCATCTCGAACCATCGGGTCCTTTTTGCGTTTGTTTTATTATCCGATCATAAATTATATTTTTCGGTATAAAATATTATATACCAAGAGTATATAATACCATGTCCTTTGTGTCTACTACTGGTTGGCAAGTCGCCCCCGCCTCTGCGAACAAGCTTCGCACCTCCTACTTGAAGGGTTTCCTTGATATCAGTGGCTCGGAATCCGCCGCTGCCCTTCGCGTTCGTAACAACAACAACATCGAACTTTTCGATGGTTCGGATGTCCCCAAATTCCAAATCAACGCCGCCGAGTACGTGGTGCGTGATGACAAAGATAGTGGCAACGCGTTGGCCACCTTGACCATCCCCGTGACCAAGTTTTCCTACTTGACTGGATTAAACACCAACATCCAAGGTCAATTCGATGCCATCTCGAACGGGTCTTCCGTTTCCAACAACTTGAAGGCCGTGAACAGCAATGTGAGTGGCAACTTGGAAGTCGGAAACAGACTCTTCGTTGGTGGTGATGCTGAATTCCGCCAAGACGTGATGGTTGGTGCCAACCTCAATGTTCGCGGAAACGCCATCATTGACCAAAACGCCTACATCAACAAATCCCTTTTCGTGAAGGGCGATGCCACCATTGATGGGCGCCTCTACGTTCTTGGTGACGTCTCGATGTCTGATGACTTGTTTGTCCAAAAGAAACTCCAAGTCATGCAAGACGTCTCCTTCAACGGAGCCCTCTCCCTTGCCGGTAACGCCGTCGTCAACGGCAAACTCACTGTCACTCACCTTGTCATTGGCAACAACGCCGATGATGCGTCTGGGTCTGGATTCTTGATCAACACCCCCCTCCAAGCCACCAGCACCCTTGCTTTGACCGGTGCCGCCACCATGGCATCGACCCTTGGTGTGACCGGAAAGATCACTGGCTCAAATGGCCTTGAAATTTCCAGCGGTGCTGCCACTATGGCCTCCACTCTTGATGTGACTGGAAAGATCACCGGCTTGGCTGCCCTCGAAATCACGGGTGCCACCACCTTATCCTCCACTCTTGCCGTAACTGGCGTTACCACGCTTGGTAACACCCTTGCCGTGACTGGCGCCTCCACCTTATCCTCCACTCTTGCTGTGACTGGCGCCTCCACCTTATCCTCCACTCTTGCCGTGACTGGCGCCTCCACCATGGCCTCGACGCTCGGTGTGACCGGCAAGATCACCGGATCGGATGCCCTCGAAATCACGGGTGCTACCACCCTCGGCTCTACCCTTGGTGTGACTGGAAAGATCACCGGCTCGAATGACCTCGAAGTTGCTGGCAACGCCGTCCTTTCTAGCAAACTCTCGGTTGCCCAAGCCGCCACCTTCAGCGACAAGATGTCGGTTGCATTGGATGCCTCCTTCGGTGCTGACCTCCAAATCGCCAACAAGTTGCGCGTCGGCAACGACACCAACTCCGTTTACATCAACGGACCCAACTACATTGGATCTGCCTTCGCCAACTCCATCTCCGTGAAATCCGGCGATTTGGACATTACCCCCGGCTCTGCCAACAACAGCGTTCACATTCGCGGTGGACTCTTCGTTGACGGCTCTGTCAACTTCATGGGTGATTTCATCAAGACGGACACCAAGGTGCAATTTACCGACCAAATCGAGGTTTCCAACAGCGGCACTGGCCCTGCATTGAAGGTCACCCAAACGGGTGCTAACCCCGTTGCCTCCTTCTCCGACAGCACGGGCATCACCATGTTGATGGACAACTTGGGCAAACTCGGGGTGGGTGCCGTGGGTGGCAACTGGGATGTTGTCAACAACAAGCCCACCGCCGAATTGGACGTGCACGGTGCCGCCAAGATCTCTACCACCTTCGACGTGACGGGCGCTGCCACGCTTGGTAACACTCTTGCCGTGACTGGTGCCTCCACCTTCACCGGCGTTGCCACCTTCCAAAACGGCATCGTTTTGGGCGGATCCTTCGTTGACCAATGGTAAATGCCTTTGGCTGACCTGCGGTAAATGCCTTTGGCTGACCTGTGGTAAACGCCTTTGGCTGACCTGCGGTAAACGCCTTTGGCTGACCTGTGGTAAATTGGTGACTTAGTATGAACGCTATCGTTCATTGGCGACCGACCCAACCTCTGATCATGTAATATAATTTATGTAACAAATACATGCTTTTGTATGTATTTGTCAATGCGCCCCCCACATTTACATGGCGCGTTCAAGAACATATAAATATTGATGTTTATCCGTTCCGCCGCATTCTGTCATATTCAGTTTCGCATGCACAAGAAACCCGTTTCGTTTTGCACATTCCAAGATCGTGTCTATCGATTCCATGTTCACCGTATGTTCATTTTGCCGAATATGTTGAGTGGCTTTATCCGTAAATGTTTCTGTTAATACAGCAACATCAGACTTCGGAAATTTATAAGCAGCGTCATATTGATAATCGGAAAAGTCTACACGGGTTTCCACAGAACGTATGTCATACAAGCGTTGTAACGGTTTCCATAAATTCGCCTTGTTATCAATGGGCATCGTCGTGTCAAATTTTGATTTCTCCGCCATATGAATGACCAAATACCCATTTGGCATCATCCAATGATAACAATTCTGGAAAAACCGGTTTTTGTTCTCGATCTCATAAATTGTGAAATGCGTGCATAACACATGCGTAAACGTAGAGTTCTCAAAACTCATGGGGTCGAGAACATCGCCGCATTTTGTCTCACAGTTAGGTCGTTTTTTTTCACTATATTCAACCATTGCTTTCGATTTATCGATCCCGTAGGCGCGATATCCTGCTTCACGTAATTGTTCCACTATATATCCTGTGCCAGATCCTACGTCTAAAAATACGCTGTTCGCGGTGGTCGGTTCCGTTGCGTTCAGAATTTGAAGAAGCGCACCCTTCGACCGGTCTTCAGTGTCATGTATTTCATCATAGACATCTGCATAAAACGCGTCATATGCGTCTATGTTTCGTTTCAATACATAGGCTCCTTCCTGATGAAATCCTTCTTGTGTAATCAAGGGTTTCACTAAATTTTTATAACAAACCATCGCTAAATAGAGAATCGCAAGTAAAAACAACAGTTGTAATAGCATATATTTTGGATTTTCCGAATTTAAAATGGCATAAGCATAGGACAGCATGTTACCAATCTATATTTTATATCTCTATCTATAAAGTAGAGATACAAAAAACGGGGAACCTGGACTACGCTGAATTGCGCAATTGCGTGCGTGTGTTATTAAAAAAGGTGTCACGGCCAATCAAAGAATGAACTACATTCGGATGCGGTTGTGCGTCGAACGTCGGTTTTTCGAACAAATAGGGGTTGGGTTGAATGCTCGGACTGGAAACAATTTGGACATTATATAGATCACTATTGGAAGACGGAACATAGGTGGCCTGGTTCGCACCACGCTGTAATGCAAAGTTTTGGTTTCGTAATGTCATTTCGGTATCTACCGAGAATCCCGACCGCGGGGCGCTCGATCCGGGATTGAATAACACGCTAGAGTTATAGTCGGGGTAAGGGAGAACCGGTTCCTTTATGGAAGTTCGGCGATTTATCATAGGAAAAATGGCGTATTTTGTGGGGACAGGACGAGGGTCATAATTGGGTTGTAGGGGGGAATCTGGAAATTGGCGTTCTGTCATACGATGATTTAATTCGTCGGTTCTCTCATTTTGTCCGTAACATATTCCATCAATTACGCCATGCATCATTTCTTTTCTAAATGGGTGTTGTATCTATTATATGAAATGTAAGGATATAAAAATTTGGCAAGGAAATATGTATTATTATTATTATTATGACAAATCCAGTTACCATAGTTACCGCTTTTTTTGATATTGGGCGAGAACAACGGGGCGATGGTCGCTCAGTGGATGAATATAAAGAGTGGTTGAAACGAACATTGCAGTTGAATTGTAATTTGTTTATTGTCACGGAAGAGAAATTCCGGGATTTTTTTATAGAACATCGCCCGACCCCGTATAACACATTTTTAAAGATCATAGATTTCAAAGACTCTTATTACTATCAACACCGTGATGCTATGAAAACAATATTGTATGACCCTGTGTATCAATCGAAAATTGCAAATCCGAATCGTGTGGAATGTGTTTTGCCAGAATATAATATAATCCAATATTCCAAGTTTCATTATTTACAAATGGCCACTGAAGAGAACCCATTTCAAAGCACGAGTTTTTTTTGGATGGATGCTGGATGTTCT
>Ga0209550_10001153_pt1 | contig 25482 bp, 17 predicted proteins | sample LauGreSuBDMM15SN_2_FD_187567 | JGI IMG/M metagenome (GOLD analysis project Ga0209550, IMG submission 187567) | Freshwater lake microbial communities from Lake Michigan, USA - Su13.BD.MM15.SN (SPAdes) (version 5) | ecosystem: Environmental > Aquatic > Freshwater > Lake | place: Lake Michigan... | reverse complement strand
CTGCCTGCGTCTTTGGATTTGGGTTTGCAGGGGAGAGAATCCAATCAAGAGCGGCGATCACACCTGAGTACGAGCCACTTCCTGAGCAGTTCAATAAGCGAATTGGGACGATAGTTGCATTCTTTGCAATTCCATACTTAGTACCTGCTGCTGTGGTTGCCACGTGTGTACCGTGTCCATTGCAATCGCGAGTTCCTCGGCCATCGTTAAATCCTGAAAAACCTGAAGGCGATATTCGGCCCTCTAGATCTTCGTGCTCTAAAACTCCGGTGTCGCCGATATAAATTGTGCTGCCTGTACCAGCGCTTAGGTATTCGTAATTTCCTGGAGTTCCATAGATCACCTTTTCGCGTTGATCAGTGCGATCAATTCCCCACGAGGGAGTTTGTGTTTGGGTTGTTGAAATGCTAACTAACGCATCGGCCTCAATTGATTTTACATATTCAAGAGATTGCACAAATGGAATTTGGTAGCTTGCCAAATCAGCGACAAAACCGTCAAAGGCGTATTCAAATTCGTCATCAATTGAAATGCCAGCATCAAGCAGTTGCTCGCGAACAACATCATTGAAGTCACCATCTACGGAGATAATGTACTTATTTTGAGGAGCAATGATTTCCGCTGCTTGGGCAATAGCAGTATTAGCCATGGCAATTATCAGGCCAAGGGCGATTACGACCTTTGCCTTGCTTTTGCGTGGAATGGTAATCACACCTATTGCACCGCATCCCTCTCGCTTTGGTATGGGACTGCTATCTTCTAGTTAGACGTAGAGACTCCCGCTGCGGTTCCATCGGGTACAAGATTGGATTGATCTATTTCGGCCTAATTTTACCGCGAGCAGCTGGCCAAGCCAAGGAAAACCCTGATTTTTAAGGCGCTAACTCCCGGCCAGCGGCGTAATGGCGAGCAATAACAGCGGCTTCGACTGCTGAGTTAAAGATTGCAATCTCATCCATCGGCGCGCGAGAGCCCTGGTAATAACTTGGGCAACGAAGATCGGAGCCGGCACATTTACTATCTGGATAGTTCAGGCTGCGACCGATATTTACTTCAGAATTATTGGCAAAGCCAATTCCGTAAGTTGCTGATTGCCCAACTAAGGCGCCATCAAGGTAGAGAGATTGGATTGCGCCATTTGATACCCAAGCAAAGTGGTGGAATTTACCATCGAAGAGATTGTTGGCATTTGGAGCACCAGTAATGGTTCCTCTAACAACATTGCCACCAACACCAGCATCGGCGGTAATTCGCCCTTCCGGCGTTAGATACATTCGAAGGAAGTTATAACCATCGGCAATATGGAAGATGTTCTCAGCCGATGAGATGCTCGAGTTGGCTACCCAACCAGAGACTGTGAAGACTGAATCAGAGAAGAAATCAGATGACTGAGTAAAGCGGAATCCACTTTCGCTAATTGAGTTTGGTGATAAATAGCCATCACTTACTCCACCGGTTGTGCGCAAAATTGTATTGCCGCCTAAGAATAAGTTGTTGTTAAGTGTCAGCGCGGTAGAGCCAGAGTTAGCGAGAACACCGTTGAAGCGGAAGTAGTAGGCAGGTGCATCTTGCAAGACATTCTGTGAGTAGGTTATTGCGTAAACGTTCGTAGTCAGCGCGGTTGAAGTTGAGCTAAATCGAGAATCAGGTGTGACTCCTGCGAACACTGGCGTAATGCGGAAACGGTATGAAGTTCCAGGTGCGAGCCCGGTAACAGTTGCAGTTGTGGCAGTGCTATTGGCACGAACGAATTCGTTCCAGTTGGTGCCATCTGTTGAAACTTCGATCTTGTATGTAGCAAGACCAGATGTCATTGGTGGCGCGTTCCATGTGAGATTAAGTGATGTATTAGTTCCGGTGACTTTCGATGCCAATGCATTTGAAACATTTGGGCTGCCCGTGGTCACGGCTGCGGTGATTGCCTGGCTGTTAGTTTCCAGCATTGCGTTAAAACTTGGAGTAATGCGGAATCGATATGAAGTTGCAAAGGAGAGTCCAGTTACTGTGGCACTTGTTGCAATAGATGCGGTGCGATCAAAGACGACCCATGTGAGTCCATCTGTAGATACTTCAATCTGGTACTTATCCAGGCCTGTTGTGATCGTTGGGGCGCTCCAGCTTAGGCTGACGCTTGCGTAGTTAGAAGTAGAAGTCGTTGCAACCGCGTTTGTTATCTTCTGGAAGTTTGTTGTCGCAGCATTTGAAGCGGTGGCAGCTGAGGCAGAAACCACACCACTGATACTTGGTGTAACGCGGAATGTGTATGAAGTTCCTGCATCTAAGCCCGTCACTGTTGTTGCGGGTGTAGTGGAATTTGGGCGAGTGAAGGTTGTCCAAACGCTGCCATCTTTGCTGTATTCAACTAGGTAAGTTGTGATGCCGGTTGTCTGTGAAGGTGCCATCCAAGCCAATGCAACTGAATCAATTTTTCCTGGAACCGTTGTCGCTGTTACTGAAGGTACTTTCACAAAGACATCAAATGTCATTTGATTTGATGTTGCTGTTACACCCGATGAATCTTGGGCAATTATCGTCATGGTGTAGCGACCTTGTGGAAGCGATACAAAACTAAAGTTGATAGCCGATGTAGATCCTGGGTTTGTCGCCCATGAGTAATCCCCGAGTGAGTTAGATGACTCGCGAGTGGCACCGTTATTTGCAAGTGTAGGCAGATAATTTGCTGCGCTAAATCCTGCAGGGCCCTGCAACTTAATTGCGATGCGCGCTGTGGCAAAGGTTGCATTTGTGAAACGGTCAGGAGTAAATGTTGTCGTAACAGTCTGCGATGCGGTGGTAAATCCATTTGTGGTGGAAGCCGATGTGCTCATCTTTGGCGCAGCAGCCACACTTCCAGGAGAGACTGCAATTGGTGCAACAGATCCGCCAAATTCAACGACATATCCAGTTGGCCAATCACTCCAGGAGTTAATTAGAGAATCAATCGGTCCGTCATTCCAATAGCCGGTATATGAGGACATCGCCCAGTTTTCTCCGCTGTATGCATTATTTGGTTCACCTGAATTCCAGTTGCTATAACCAGAAGTGGTTGCGCAATTAGGAGTACCTGGCACTACATAGAAAATTGAATTCGCTTCTGGTCCATCGGAATATCTCCAACATCCTTCTTGTTCAAGATCGTTAGCTCCGAGCCAGAAGCTGTTATAACTGCCCGCTTTTCTGCGTAATAGTTCAAATTCTGCCTGTGTATTTGGCGTTGCAAGGTATCCCTGTAGGCCAAGGTATGACTTCGCCAGCGCATTTGTGCGAGCCTGCTGCCACGTTACTTTTTCAGATACCCACATGTAATAGTGGCCAGTCTTTCCGAAGAGTTGTACCGGAGGGATAGAAAGTGACACACCATCGCTGGCATTGGCGCGACCAATACTGTTCTTAATTTCAACGGCGCAGATAAGTGATTTACCAACTACTTGGTCATATACGTCACCTGTAAACGTCAGGGTTGATCCAGTACCAAGAGTGGTATCAATAGTTGAAGAGTAGTAATAAGAACCTACACCCCATGTAAATGTTGCTTTTTCATCACCGACTAACTTACGGGCCTCGCAAGTAAGAATTTGATTAGAAGGGATGGTCTCTGAAGTCAGACCCTTAATATCTACTGAGAAATATTCAGGTGCAGTTGGTTCTTTTACATATATCTGCGAATTAACAGTTCCTGATGACACAAGGTTTGTGACTGTGACGCGGCACTGCAAATAATTGCGGATGCTCGTCAAAATATTTGTTGAGTCAAAGGCATATGTTTGGCTAACGCCAATAATCGGCGCGGTAAGAGAGTTGCTCCATGAGCTTGACTGCAAGGTCCACTCATATTTGATCGACTCATATTGCTCAGGTTGATCAACCTGGCATGTAACAATCTGTCCCGGAGAAGGCGTTTCATTTCCGACGAGTCCTTGAATTTTAATTACTGGTGAAGGTGTGCCGATATAAGGCATCGAAACGGAGGTGTTATTAAATTTGGTTCCGCCAGGGCCGGTGGCGCCGGATGAACAGATAATTGATTTATTGATTGCCTTTAGAATGATCTCTTTTGTCAGAATTAGAGTTGTGCCTTCGCCAACCAAAGTTGCATTCGAGCTGAGCTGATCACGCGAGTAGAAATCACCCACGTACCACTTAGGACGCAGAGTTGTCTCAACGTTATTGCGCCATGTGGCGTTAGAACATGAGATGTTGGTTCCAACTTTTGGCGCAGTTGATCCAAGGCCAGTAATTGATTGGACGGTATCTAGAACTGGCGCTGATGGAATCGAAACCTTTGTTTCTACAGGCATTTGCGCGGTACGAGATTTACCAAGAGCCACGCAGGTAAAGGTTTGACCAGCGTCTTGATCACCCACTGTTACAGATTGACCACGATTTCCCGATAAGCGTGAAGGTGAAGTCCAGTAAACATCAACACTTACTGTGTTATCTGACCAGGTACCGGCATCGCATGTCAGAGTTGATCCGACGCGAGCAGAACCAGTAATTTCGGCGCGTTCGATATTTGTAGGCGCTGCCTGGTTATAGATAGTTGCCGCTTTTGAAACTAATACCATTCCGTTAGAAATATCTTTTAGGTAGTAAGAAACGCGTGTAAAAATTGTTGGCTTGCCACGATCGCAACCTTCAGCAGAACCCCAACTGGTAAGTCCAACAAGAACTGGTTTGCCAGAGATGATGCCAATTAGTGGACCACCTGAATCACCGTGACAACCGCCAGCGTAAAGTTTTTCGGCCTTTATATATCGGCCACTTGCAATCATTGTTGCTGATTTAAATCCATTGCCGTAGGCACGCTTTGCAGCTGCATCTTGCAGATCAAGATTGGCGGCACGCAAGAATTTTGCAGCCTCGAAATTCTGATCAAGTCCCCAGCCATACATTTTAAACTTTTTAAGTTTTGAAACGCTGGCATATTGAGCTGCAGTTGGCAATGCAACTGGGCGAACATCGGTTACTGGGCGCGTAAGTTTAAGAAGACCTAAATCGTTAGTTGTAGTTTTTTTGCTATATCGAGTATCTCGCCAAGTTCCTGAGACTTCCAATAAAGGCTCATCGCCTTCAAGAGTATCTGCGCCGAGTTTGACCCAATAGAAACCTTTATCAAAGGTGCAGTGTGCCGCGGTAATAATGATGTCGGCTTTAATTAGCGAACCGGTACAGATAAATTCAGGGGCTTGGCTGATGCTCTTGGTATACCAAATCGATGCAACCCAAGGCGCAGTGGTACTTGCCTCAGGAACTTCCTCACCGAAGACAACGGCGCTGGCAGTTGGTGCGATAAATGGCCCAATAAGAACGCTAGAAAAGAGCGAGGTTACAAGCGCTGCAGAAAGAGCACGACGACGTATCGACATCGTTACTCCTTTACGAAGGTAATCTTTTTGCATCCAGGTGATACGAGGATTGCTCCACGTTCAAATATTCCTGTTGCAATCCAGTACGCCGTAATTTTACTCCCCTTGTAGGTACCTGAATCAATACCAATAGCGATATTTGATATTCCCAATGATTTTATGCACGCTTGATTGGCACTTGAGAGGCCAGAAATGCTTCCGGGAAGTTCCAAGGGCAGGATCTTTTCGGCAATTGGCCCGAGATAACCTCCGTAATTGGCTCCTGAATTAGTGCTTCGCACAGATTGAGTTTGATCATTGCCAACTTCTTCACCATTTCCATAAACGGTTCCACCATCTTGTGGCACAGGAGTAGATGCAATCTCTGGACTCTTGGCAGGTGTTGTTGGTTCAACAATTTCTGATGACTCGTTATCAGTCTCTGTCGGAGCTAAAGGATTTGTCGGTTCAACAATTTCTTCATCTGTAATTGCAGGGATCAATGAAATTCCATCGTTTGTGAAGTTAGAAACTCCGACAAGTGCAACCACAGTGAGGACTGATGCTGCGGCAACCCAGGAAGAACTCTTCACAATCCGCGAGCTCCATGATTTTTCAAAGCGATCAGTGCGAATGATTACGGCATCCTTGGCAAGCAAGGATTTAAGGTGGGCATCAAAACGGGATGCAACATCGGCTGGCATCGGATCTAACTCTCTATTGGTTGCTAGAGCTGCCAACGCCTGTTCGATCTCGCGTTCATTTTTGGGATCCATCACTGGCCACCTTTCTCTCCTAAGACGGATTTATGCACGGTTTGGTTCCCTGCTCCACGTTCGCTTAAGTACGCGGCCAAAGCCTCTTTACCGCGTGAGCAGCGCGATTTAATCGTGCCTGGGGCAACCCCAGCGATAGCTGCCGCCTCATCGATGGAGTAACCCTCGATGATGGTCATGGTCAAGGCGCTGCGTTGCTCATCGGGCAAGGTCGCAAGCGCCTGAGAAATGATGATTTTGGTATCGCTTTGATCAGAGAATGAAGTCGTTTCATGAATTCCAGAGTCAATACCGTCGGATAACTGTGGTCGAACAGATTCTTTACGAAGCAGGTCGATACAGGCATTCTGCACAATCATGTACATCCATGTTGAAACTTTTGATTCACTGCGAAAAGTGTGCGCCTTGCGAAAAATCGCTGTCATCGCCTCTTGCACGGCATCTTCTGCAATTGCAACATCGCGCACAGTCTTGCGAGCCACGCTCCACATCCAGTCACGCCGGCGGTTTAATAAAATTCCTATGGCAGTTTGTTCACCGGCTAAATAGGCGCGCATCAACTCCTCGTCGCTGCGCATATCTGCCGACATGAGAAAACTCCCAACGGAAGCCGCTTTGGCACCCGTTGGGAGTTTAATTCCTCAGAAGAGAAAGTAACTACATGAGAGAGATGAGTTAGAAGGTTCCTTCTCCAGCAGCCAGATAGCTGACTGTAAAGCTGCGAGAAGTCATATTTTTCTGCGTTCCTGAGCGTAGGACACGGATGCGATAGGTGACATCGTGATCACACCAGGTAGGTGATGTTCCAAAATCACCCAGACAGAGTGGGTTAACTGGCAAGAGTGCGATACCGAGCGCGTCAGTACGACCCGAGTAAGACATGCTCCATTCACCGCTTAGCTCATCAAATTCATCCAAGATCACACGGCGACTTACGGATGGGGGAGTTACTAGAACTCTTACCATCGGCAAATCAGTAATCATGTCGTAATCCTCTTCAGCGAAGTCACGATGTGCGCGATCGGCGCTGTCCTGCCAAGTCCACGATACCGAGGCTTGTATTTTTGCGGTACCAAGGGCGCTCGCTGGCGCAGTTGATCCAACTAGTCCGGTAACAAGTCCAAAAACTAGTGAGAGAGCTATTTTCGCTCTAGATATTTTCATATTCATTTACTTCACATCCATTCTCTTTTGTAATTATCAAATTCCACGTTGTGAAATTTCGTTCTGAGTCTCTTACATAGGCTTTGACGGATTAGATTCAAAAAAAGTTCCTTGGAAGGATTTAAGAAAATAGTTGGGAACTTTATTCACAAGCGGTGCGTCTTACTCCATGTAAAGCAACAGTCAAAAATTGTTTAGAGGAGAAGACTATGAAAAGAGCACTTGCACTTATTGCGATGATCGTTGGAATATTAGTTGCAGTTCCAGGACAGGCATCAGCGATTACTTACGGTGATCTAGTGACAGACCCTGTTGGACAAGCGCCTTGGGTCGTTTCAATCTGGTCTTCGCCAACTATCGATGGCGACAAGAAGTACATCTGTACAGGCACACTCGTAGATTCTCGGGTGGTCGTGACTGCAGCAAACTGCCTAAACGAAAAAGTCTTCTACTTCGCCAAAGTCGGTGCAAACACGCTCGATGATGACACTCCTTTCGTAGCTGCAACCAATTGGATGGCGCTACCTCGTTTTAATGCAAAGTCACCTATTAGTGATATCGCAGTAATGCATTTAGCTGGCGAATTCACCGGCTCATCAATTCCGGCAATCGCCAACGAAGATGATGTCAGTGCTATTGCTCGCACGCGTCCGTACATGATGTATGGCTGGGGATCTGACCAGAATAAGCAATCTGCAGATCTACTTCGCAGCGCAACGTTGACACCGCAAGATGCATCTGCGGGACGTTATTACGGCAAACACTTCAATAAATCTCTGATGATGGCGGCAGGCCGAGGGATCCCAGTAGAAAAAGTTTATGCAGGTGGATGTGTTGGAGATGCTGGCGCCCCATTGGTAGCCACAGTTAACGGCGTGACCAAGCTGATCGGAATAACCAGCTGGTTTGCAAAGGATTGCAAAGTCGCTGCCCCAACAGTATTCGCGCGAGTTTCGTATTTTCAGAAAGATATTGCTAAGGCAATTATCGATGTAAAGGCCGCTGCAAAGTCTATAAAAATAACCAAGAGCGTTGTAAAAGTAGATGCGCCGGTACTTAAGGGACAGCTCTATATCAACGGCCTAAATCCGAATAACCGTTTCTATCAAGGCCAAGTACTCACAGTTGATGGATGGTGGTGGGGAAGTAGCGTCGAAGTTGAGAGTATTCGTTGGTATATAACTTCTATGCCAAATGCTCCGATGTCACGTGTTGGCCGCTTAGTTGGTACAGGACAATCCATCTATCTAACCTGGTCCATGTTGCAACAAGGCGCTGGCTCATATTTAGTAGCAGAAGTTTCCGGCTCAATGGGAAATCAATTAACGCTAGATGTCGCAGCAATCTATATCAACCCATATTTGATCGGTTAAGTGTCGGTAATGCCAAACAGCCTTACTGATAAGAAAATTAAATATTTCCTATGGTGAGTATTGGGTTAGACATTCTTGGGTTATCTCTTCCGAAGTCGCATCCAGAATGCCAGCTCGGACAGCCTCGGTGTATTCAAGTACGCAAGATAAGTAGTTACCACCACTTGATTCGCCAGAATCTTCAGATTCGTCGCCGCCTCCGCCACAGCCTGCGAGAAGTGCCACTGCTAGAACAAGGTATGCGGAACGGCTAAAGATTGATTTCATCTCAAAAGGCTACCTATTAGATCTCAAGTTTTCAATCATATTCAGCGCCAAGGCGAATCTCACCCTTCGAAATTGCGCCAAATAATCTAGGGTTTACGCATGGAGAGAGAGCTTGGGATAGCTTCAATGAGATCTGAAAAACGTATTTGGGCATTTGGCTTAATTGCCGCTCTGATTTTTAGCGCTCCAATGGCTCTATTTGGATTGTCCCCTTTACATGCCGCTTCTGTGAAAAATGGTGATCCATGTTCTCCTGTGGGTGCCACCTTTAAGCAATCTGGCGTCACTTTTGTGTGTACTAAGTCAGGTAGTTCAGGGATTTGGAAATCAAAGAAGAAGGCAGCTTCCAAGGAAGCTGCAGAGGAATCATTTGTAATGCCAAAAGTGGTTGGGATGAACTTGCAGCTGGCCCAGGACTTACTTCAATCAAAAGGAAGCTTTGTCCTAGATCAAGAGGATTTTAAAGGGTTAAGTCGCATTCAAGTTCTTGACAGCAATTGGAAGGTTTGCGCACAAACACCTTCTGCAGGTAAAAGAGTTGGCGTATCTACGGTGGTTACGCTTTCATCAGTGAAACTAACCGAGAAATGCTAAACACATCTAAATCGACAAGTAAGGGGAGGAACGCAATGGTAAGCAAGAAGATTATTTCAGGGCTAATTATAGTTTTATTGTCAGCTTCACAAAGTCCAAGTGCTTTTGCAGCTGCAAAGGCAGGAGCTAAATGCGCAAAGGCAGGAGCGAAAGAGACAGTAAATGGAGTTCAGTTCACTTGTGTGAAATCTGGATCCAAGCTCGTCTGGAATAAGGCAAAGAACTCAGCTCCGAAGGAAAATGTTAATCAAAGCAATGCGCGCAAAAAAGGAGCGAGCTACCTTGCTTACTCTGCATTTTCTCGCTCCGGTTTAATTGCACAACTTGAATATGAAGGTTTTAGCAAATCAGATGCAACTTACGGGGCAGATGCACAGAACGCGGATTGGAATAAGCAAGCTGCTAAGAAAGCAGAGAGCTACCTTTCTTACTCAGCATTCTCTCGCTCTGGCTTAATCGAACAACTCGTATATGAGGGATTTACAACAGAACAGGCAACATTTGGTGCCGACAGCACAGGGCTGAAGTAAAAGAACTAAAGCAAAACCCCCGGTGAATTCTCACTGGGGGTTTTGCGTTTTTCAGGCATGAAAAAGAAGGGCAAGGGTCCAGGGGGCAATTGGGGGGATAGCCAAGCATCGACTTCTCCAGCACAATAGGCTCACATAAAGGGTTTTTAAGCATCAAGGTCACCAGAGAATGTGTCCATCAATTGGGGAGGTAGTGAAAGACGATGAGCACGTTACCGCCACCTTTGCCACCACGACCATCGCAATCGCCGATGCAGGTTCCAGGATCTAGCGCATTTGCACAACAACGCGCACCGAAATTTTTCGAAGGCGACCTGGTTAAGGCAACACCGCTATTTATCATATTAGCGATCGTGGTTACGGTTATAAGTTTAATTCTTGCAATTCTGCCAACTAGTAATGTCTTGATTGCGATTATTGGCTATTTACTTACTCCCTTCACTGTAATGGTCTTAATGGGTTGGGATACCGTTTCTCAGCGTAAGAAAACATCTACAGAGGCTTGGTTCGTGCCGAACCCTTCATACTCAAAATTGCTAAGAATCTTGGCTGGGGTTTCTATTCTATTTTCATATCCACACATTAGCGCCATCGCAAGGTTCGTTTCAGCAAAACTAGCTGAGAATATCTGGTTAACATCAAACTTTAGTTGGTTTTTCTAATGCGTAAAATACTTTCTGCGCTAGCAATTTCCTTCTCACTCTTTGCATCTACATTTACCGTTCTCGATTCAGCGGTAGCCGCTGAGACTGGAGATTTAACGACAGTCGGTAATCGGGCATTTGAGGATCTAACTCGTTGCCTTAGCTCAACAAAAAAACTAGACATTTATTATTTAATTGATGAGTCAGGCTCTTTGAAGAGTACGGATCCGGACGATACGAGAGCCGAGATCTTGGCATCGAGTTTGCGCACACTTGGCGCGTTCAAAGATGTTTCAATAACTTATAACTACGGTTTTTTTGGGGAAAAATTTGATGGATCTCAGTCCTGGACCTCGGTCAATTCAGCAACTGTTGACCGCGCCGCTGATTCTTTGGCACGGGAAGTTAAAAGTAGAGAAAATGCTTTTGATACTAACTGGTTACTTGGCATAGAAGGTGCTGCAAGTGAACTACAGGAGCAATACAACAAAACGCAGGCCTGCCAAGCTTTAATCTGGCTAACTGATGGTGGATTGTGGATCGGGCAAGATGGTGATTCAAAATCCATAGATCAGAACAAAGTAGATCAAGCGGCTCAAACTCTCTGCAATAGCATCTTTGAAACTCTTCGTAAGCGCCAGGTGTCAGTCTTTGGAGTGCTCTTAAAGAATGCGGCTGCCCTTGAGCAATTGGAGAAGAGAGACCCACAGGAGTATCGAGAAACTCGTGAGGGAATGGCATGGATGCGACCTCTGCTTGAAGGCAGTGGCGATGTTGAGCCGGGCCTTGCCGCACCAAGCACGTGTGGAACTATTCCTATTCCCGCAAACTACTCTGCGGGCGCACTTTTGATTGCAGAAGATCCAGTAGCCCTAGCGCTGCAATTTCTAATCCTGACTTCAACAACTGAAGGCGGCACTGCAATTGATTTTGATCCAAATAATATTCTTATAGAACCCGGAGTTCGTAAATTTAGAATTCTCAGCACATCGCGCACATGGACTTTAGAAAGTCCAACCGGTGCCAAGTACTCCTCTAGCTCACCTGGAGTTGAAGTAATTTCCCAAAATGGGGTGAATCAGATTTCTGTTACTGCTCCCAAGATTGAATTTGGATTTTGGAAATTTATATTTGAAAAGAGTTCCAGTTCAAGCAATAGGCTAATTCTTTTTAGTGGTCTGGAAATTAGTTTGAGCGAAAAAACTTCGCTGGTTGGTGGCGTTAATGGAAAAATTTCTGGCCGCGTTGTCGTCTCACCAGAATTAGTGGCGAATGCTACGCCGGTACTATTGAGTGAATACCTAGATAAACCAAATTTCCAAATTTTCGAAATACCATCAGATGGTAAGCAGATTCGAATCCCTGGTGCAAAAGTTGCTAATAACGGCTCATTTGATGTTGCCTTTTATCCCACAACCACCAAAGGCGTTATAGAAATACGTGTAACTCTGAACTTATCAACAAAGTCAGGAATTAAACTTGCCCCAATAAGCCTGTCTTCTAAGCTAGATGTGAAGCTTCCTGAAGAATTTCCATCAATTGCCTCACCAATAGTGATGAGCACTTTGGAGGGCCCAAAAGGCAAATCCAGCGGAACGATCGTCATTGAAGGTCCGGTACGTGGTTCTGGTGCAGCTTGCTTTACTCTCGATTCTGGATTCGGAATAAAAATTGTTCAAGACAGCGTAAGCAGAGCCGGCAATTACTCTTGGACATTAAAAGATCTGCCACCTGATGGCTGCGTCCGCGTTACTGAAGGCGGAACCAAAACAATTGAGATTTCAGTTAAAAATCCGAAGCAAGCAGATAGCGATGTAATTGCTCAAATACCGGTTAAGTATCTCTCCGATGCAAAACCTGGCCAAGATATTCAAGTTCTGCGTTCTATTGAATTTGAATCAACAGTAAACCGACTCGGTCAAGGACTTGTAACGATACTTCTATTACTTCTTGGAATTCTGCTTCCTCTGGGGCTGATCTACTTGATGTATTGGATGACTTCCAGACTTTCTTTTGGTCCTGGAATGCAACGCCATAACTTCCCAATTATTATTGATGCAAGTAAAGGACTTCTCAATAGAGATGGATCCAAACTTGTGGGCACCGTCGATCACTTTAAGCCGATCCCATTACAAAAAGATTCGCGCAATTATAAGGAACAGAGCAACGGTGAAATTCGTTTGCGCTTATCCCCAATACCACTGGCAGAACCATGGTTTGAAGTTGAAGTTGCCCAAGGTGCGCGAGTAATAACTATGGCAAGGGCTGCAGCAATTGCACGTAAGCGATTTGCATCAGGCGAGATTGCACCAGTGAATGCAGATATGGGCGAGTACTGGGCGATAATTATCAAAGAGACAGATCTGAAATCGATTTCGAACAAGTCATCTGTACCTGCAACCTTGGTTGTTTATAAGAGAATGCGACCTGGATTTGTTGATCAAAACCGTGAACGTGTTGAGAAAATAACTAAAATCGGTGGAATTTGGGATCGCGTAGTTGCCCTTTCAGCCACACCATTAAGCGGTCGCGCTAAGAAGACTGATGCAGTGATCGCCAATGATCCAGTTGCCGCCTACACAGCGATTCCGCTGCCTCCAGGTATGGCGCCACCTCCACCTCCTCCGTCTGGAATGGCTCCTCCGCCTGCTCCACCGAGTCGGGGATAGCAGAAAAATGTATAGTTCAATTCAGCTAATCGAAAGGGAATACTTATGTTGCAACCATTCTTATTAGTAGGAGTTGGCGGATCAGGCGGAAAAACTCTTCGCGCAATCCGACGTGCTCTAGAACTGCGTTTGCAACAAGAAGATTGGCGCGATGGATGGCCGAACGCATGGCAGATGCTCCATGTTGATAGCCCAGTTAGCCAAGATGGTGCGGCGTTCCCAGCACCATTTCTACCGTCCGAAAATTATTTTGGTTTAGTTGCTCCCGGAACAACATATAAGCAAGCTTTCGGTGCAGTAATGGCAAATATTCCAAGTGAGCATCGCGCCGATATTGAGCGCCCAATGCCTTCCGATAAAGATGTTTCTGTCCAAGTAGGAATTGGTGCAGGAAAATTTAGAGGAGTTGGTCGAACACTAGTTCTTGCAAAGTTCAATGATGTGAGCAGCGCAGTGTCTACAGCATTTAGCAAAATGACTTCTGAGGGCGCTATCGGCCAGCTAGATACTCTGGGAAGAAAGCTCGGAGCAAAACCCGCAGCTGGAGAACCTCGTCCGATTGTAATTGTAATTTCTTCTATCGCTGGCGGATCTGGTGCTGGCCAATATATGGAAGTAACTGAGGCTATTAAATTTGCAAATCGCAATGCCGACTGGATCCATTCAATATTTTCAATTCTTTACGCACCGGATGTTTTCAAAAGCGTTGGTAATACCGATGTGATCGCACCTAATGCGTTATATGCCATGTCAGAATCAATGGCAGGTATGTGGACAAACGATCTATCTGACAGCACTCAAGCGCTCTATAAGAAAATGGGAATTAATATTCCAGGCCTAGGGTCAGATCCAAAGGTTCACATTGGTCCGCGCTTTAATTATGTTATTGGTCGAGAGAACTCGAAAGTTACATTCGATGATCAACCAGATGTTTACAAGGCAGTTTCAGCGAGCCTTTCAACTTGGATGACCGATGAAAACGTTCAAGACGGATTGCAGGCCTACACAGTTGCGAACTTTGCGGCAGATATGGGCGCGCTAGCGCTAACAGATAATTCTGGTCTGCAAGTGATGAATAAGCACACACCACCATTTGGTTCATTGGGATTTGGTCGCGTCAGCTTGGGCCGAGATAAATTCAGCGATTATGCTGCAGAACGTCTAACTCGAACCGTTATAGATCGCATGCTTTATGCGCATACAGATGGCGAAGATACTTCTGTAAAAACTGAGGAACAGTGGGTTAAAGAGAAGGCAACTCAAAGCTTGGCAGATTTTTTCAAGGATCTGCATGTTGAGCACTCTTCAGAATTTGACTACCAAGTCGCTCGAGAGACTCACGTTAATTTTGACAACACCTGGAGTGAATTCCGCGCCCAAGTTGAGCAGTATGTGGCAAGTGGCTTAAGTCCAAAATCAGGAGCTCAGCCAGCAAGCCAATGGATTCAATCACTTCAAATTGCATTCCAAGAAAAAGCGGGTGGATATCTTGCGAACGCTCAAGCTGAGCGAAACTCAAATGTGCTCAGCTGGATTAGCGAGAGTCGCAATCGCTCACTTCAAGTGGTTGGACGCTATTCATCTCAACAAGGAATCAAAATTGCAATCGAGCTTCTTCGCAGGACTGAAGAAGAAATTGGAAAGCAGGTTTCTCAGTTATTAAAGTCAAAGGGTGACTTTGCTGGTCACGCGGCTCAATTTAGCGGCGAGATTGCAAATGCGTTTTCATCAGTTCAGGAAAATCAGGCGATTAAGCCAGGAGATCCTTGGGTTGAGAATGCATTTATCGGAATGCGAAGCGCCTTCTGGTATTACCTAGAAAGTGAACATTTTGGTTACATCGCAGGACTTATGGAAGATTTCATGGCTAATTTCTTGCGTCCTCTTCGCGAGGCTATGAGCCAAGGTGAGCTAGCGCTTCTTAAGCGCACCGAAAGCGATGGAAACTCAGACCATATTCAAAATGCTTACCTAACCTGGCCTAAGCCAGATACAGATGCGGTCCCACCAAAGTACAAGGGCGCTCCAAATGAGTACCTACTTGTTGCAACCGAAGAATACCCAAGTGAATACAAGCGACTTATCTCAGAGTCAGTTGATAACACTCGCAGAAGCAATGCGCGACAAGTTGTAATCAACGAAATCCTGATGGGTTCATTACTTCTTGATAACTTGGATCCACAACTTACTTGGTCACTTATCGTCGAAGAGAAGCCTTGGATACCTGTTGAGCGAGAATCTCGAACCGAGAAAACCCAAGCACAGCAAGCCGCGCGCTTTAATTTCTCATCAAATCCAGAAGAGTATTTAGAGCGTACGGTTTTCTGGCTAAGCCGTAAGGGTCAGGCTTTCCATAAGTATCTACATGATGATTTAAATTCTTATCTGGATCAAAATGTGCACGATGCTTCCACCATTGTTGACCGTCAGCGCGATTTGCGTGAGCAATTCCTTGAAGCGGTTCGCGCGAGTGAGCCTTTGGTAAAACTCAACCCTGGTCTGTTGCAAGAAGTTCACAACGCAACAATTGACGAGAGACAGACCGTACTTAGTTCTATTCCATTTGATACCGGCAGTCCGGCATACGCTGCAATTAAGGAAATTTTGGTTCAGCAAAAAGTATGGGTTGATCAAACTTCCGATAGTTGGTTTAAGCCAAGTGCAAAAGTTCAAAACATCGATATCTTCTCGGTCCAACGACCATATCAACCGATAGTTATGGACTCAATATTTAATCCAATCGCAGAGTCATGGCATAAGGCGCAGAACAGCCAGGATATGAGAGAGGCATTTTTCCAGTGGAGACGTTCACGTTCACTATGGGAGAGCGTTCCTGCAGCGCCTGAGAAGAAGTCTGCGATTCTGCGTGGCTGGTATGTCGCACGAGCTTTGGGTCAACTGACCGAAGAAATATCAGATCCGAAGCGCGGTCCCGAGCTAAAAGTTTGGTCGCACGTTGGCCGCGACTATGAAGGATTTCCATATCCACTAGCAAGTGGTCCTGTAGTTGAACCAGAGGATTACCCAGGTGGATTGCTCATGTCACTTTCTATCGCTCTTGCGATGTGTAACTCCAGTAGTTCTCTCGAACCGCTACGTTCGTATCATCGACTAATTGAGTTGGGCGAGATTTCAAATCCTGCAATGTCCGAACTTGGGCGCTGGATTGCTCAAGGAGTTCTTGCTCATCCATCACAACCTGCGCCGGGAGTAAAGGCAGGGCCTGTGGGAGCTGACGGAGTCGATGCACGTAGAAAAGCGCTAATTTCATATTTCACAGATCTACTCAAAGAGTTTGAAAATGAGATCGAGTCACTTGATACACATACGCAATGGGCGAAACTTGGATACACATGGGAGATTCGTCTAGAAGTTAGAGATGCGTTGACCGCGTTGATTAAGGCTTGCTCTGAAGCCAAGGCTGGAAGAAGCGGAATTAATTAATGTCTAGTTTTTGGAATCGTGATTCCTTAACAATAGTTATTGTTCCTGACAAAAAGCTATTGGAATCTCTCACTCCAATCATTAATGAATGGAGCCGTGAAGGCTTACTTGGTCCATTTTTTCTAACTTCTCCAGATCAATTAATTGAGAAGCCGGGTGAGCCTTCACATTTAACTGCAAGTATTTGGAGCGAAATCGCGGGAGAAGTTGCTGTTCAATCACTTGATGCTCTAGAGCAAATGGCGCAATTTGAATTTAAGACAGTCAGAATTCTTTCGCTTCGAGTTCTAGCTAAAAACGCCACTTTTAATGAGAAAGAAAATGCGGCAACTGCCAGAATTTGTGATCTCGTTTATAAGGCTCTTCCGATGGCTGTAAATGTTGCATCAATGACTGATCAGGTGACCAGACTAATTAAAGTTAATCTAGTTATTTCACCATCAGAAATGCCAGAACAATCAAATGATCTAGCTTTTGCAGGAACCTGGGATATGCATTTCATCGCATCACCAGAAGATCGATCAACCCCGTGGACTGCAGACTCACTCGTTAGAGCAGATGATGAGCGTTTTTCAAGGTTTGCGCTTATGCATGCCGCAACTGTTGGTGGCTTCTGGAATGGGCTTGGACTTAGCCCAATAGAAATGATGGATCGAGAAGAAGTATCACACCAAGCAAAATGGGTTGGTCGAATATTTGTTAACGCCATCCTTACCGATGGACTCTCAAGGAGAGTATCTGCAAAGGTTTTGGATGAAATTGCTGGAGCTTCTAGAGATATTTATGACACACGAGTTGCAATTAATATTCCTGGCACCAAAGTAATTCGCCCAGATGAAGTTGAACATTGGGTTGACTGGACAGTTCAAAATACATTTATTCTCGAAGATGGTGCTCTCGAATTCATGAGTCCACCAGCTCGAAACTCACCCGCCAAAGCCAATTGGATGGAGTGGGACCAGATCATGAGCTTCTTAATGTTCTCTTGGGACAAAATTAAGAATATTCCGTGGTGGATTTGGATTTGGATTCGCCGACGTATTGGAAGAAGCTTGACGCAGACTTTTCACTCAGACCAAGGTTTGGCTGATGTTGGAATTTCTCAATACGATGCAATGGATGTTAGAGATTTGAAACTTGCCGAAAAACTTGTTGATATCAAATCAATGGCGGCTAGGGCAGCTGCTGCAATGAATTCAGCTCCATCGTCACAAAATGGTCGCAGCACTCCACGTCTTTGGTCAGGAATCAGGCGCCTCATATTTGGAGTGTTGGATGGTTCAGATCTGACTGATTTTGGGTTAAAGCCAACGACCGAGAACGAGGGAAGAGTTCCGGTATTTGCTAGCACAAGCCAACTTATTATCGATCCGAGTGAATATTTTGAGATACCTAAAGGTATGCAGGATCAATACAGGGCCGAGAAAATATCGTGGGAAGATCTAGAACAAATCGCACCAATTATCTCTGATACAAGAATGCAAATTTTAAGTGTGCAAAGTCTTTTGGATTCTCAAACAGTTCAAGTTAATGAGATTAAAGATGAGATTTCCCAAATCAATATGCGCGTGAGGGGATTCTGATGCACACATGTAAAATTTGTGGCAACGAGTATTCCGTTGAGTATGCCTTTTGTACCGGGTGCGGAGCATCCAATCCACTTTTAGAGAAGAACGCAGATGCACCAAATGAAAAAAGAATTCCAGGGTCTATCGGTAAATTAGATGATCCGGGAATAATTGATATTTCATTAGATGAGACCATCGCTGTTGCTCCTGGGCAACCAGAACCACTTGTTACCTTCCATAGCGATGCCGAGCAGATTGCTGCGCTTGAAGCGCGACTGGCAACACTTGAGTCAGGTCGTGAAAAGTTAAACGCAGATTTGGTCGAACGACAAGAATTCCTTGGCTCGCTAGAGAAGTGGGAACAAAAGAATTCAAGTTCCTATCTTTTCAAAGTCTTTAACAAGATGAAGTTCAATCTTTCTGAAGCAGCAAGTCTTCTCGAGCGTTATGCCATGATTGTTGGCAATCTTGAAATACCAGATCCAGGCGTTATGCAGCGACTAAGAAAAAGCTTCCACAAAACCTTGCTTTGGTCCTACACGGTGGTGCCGTTAATCGCACTGTTCTTTATCTATCTACCGAAGATAATCGAAAAGATTAATCCGTCACGCACAACGCAGCGTTTCTTTAAAGATTACCTCTTTTTCTCAAAATGGACGATTGTGACATGGGCGCTCGTGGCGCTCTTCTTGCTGACGTGGAATGCGCTCATCTCTTATTACAGAGGATGGTCTCGCTTCCAAGCTTCGGTCAATCGCATATCTTTCGATTTAGAGAATGTCTCTAATGGCGCCGTGCATGTGCGCGCAGAAGAAGCGCGACTCAAGGCGCTCTATCCACAAGTTAAAGAGTGGCTAGAAATCATTGGTCGCTCACTGAATCGTCCTTGGCTGGTGCGCCCACAGTGGTATGAAGCAACTCAAGGAAGTATCACTCGAGATTCACTTCCGAATTCTTTGCGAGTTGCTCAGGCAGTTGAAGATGAAAGCCCATCGATGTTAGCGATGCAGCGTTATGCGGCAGAGAGTTTTATGGCTAAAGGTTGGCGGGCGCGAGTCTTTGCGGAGCAAATTGAGATCATTCGTGAGGCTAAAGGGCTGCCAAAAGAGCGACTCGGTGTTGAGCAACTGGATCAAGATATTTCTTACTCACCAAATGGTCCGAGAGCAATTGTCGCTTCGCTAATTGGAGATGAGTCGATTCTTGAAACTGTAGCTCGCAAGCAAATACAACCTTTGGCGATTGAAATTCAACGCGAAACTAGTGGAAATACACGACCAGATATTCGTGAATTAACTTCACAGAAACCGCAGATCGTTCTTGGTGGAGGTTCAGATGGCGCATCAGAGCTTAAGCCTTGGGATGATTTCCTTTCACTCCCAATTGGGGGAAGTGGCAAGCCATCAGTTCCTTTAAGCCTGGCATCTTTTTCAAGCGAGGGGCAACGCTCTAATCACCATAGCCAAGCAAAATCTTTCTTCATTACCCCAGCTCGCTTGCAATCAATGCTTGATGTGCCAGCTTCTCAAATTCGAACTTATTCGGAATCAGAGAGAATGCCAATGGATATTGTCGTAAGACTTGATCTTGTAGGTCCGGTTGCTTCCCATGAGTTATCAATACTCGAGGGAGCCGAGAAGGAACGCTTGAATAAGCAATCTGAAGTTGAGTCTGAGGTAGCAAAGCGCTTGAAGAGTAGAAAATCGGGAATTTAATTATGCGCAGATCTAAGCGCTCTAAACTCCTGCTTTCTCTATTGGCGCTGCTACTCACGTTCATTCAGCTACAAGGGTTGCCGCTAGCGAATGCGCAAGAAGGATTTATTACTTTCCAAGAGGGACCCGTTGACCGAAATAATTTTGATGAACTGCCTACCGACTATGACATCACACAGATTTCGTTTGCGATAGAAGAGGAATACCCTGATTACTATGAATTCTTTATCAGCTTTATTAATCCCATTGTCCCAAATCAATTCGATGGTACAGATGGCTCTTTTGCAAGCTTAATTTTGGATATTGATAATGATGGAGTAGCAGATTACAGCCTTGATACATCAGATGAGTCATACGTCGAAAATATTAATCACCCTGCAGAATTAACTGATCGCAGAAATAAGCAGATTAAAACTATTAATAATTGTGACGTCCAAACTTGGACAAATATTGAAAACCAAGCAACTTGGATTGGGTTTGCAATTCCGATGGATTGCCTTGATTTTGGGCCTCGGTTTGGAATTCTTGGCTATGCGGGTTCAGATGTCGGTAAAAATAACTATGACTACAGTGATACTGGTTTCTGGGTAATCGACCCAAATCAGGTTGACTCGCCAAATGAAACTATTGCAGGTGACTCATCGAGTGACTTGCCATTTGCCACTTCAGATCGAGGATCTGCATTACCTAACCCTGCGGATGCACCGTCTGACCTAAGTTCTCTCTCTAGAGATATCTCCGACTCAGTAGTTACTGTTTTTTGTGGAAATGGAACTGGCAGTGGATGGTCTGCCCAGGTTGACCTTAGTGATTCCATGATTGATGCGGGCATCCAAAGTTATATCATCACGAATTTTCATGTTATTGAAGAATGTACAGATGGCAGAGACATCGAGATTCAACTTGCAGATGGAAATGTAGTTTTAGGCCAAGTTATTAGTTGGAATCAAGAAGATGACTTAGCGGGAATTGTTACATCAGAGAATATTGAAGGTCTTAAATGGATTGGACCAGAACCCCAACAAGGCTGGTGGGTGGGAGTTATCGGAAGTCCGCTGGGTCAACCTGGAATTCTTACTACTGGAATAGCCTCTTCAACTCCTGCAAATTATGAAGGTTATATGAGCGCGCCAATAAATCCCGGAAATTCTGGTGGACCGGTTTTTGACAACTCTGGCCGCGTAATTGGTGTTGCAACTGCGATCAGAACAATTTCTTCTAGAAACGACGAACTTTCTCAAGGATTTAATATCTATATGGGAACTCCACTGTTATGTGGTCAGGTGATTGATTGTTCTGCCTCTGATGTTTGGGCCGGATCTTCCGGATCGCTCTTTCCGAAAGGAACAGGGCTCTTTGTTTTACTCGGAGTACTTGCAACTGGTTCGATTGTCCTGACTTTGTTATTTACTCGACGTGGGAACAATCGATCGAAACCTGTACCAGCCTTTGCGCAAGGCAACTTCGCCAATAGATCAGCGCCGCCACCTCCACCAGGTTCAGCGCCGCCACCACCTGGATCGATGCCACCACCACCGGGATGGCGCTAAATAATTTCAAAAAATAAACCCTCACAAAATTCTGTGAGGGTTTATTTTTTATCTTTAATAGGCTCGATTCCAGACAGGAGTTTCATCCAGTACAACTGTTTTTGCCCATCGATCAGAAATTCTCTGATTTAACGGTGAGGAGAAGAAGAGGACTAAATCAAGAACGAATATTCCAAAAGATAGGAATGAACCGAATGCGTACCAGCCACCTGCGTAATAGAAGGGATCTACAATTGCATACTCTAGAACTCCGTAATTAATCAAGGCAAACCAATATGGAAGATATACAAAACTTGCCAACCAAGGAATCAGAATTGTTCGAATCGCCATATGACCCCATGTAGCTGGCCGATTAGTAGTTGTTGCGTAGACCCGCATCCTTAAGAGTTGCTTGCCAGGTGTTTGTCCATCCTTCATAACAACCAGCAGCCAAATCAAGTAAGGCAGAAAGAGCATAATTGCTGAAAGGCTCAAGAAGAGTGAGTCGAGTAGAAGTCCACCCAATCGCTTTCCGCGAGATGCAAGCGGTGCTGGAAAAGTTCCTTGTGAAGGCTGTTGTCTCCATTCCGATGGCGCAGGATGTTGTTGCCATTGGGTTAGTGCAGCTTGCTGCGGCCATTGTGGTGGAGTAAACGATTGCTGTGGCGCAACAGGAGTGGGAGGTGCTGCCGCTACCGATGGGCTTCCGCAAACAGGACAGAACTTAGTGGCCAGATTTGAATGATTTACAGAACAGTTCATGTCGTAAGGCTACAGATTCAAGGCATTGCTTTCAATGTTTAGGCTGTCTGCGCCACGCAGGCACCAGCTATGGCCTCAAAAAAAGCACAATATGGTCACTTTGCACTGATTGCCTTGAGCAATATTTGCGCCACTAAACTCATCGCATGAAGGCCATTTACTTCACCGAATTCAAGGGAACACTTTCGGTAGTTGATATTCCTATTCCTGTCCCATCAGATTCCGGCGTTGTAATTAAAGTTGAGGCAACTGGTTTATGCAGAAGTGATTGGCATGCCTGGATGGGACACGATTCAGACATTGTCCTGCCACATGTGCCGGGCCATGAATTTGCAGGAGTTATTTCAAGTATTGGCTCTTCGGTTTCTAAATTTGCAGTTGGTGATCGCGTAACCGTTCCCTTTGTATGCGGATGCGGCAAATGCATTTATTGCTTGCGTGGTGATGCCCAAGTTTGTCCCACACAAACTCAACCTGGCTTTACCGGTTTTGGTTCCTTCGCTGAATACGTTGCAATCGATAACGCCGACTTTAATTTAATAAACATCCCATCTGAAGTTTCCTTCGCAACTGCCGCGGCCCTTGGTTGTCGCTTTGCTACTGCCTACCGCGGATTGATTAAGCGAGCAAAGCTAAAGGCCGGTGAAAAAGTTGTTATCTATGGTTGCGGTGGCGTTGGCTTAAGTGCTGTGATGATTGCAAAAGCACATGGAGCAATTGTTTATGCCGTCGATATTAACGATGAGGCTCTCGAAGTAGCGGCATCCCTGGGAGCACAAACAATTAATTCGCGCGCAACCGACCCCGTTGGATTCCTGCAAAACTTAGGTGGAGCAGAAGTTGCAGTTGATGCACTCGGCAGCGAAGTGACTGCAGGCGCATCGGTTCTCTCACTTGCAAGAGGCGGGCGACATCTGCAATTAGGTTTGCTTCTCACACCAAATGGCCTCACCGCAATGCCAATGGCTCGTGTTATTGCTTGGGAGCTCAACCTTCTTGGCTCTCATGGAATGGCAGCGCGCGACTACCCTGAAATATTGGCGTTAGTTGCAAGCAGGGCGCTGGATCCATCGCTACTTGTTAAGCGCGAAGTTGGAATAGAGGAAGGTGCAGTTGCACTTGCAGATTTAGATAAACAAGTAACAGGTGGAATTACTATTATCAATCCTGATCAGAAATCTAAATAGTTCCTTGCTCTAACCCCTTAAGCGCTTCTTGGGCGCGCACCTTTAACTCGGGAAGGTCACTCAAGCGATTTAGCCCAAATACTTGTTGGCTCATTCGGTGATTTTTAGCAAATGTTTCTCGATGTCGATCTAGAAAATCCCAATACAAAGTTGTAAATGGACACGCATCGTCGCCAACTCGCAACTTGGGGTTATAGGCACATGGTTTGCAATAGTCAGACATTCGAGAGATGTAGGCACCGCCTGCGGCATATGGCTTAGTCATCATCTGACCACCATCGGCGTGAACACCCATGCCGATTACATTTGGAACCATTACCCATTCAGTGGCATCAATAAATACTTCGCGCATCCAATCTAGAAATTCTTGCGGATTAGTCCCGGTTATCAAGGCCAAATTAGATAGAACCATTAGTCGGGGGATGTGATGCACCCAAGCTCGGTTTTGGATATCTGCGCCTATCTCTTTCATGCAGTTCATCTTGGTGGCGCTGGGATCTGAAAAGAGCGGCAATAGTTTTCGATTAGCGCCCAGCTGATTATTGCTTCGATACTCGGGTCCCAAAAACCAATACATCCCGTTTACATATTCGCGCCAACCAATTACCTGACGTACAAATCCTTCAGCGGATTCGATCGGTACTTTTCCGGTTTCAAAAGCCTTCATCGCCGCATCAATTACTTCACTGGGATGCAACAGACCATTGTTTAAGTATGGAGAAAGTAGTGAATGGTGCAGCGCCCAATTCTGAGTGGTCATCGCATCTTCCAAAGGCCCAAATTCGGCAAAATGGTTATCAATGAAATTCTTCAACTGTGCAAGTGCGCCCTTGCGTGTTGTTGCCCAGGTATTTGTTGGCAGATGAGATAACTCGGCCGCTACCTCTTTATCAATCTCATCTCGCTTATGTTCTAGATATGCCGGGCCTTCATATTTCTTAGGGGGAGGCATACGGTTATCTTTATCAAAGTTCCAAGATCCACCGATCGGATCTGCCCCGACCATTAATACATTTAGGCGCAGACGTTGTTTGCGATAGAAATTTTCCATTAGGAAAGACTTTTGCCCATCTGCCCAAAGTTTAAAGAGTGAGCGAGAAGTCAGAAAGAAATCGTTTTCAACGAAAGTCACCTTGTGGTTTTTAAGCGCCTCGTATTGACGAAAGGAACTTGGCTCTGCGCACACGATTGGCAGCGCCCCGTGCTTCTTAGCGATCTCCTTTAGCCCATCAATTGTCGTTGCAGCTTTTATATACTCAACTTCAAAGCCTTCAACTTCTAACGTTTGCGCAAAATGGCGGGCGCTAGAGATCAGAAAAAACAGCCGCTCTTTGTGCCAATTTCGCCCAGTTGTCATGCGCGCACTTTCCACAAAAACAATCAGATCTGATTTGGGGTCTGCGTCCTTTAGTGCACCATGCTTGCGATGGAGATGATCAAAGGGGATATAGATAGCGCGCTTCATTTATTCTCACGGCACCGATCACTGCAGTACTTAACATCGGCCCAATTCTTGGCCCACTTCTTGCGCCATTCAAATTCCAGGCCACAGCGCAGACAGACTTTTGGCGCAAAACCATTCTTGACCTTTGCTTTGCGCGACATTGGGCAATGGTAGGTCAGCGCCTTCAAATATGGGCTCTAGGAAATAGCCATAGCGTTCAAACGGTCTTTTCTTGCCACGTCCTATAAGATTTGGGCTTACCCAAAAGAGAAAAGGGAAATGTCATGGGCGTTTGCTCCTGCGGTTACACCAGAGATGAAGAGAAGAACTGCGATGGAACACATAAGGTCGTTAAGGCTGTAAAGGCTGAATTGGCCGAAAAGCTTGAAGCTAATGGTTTTCCACACGCTTCCGAATACGTAAAAAACAACTAATTCCCGTATTTGCCTGATATTTCTCGATTGGACATGC
>Ga0209550_10001152_pt1 | contig 25499 bp, 24 predicted proteins | sample LauGreSuBDMM15SN_2_FD_187567 | JGI IMG/M metagenome (GOLD analysis project Ga0209550, IMG submission 187567) | Freshwater lake microbial communities from Lake Michigan, USA - Su13.BD.MM15.SN (SPAdes) (version 5) | ecosystem: Environmental > Aquatic > Freshwater > Lake | place: Lake Michigan... | reverse complement strand
TTCAATTTTTGTAATGTGAAAATAACCATTATTTTATTCAATTTTTTCATATATATACTAACCAAGAGAGTTTGACAATGAAAAAGAAAGATCTCAGATTTTTATTTAAACAAAGGCGATCAGAATTAACAGATCAAATGAAGTTAAAATTGGATGATTTATTGCTGATTCAATTTCAAAAATTATTAATCAATATCCCACCTAATATAATGTCTTATATAATTAAAGAGGATTCAAATGAATTTGATCCTCAATACATTATAGATTATTGTTCATTTAAAAATTTAGATATTAATATTAGTTTTCCTGTAATATTGAAGGATATTTATTCCGCAGAAATGAATGCTATGACCGCTAATTCTGGTACTAAGTTCATCACTAACTCTTATGGTATTCCAGAGCCAACTCAAGGAAATGAAATAGCACCAGAACTGATTGATATGGTGATTGTCCCCTTACTATATTTCGATAAATCTGGAAATAGGGTGGGATATGGAAAAGGCTATTACGATCGTTTTTTAAAGAAATGCCGTAAAGATTGCCTCAAAATTGGATTTAGTTATTTTTCTCCAGCAGAACCAATAGAAGACATCAACGAATTTGACGTACCGCTTGATTATGGTATTTGTCCAGACACCATCCATGAATTTCACTAAATTGCATTTCATGCAATAGTATTTTTTTGATTTCTCAATTCAACCTATTATTTGTGCTTAAAAGCTTTCGATACTTATTTCTTCCGTTTTCGCTAATCTATGGCATCATACTATATATTAGAAACTGGTTATTCGATAAAAAATACCTAAAATCAGCGACTTTTAATTTTCCAATCATATGCATTGGCAATCTAGCAGTAGGTGGCACAGGAAAAACTCCAATGGTAGAATACCTCATCCGAATTTTAGGAAATGATTATCAAATAGCCACGCTCAGCAGAGGGTATAAAAGAAAAACCAAGGGTTTTGGTTTAGCCAATGAAAGTACAACCGCACTTGAAATTGGGGATGAACCAATGCAATTTCATTTAAAATACCCTAAAACAATCGTTGCTGTGGGTGAGGAAAGATTGGCAGCAATACCAGAATTGCTACAGGAACGCCCAGATACGCAGGTTATCCTATTGGATGACGCCTTTCAACATCGAACAGTAAATGCTGGGTTAAATATAATATTGACAGAGAGAAAGAACTTGTATAGCAGGGACTTACTATTACCAGCAGGAGATTTAAGAGATACGAGACAAAGTGCATCTAGAGCACAAATTATTATAGTAACCAAATGCAAAGAAGAACTCAGTATTCAAAAAAAAGATTTGATTATTAATGAGTTACGTCCGAATCCAGATCAAGCTGTTTTTTTTACAGAGATCGTTTATGGACAACCTTATCATCTGTTTAGCAAAGAAAATTATACGATTATTCCCGGAATGGATATGCTATTGGTTTGCGGAATAGCCAGTCCAAAACCATTGAAAGAATATCTTACTGCAATAGTCAGCACCTATGATATGCTTCGCTTCCCTGATCACCATGTTTTTTCAATAGACGATCTGCACGAAATCAAAAATCAATTTGAAAAATTGAGATCATCCAATAAAATTATACTTACTACTGAAAAGGACAGTGTTAGACTATTGAAATTTGAAAATGAGTTGAAATCCTATCCAATTTACGTACTCCCAATTGAACATCGCTTTTTATTCAATGACGCTGATCGTTTTTACGGACTTGTAAAGGACTATTTGGACTCATTTCCAAAAATTCTTTAGTTAAACAACAGGAGATCGATTGAAATTAGTATCAATCAGTAGGAATCTTTATCACTATTTAGCAACAGCAAACTTTACCTTTTTGTTTTTAATCTTTTCGTTTTTTATTAATTCAAGTAATTCACCTACTTTAAGCTTTCTTATTGCTACAAAAGAGAAGAAATCCTTTACTTCAATTAATCCAATATCATCCTTTTTCAGTTCGCCAATTTTAGATAAAAAACCAACAATATCGATTTTATTGACTTTATCCTTTTTTCCAGCAGCTATGAAAAGAGTGGACCATTTGGGTTTTTCAGGTAGTTCTAGTCTTTCCGGCAACTCGATGGCTACGACTTCTTCGTTGATATAAGAAGGTAATTTTTCCTCTTCAGAAAGAATCAGGACTGATTTTCCTCCAGCTTCCATTCTTGCGGTCCGGCCATTTCTATGAGTATAAACATCTGCTGTAGCTGGCAGATGGTAATGTATGATGTATTTGATATCAGGAATATCAAGCCCCCTTGAAGCTAAATCAGTGGTTACCAATACATTTGAACTTCCATTTTTGAACTTACACATGGCACTTTCACGTTCTTGTTGCTCCATACCACCATGATAAAACACGTTTACAATACCTTTTTCTTTTAAGATATTACTAGTGCGTTCCACCGACTCACGATGATTACAAAAAACAATCATCGATTTATTACCAATCATACAAATTAAACGAAATAAACTATCCGATTTATCCCTGTCAGGTGATAAAAGTGTCATTACCAATAACTCATCTGCTGGAGATTTATCAATGACTAAACCTAAAAAATTAAGTTTAGTAGGGTTCTTAAAGCCGATAAAGTCTGGTATACCAACAGATTCGGTGGCAGAGGTTAATGTTCTTTTTTTGATAGAGGGCAAAGAGCCGATAATAAAAGACATTTCTTCTTGAAATCCCAATTCAAGAGATTTATCAAATTCGTCCAATACGAGGGTACTAATTTGTTCAAGTTTAAAGTTATTTCGTCTAATATGATCAGCCACACGTCCAGGGGTGCCAATTATAACAGCTGGAGATTGTTTTAAGTTATTTTCTTCCGTTTCCCGCTTATGACCGCCATAACAGCAAGTTACCTTGAATCCGGTAGCCATTTTACGAAAAACCTCGTCAATTTGAATAGCAAGCTCTCTAGAGGGAACCAATATTAAAGCCTGAACATTTTTTAGGGAAAAATCGAGTAATTGAATAGTGGGTAACAAATAGGCTAGCGTTTTACCAGATCCGGTAGCTGACAATAAAAGAATATTATCGTTATTTTCATTGGCTTGGATGGATGCCAATTGCATTTCGTTCAAAGAATCGATTTTCAAATTGGAAAGTATTGTTTCCAATGTATTTGTATTTTTTTGCATTTTAGCAAAAGTAGTTCTTGTTAGACGAAGGGCAAAATAAGAGAATTCAAACCAATGGATCAGTATAGAGGCATTTGTTTCATATTTAATACTTAAATTATTTCTTATAATTAATATTATGTTAAGTAGAATAATTTAAGTAATGAATAAGTAACTGTATGATTGGGTTTAATTTATAAAAGATAAATTATTAAATCTCAAAAGTCTTGTGGACCCTATCGTTAAAACTTTTGATTAAAATGAATCAATAAAGAAATAACAGTTAATCAGCCTATATAGGACTTAAATTCTTTTTGTGATAGGGATATTTTACTTTTTTTTCTTGATGAAAAAAAGTAACAAAAAAAATCAAGCCTGCTAATAAAAAGGCTGAAATTTTAAATATCGGCCTAAAATCAAGGAACTCGCCGGTAGAGTATTTTTCTTTAGAGGGTGTGCCGGCTCAGACAGCCTTGATTTTTTAGCGGCCGATATTTAAAATTTCTAGCACTTTTTATTCGAGGGCGCTAAAACTATTATTATGTCAAATTCTATAACCTGACTTTTTTAGGGTTAAGTAACTATTTGACCTACTACTGTCTAATTCTACAACTACTGTATTTTAATAAAAAAAGAGTCTTTATTTTCTAGATAAAGCCTCTTTTAAAATAATAAGTGAATTGTATAAAATAATGTAAATCAGCTAATTATAAAAATAAATTACTCAGAATCAGGTATTACAGTTGAATCAGCTTGTTGGATGTCGTTGTTATCATTGGATTCATTCGAACCTTCGATACTGTTCGAATTATAAACCTCTTCGATAACTTCATCCGTAACTTCTGGTTCCTCATCCAATTTTGTAATAGCTGCTATTCTATCGCCTTCATCTACTTTGATCAATTTTACTCCCTGAGTTGCTCTTCCTTGTTCACTCACACTAGCCACACTCATTCGAATAGTAACCCCGCTAACGCAAGTAATCATCAAATCTTGATTTTCAGTTACATCTAGTAACCCTACCAGGTTTCCCGTCTTTTCGGTTACATTGATAGTTTTAACTCCCTTACCACCACGATTGGTAATCCTGTAGTTGGCTTCTCCGGTTTCTGGATCATCTAAAAAGGTCCTTTTTCCATATCCCTTATCACTCACTACCAAAATAGTACGCGTTTTATCCTCCCTATTTACGCAAACCATTCCTACCACCTCATCTTTTTCATCATCTACCTCTATTCCGTATACCCCAATACCACCACGGCCCGTTGAACGAACCTTTTCTTCTGGGAAACGAATTGCTCGACCACTTTTAATAGCAAGCATAATTTCACTATTTCCATCAGTCATTTTTGCCTCTAAAAGCTCATCACCCTCCTGAATATTGATGGCATTGATACCATTTTGCCTTGGACGACTGAAATCTTCTAAGTCAGTTTTTTTAATAATACCCTTTTTAGTACACAATACGATAAAATGAGATTTCAAAAATTCTTCATCATTGAAATCCTTCACATCTATAATAGCCTTTACCTTGTCATCCGGTGGAATTTGAATCATATTTTGTAAAGCTCGACCCTTTCCTGTCTTATCACCTTCGGGTATCTCGTATACTTTTAACCAAAAACATCTTCCCTTTTCAGTGAAAAATAGTAGCGTATGGTGCGTAGAAGCAACAAAAAGATGCTCAATATAGTCCTCCTGACGGGTACTACTACCTTTTGATCCTCGTCCGCCTCTTCGTTGCTGACGATACTCTGCAGATGAGGTTCGTTTAATATAACCAAGATGAGAAATGGTAACTACCACATCCTCTTCCTCAATCAAATCAAGCATATTGATCTCATTATTGGCATAAACGATTTCTGTTTTGCGATCATCCCCAAATTTCGCCTTTACTTCTGCCAATTCCTTTTTTATAATATCGTAACGCATAGATTCGTTCGCCAAGATCTCCTTCAAATGTTCGATCAATTTCATGATTTCTGCGTGCTCTTCTCTTATTTTGTCGATCTCCATTCCCGTTAAACGCTGTAAACGCATTTCTAGGACTGCCTTTGCCTGAATTTCAGACATTCCGAAATTACTAACCAACCCATCTTGGGCTATAATTGGTGTAGAAGACTCTCGTATTAGTTTAATTACAGCATCTAAATTATCCAACGCTATAATATAACCCTCTAATATATGTGCCCTTTCTTGTGCTTTTTTAAGCTCAAATTGTGTTCTACGAACTACTACTTCATGTCTGAAAATAATAAATTCACTGATTAGGTCCTTTAAATTCAAAATTCTAGGCCTACCCCTTACCAACGCTACATTGTTAATTCCGTAAGAAGTTTGTAATTCTGTTAATTTGTATAACTGATTAATTACCACTTGGGCTACCACGTCTTTCTTCAAATCGATTACTACCCGAGTACCTTCCTTATTGTTACTTTCGTTGTTCACATCTGAAATACCCTCTATCAGTTTATCATTGATTAGTTCTCCAATTTTAGCTGTGAGTGCATCTCTATTTACTTGATAAGGAACTTCATAAATAATAATCTTTTCACGACCAGTTTTTAAAGTCTCTACGTTCACTTTACCTCTGAGCACTACCCTGCCTCTTCCAGTATGAAAACCAGCTTTTACTCCTTCAAAACCATAGATGATACCACCGGTTGGAAAATCAGGTCCTTTTACATGCTTAATAAGATCATCAATGGATATTTCTCTATCATCGATGTAAGCTACACAAGCATCCACCACTTCGCTGAGGTTATGAGGCAACATGTTAGTAGCCATTCCAACGGCAATACCACTTGATCCATTTAATAGTAATTGAGGAATTCTGGTAGGAAGTACGGTAGGCTCTTGAAGTGAATCATCAAAATTAAGTTGGTAATCAACCGTATCCTTTTCAATATCTTCCAACATTGCCTCCGCAAATTTTTCCATTCTCACCTCAGTATATCTCATAGCAGCAGGTGGATCACCATCTTGACTTCCAAAATTACCTTGTCCGTCAATCATGGTATAACGCATTGACCAATTTTGGGCCATACGAACCATTGTATCATAAATTGATGCATCGCCATGAGGATGAAATTTACCCATTACCTCTCCAACAATACGCGCACTTTTTTTGTAGGCCTTGTTGCTGTAGTTACTCAACTCATTCATCCCAAATAAAACACGCCTATGTACCGGCTTTAATCCGTCTCTTACATCAGGTAAAGCACGTCCAACAATCACACTCATCGAATAATCGATGTAAGATGTTTTCATCTGCTCCTCGATGTTTACAGGTATTACCCTTCCTCTGTTACTAGCAGCTCCCCCATCATTTGGCGGAAGCATTTCTTCATTTAAATTCTCGTTATTTTCCATATAAAATTATAGTAACCAAAAATACCATTTTTACCTCAATTTACCCTATTAAAAATGCCCATTTCAGTCAGTATTTTTGCACATTCTGGTAACTTTTGTGGAGAAGGTTAAATTACTATTTTTCCCCTGCCAATTCCATTATAATCTTCCATTCAGATTCTGTGACCGGTTGTACAGATAACCTGCCTAAACGAACCAATGCCATCTCACTCAAACGAGTATCCGCTTTTACTTTTTGAAGACTTACAGGAGACTTTAATTTTTTTACCGGTTGTAAATCAACCACTACCCAAGCCTCCTCTTCCGTTGTAGGATCCTGATAAGATTCTTTTACTATTTTAGCAATTCCTACTATCTCCACCCCTTCATTGCTATGATAAAATAGTACTTGTTCGCCCTTTTTCATAGCCCTCAGATTATTTCTAGCACCATAATTTCTTACTCCATCCCAAAATGTTTGCTTATCCTTTACAAATTGTTCCCAACTGTATTTAAATGGTTCGGATTTTACTAGCCAATAAGCCATAAATAAATTATTTAGATAAAAATATAAAAATTAGGATTTTTTAAAATTGGCTACTCCCAGCCACTAGCAAGCACATCGGCAATATGCATTGTTTGCAAAGGAAGATTTTTGCCTTTGATATATCCATCAATTTGCATTAGACAACTTAAATCAGTTGATATAATAAATTCAGCATTGGTAGCCAAAGCATTGCTCACTTTTTGATCCGCCATTCCAGTGGAAATTGAATCAAATTTTACAGCAAAGGTCCCACCAAAACCGCAGCAGGTTTCTACCTCATTCATTTCAACCATTTCGAGCCCTGCAACATGAGATAATAACCTGCGAGGCGCTTCTTTAATTTTACACTCACGCAATGCTGCACAGCTATCATGATAAGTTGCCTTAGCATTAAAAACCGAATCAAATTTTTCAATCTTGAGTATATCTATTAAAAATTCTGAAAATTCATACGTCCTCGAAGCTAAATTTTTAACTTGATGGTGAATAGCAGAATTATCAAAAAGTTTAGAATAATAATTCCTTATGAAACCAACACAACTTGCGCTGGGAGCTACGACATAATCTGCATTGTCAAAATCTTGGATAAATTTATTACAAACTGACCTTGTCTCATCTAAAAAACCTGCATTAAATGCTGGCTGACCACAACAAGTCTGATTCGTATTATAAGACACCTCACAACCCGCTTTCTCCAGCACTTTAACCATATTAAAAGCTGTCTGTGGATATAACTGATCTACAAAACAAGGTATAAAAATTTGAACTTTCATTGGTGTAGTTTTCCCTTAATTCTAAGTAAAATCGAACGGCTTATTTTTGATAAATTCGATTAAAATAAAGGCAGTATTTTACTATTTTAGAGAATAATTTAAAGCGATCATTTTTAGGGCAGCAATTGCTGCTTCCTCACCTTTATTTCCATGTATACCGCCTGTTCTTTCGTCTATTTGCTGTTGATTTTCTACAGTAAGTACTCCAAAAATAGTGGGCACAGGTAAAGAATTATTAAGCAACACCACCCCTTCTGTTACAGCTTTACATACATAATCAAAATGAGGAGTATCTCCTCTTATAATACAACCCAATGCAATAAATGCAAGAGGCTTTTGTTCACGATATTTAAATTTATCCCAATAATTTTTAATACAAAAAGCTATTTCAAATGCTCCAGGTACTGTCAAAATTTTAAAAGAGACACCCTTTTCTTCTAACACTTTTAAACATCCTTTTTCTAGATGATCGATCGTGTCAGCATTCCACTCAGTTCTTACAATTACTACACAGGCATCCTTTGGTAAAAGAATGCCTGTTGTATTATATAGATTAGATGAACTAGTTGACATGAATATCTTAAATTATATATTTAAAAATGCACAATAATTTGTCAAGCCAAGATTATTTAAAATCACCTAATCTAGCCAAGTGCTTTTCAATATCAGACAATCGAGTAGTTTTAGGATAAGATTCTAAATTTTCTTTATAAAGTTCAATTGCTTCATTTGATTTCCCAATTGATTCAGCAAAAGAAGCTGCTTTATACAAAGCCTCTGATGTCATGAATTCATCTTTTTTATTTACTGTAGTTGCTTTTTTGTAATTAGCAAAGGCCTCTTCATTTTTATTTAATTCCGCAAAGGCGTCACCTAACATACTATAAGCAGCTGTTTGAATCTGTGTAGCAGTAGTTGAAAATTCAGATAAATATTTAATTGCTTTTTCAAATTCTTTATTGTGTAAATAACACGCACCTGCTATAAAGTTCGCTCTATTTCCAGCATCTGTTCCACTGTAATTAGCAGCAATCTTTACTACACCAATAGCTATTCCATTGCCTCCATTTAAAACTAGGTTTATAGTATCCTTATTAAAACCTGATTGAGTCATTTTATCAAATAATTGTTCTGCAGGGAAAATTGCATCTACAGATTTTTCATCTTTTGGAGCCAATACTAAATACTTGTAACTTACATATCCTCCAGTCAACAAAATAAAGGCGGTACCTACATAAATAATTACTTTGCTGTATTTAGTCCAAAAGCCAACGGCCTTATCCAATATTTCATTTTGTTCTTCCACTATTACTGGTGCTTGCTTGTCTGTCATTTTATTTTTTTTAAAGTTTCCTTCCTTTTTAAAATTGAATTACAAATTGATAAAGGAAATTAATACTATTTAAAAGTTTGATTTTTATAGTTAATCCATAATAAATGGATAATCTTCCTGCTTATAAACATCCTTAAGCAGTTCATCATCACTAGGCCATGGACTGTCCTCAGCAAATTGAACACAATCTTCTACCTGTAATTTAACCCTATTGTTCATTGCATCTATTTCATCATCTGTCACTTTGTATTCGGTTTTAAGAACATTCAATACGTGATCTATTGGATCCCTTTCTTTGTATTCCTCCACCTCATCTTTGGTACGATATTTTTGAGGGTCACTCATACTATGACCTTTGTATCGATAGGTTTTAACTTCTAATAAAGTAGGTCCACCTTTTTCACGAGCCCTATTAACAGCTCTAACAATAGCATTGTGAACATCTTCAGGACTCATTCCATCAACAGTATCTCCAGGCATATCATATGCATCAGCCAGTTTATAAAGATCTAAAACATTGCTTGTACGGGCAACAGAAGTACCCATTGCATAATTATTATTTTCACATATAAATATAACTGGAAGCTTCCATAGCATTGCCATGTTAAAAGTTTCATGAAGCATACCTTGTCTTGCTGCGCCATCACCAAAAAAACAAAGTACTACATTATCAGTGCCTTTATATTTTTCAGCAAATGCCAAACCTGCACCAGTACCTATTTGCGCGCCTACAATACCATGGCCTCCAAAAAAACCAACATCCACACCAAAAAAGTGCATACTACCTCCTTTACCTTTACTACAGCCAGTAGCTTTGCCATATAATTCTGCCATACTAGCTCTTGGTGTAACTCCCTTTGCAATAGCAAGTGCATGATCCCTGTAGGCAGTAATAAATTTATCCTCTGGATTGGTTGCTGTCATACAACCAGCCGCTACCGCCTCTTGTCCAATGTATAAATGACAAAATCCTCTAATTTTCTGCATTCCATACAACTGTCCAGTTTTTTCTTCAAAACGGCGCAATAAAAGCATTAATTCGTACCAATATAAGTAGGTCTCTTTTGAAAACTTTGTAGCCAAGGTGTAGTAATTTTAGGGAACAAAGATAAGGGAGAAATTGGGAATTTATAACATGGACAATAGAAGCTTTTTAACAGTTATTCAACGATTTAAATTGCCCATGACGAAAATGAAAGCTTAGCCTACTTTAAATTAATATTTTAATATCCAAAAAGCCTATCTCAGACCTAAGAAAAAGTATTTTGAACGCCCTCGAATAAAAAGTGCTAGAAATTTTAAATGTCAGCCGTTAAAAAATCAGGTCTTTTGAAGTGACTTACTATGCCGGCGAGTTCAGTTCTATTTTTATTTAACTACTTTACAATTGACTATAAATAGTAAAGAAACTAGTGAACTGTCAAAAGTTGGGTAAAGAAATTTATAATTAAAGTTTTTCAGATGCCCTCGAATAAAAAGTGCTAGAAATTTGAATTATCAGCCGTTAAAAAATCAAGGCTGTCTGAGCCAGTATGACCATTGCAGTAAAATAATTTACCTCCGCCGCGGCGGATTGATTTTAGGCTGATATTTCAAATTTCAGCCTTTTTATTCGCAGGATTGATTTTTTTTATTACTTTTTTGCATCAAGGCAAAAAAGTAAAAGCAACCCTATTCCGAAAGGAATTTCAGTTAAAAGTTGTTTACAACATACTGACAAAAAGCTTTAACAAATAACCGCATAAGCCTTTTTGATGTTCAATTTATTGAGTAAATAGAATTTCACTTTCAAAATCATCCTTTGTTATTTACAACACTAATCCTCGGTAGATTTATGTTTATTAAAAATATTACCAATAAAAAATCCTTCCGAAATTAAACGGAAGGATTAAATATTATTTTGAAATTTTATTCTAAAGGTTTACAATTAAACCTTGTTAAAAATAATTTAAAAGCTATTAAAATTATCCTAAATAAGCCTTAAGAGCACCGCTGTATCGTGCTTTTTGTAAACGCTTAATGGCTCTCTCCTTAATTTGACGAATACGTTCCTTAGTCAAATCATATTTCTGACCAATTTGTTCTATCGTAACACCATTTTCACCATCCAAACCAAAGTAAGCATTTACAATCTCTGCTTCTCTTGGACTAAGTGATTTTAATACCCTGCGAATTTCGTTTCTTAATGAATCATGCATCACATCCTCATCGGTATCATCACCACCTTGTAATAAATCACCCATCGCCACATCTTCTGCTTCATGTACAGGTGCATCTAATGAAGTATGTCGGGTATTGCTTTGAAAAATATTATTGATCTCTGTTTCACTCATCTCTAATAATTCAGCCAATTCTTCTGTAGAAGGCTCACGTTCATGTTCCTGCTCAAAAGCCATGTAAGCCTTGTTGGCCTTATTATAAGTACCAATTTTATTTTGAGGTAAACGAACTAGCCTACCCTGTTCAGCCAATGCTTGCAAAATAGATTGACGTATCCACCAAACTGCATAAGAAATAAATTTAAAACCTTTGGTTTCGTCAAATCTTTGTGCAGCTTTAATTAGACCAAGATTTCCCTCATTAATCAAGTCACTCAAAGAAAGACCTTGGTGCTGGTATTGTTTAGCTACCGATACAACAAATCGAAGATTAGCTTGAACCAATTTATCCAATGCACGCTGGTCACCCATTTTAATTTTCTGAGCTAAAATGGTTTCCTCTTCGGGAGTAATCATTGAAATCTTAGAAATTTCCTGCAAGTATTTTTCAACAGCTTGGGAATCTCTATTTGTAATCTGTGTTGCTATCTTAAGTTGCCTCATTGTAAAAAATTAAATTCAGAATATCGAAAAATTAAACAAATTACCAATTACGGTATGATAAATAAAAAAATATACTTAAACTTTTTTTGCAAAGTTACAAATCTTATCTTATAATAAGTAGACTTGTTGTAAAAAAACCAAAATAGAATATCACTAATTTCATATGATAAAAATATTTAATTCATTAAAAATTTTTATCATTGATAGCATCTGATATTAAAAAATCAACCGGTCTCGCTGCTATCCTCTAACTTGTATTTTCACAGTATATTTGCAAAATGAATATTGACTTAAGATCGGATACTTTCACCAAACCATCTCCTGCAATGCTTGAAGCAATGTTCACTGCCAAGGTGGGTGATGATGTGTTTGGTGAGGATCCAACTGTTAACGATTTGGAATCATTAGCAGCCAATATGTTTCAAATGGAAGAAGCTTTATTTTGTCCAAGTGGAACCATGACCAATCAAATTGCCATCAAATGTCATACTCAACCGGGTCAGGAAGTAATTTGCGAAAAATTAAGCCATGTATACATTTATGAAGGTGGAGGAATTGCATTCAATAGCAATTGCCAGGTTAAAACAATTGAAGGTGATCAAGGTAGAATTACATCCAATAATGTTAAGGCAGCCATTAATCCTGATGATGTTCATAAGGCAAGCACTGGATTAGTTAGCTTAGAAAATACTGCCAATCGAGGTGGAGGAAGTTGCTATGACTTTGAAGAAATATTAAAAATCAAAGAATGCTGTTTAGAAAATAAGCTGCCTCTACATTTGGATGGCGCAAGATTATGGAATGCCATGGTAGCAAAGGGGGAAAATGCTAAACAGTATGGTGAGGTCTTTGATAGCATCTCCATTTGTTTGAGCAAAGGTTTAGGAACTCCAGTAGGAAGTTTATTATTAGGAAAAAAGGATTTTATCAAAAAAGCAAGAAGAATTCGCAAAGTATTTGGTGGAGGTATGAGACAGGCAGGCTATTTAGCCGCTGCTGGTATTTATGCTTTAGAAAATAATATTCAAAGATTGGAGCAAGATCATCGACATACCAAACAAATTGCAGCAGCTTTGTCCAAAAAAGATTTTGTAGGAACTATCCTACCGGTTGAAACCAATATCCTCATCTTTGAATTAAAAGGAAGATTTACGGCCAAAGATTTTGAAATGGAATTAGCCCAATCTGGTATTTACACCATTGCTATATCTCCTACTCAAATTAGAATGGTGACTCATTTAGATGTTACCGAGCAAATGATAACACAACTTATTTCATTCATCGAAGCACTTTGATTGAAATGTTCTTTTAGTTTTACAATAATTATTAAAATATACACTACCCATTAATAAATTTATGTTTCCAAAAATTAATCCAACTAGTACCAAAGCATGGAAAGAATTACAACTTCATTTTGAAGAGATGAAGGAGGTTCACATGAAAAATCTCTTTGTAAAGGATATCAATAGATTCGATACCTATTCAATTAAAACGGATCAATTACTATTTGATTTTTCAAAAAACATCATTACAGAAAAAACATTACAACTTCTCCAACAGCTTGCTGTAGAATGTAATTTACCTGAGGCAATCAAAGCAATGTTTGCAGGAGAAAAAATCAATGACTCCGAAAAAAGAGCGGTACTTCATACTGCATTAAGAAATTTCTCCAATACCCCCGTTTTATTTGAAGGCAACGATGTAATGCCTGAAGTAAAATTAGTGTTAGAGCAGATGAAAAATTTTTGTCAAAAAATACACTCTGGAGAATGGAAAGGATATAGCGGAAAAAAAATAAAATACATCGTTAATATCGGTATTGGCGGAAGCGACCTTGGACCAGTAATGGTTACAGAAGCATTAAAGCCTTATTGGATTCAAGGCATTCAAACCTATTTTGTAAGCAATGTAGATGGTACGCATATTGCAGAAACCTTAAAGCGAGTAAACGCTGAAGAAACTATTTTTCTTATTGCTTCAAAAACCTTTACTACCCTTGAAACGATGACCAATGCGCATTCAGCGAGGGAATGGTTTTTACAACAAGCGGGGCAAGAATCATATATCCCACTTCACTTTGCTGCTCTAAGCACCAATGAAGCTGCTGTAGTGAAATTTGGAATTGCGCCTGAAAACATGTTTGTATTTTGGGATTGGGTGGGTGGAAGATATAGTTTGTGGAGTGCAATTGGATTGTCCATTGCATTAACCATTGGTTATAACAATTTTGAAGAGCTTTTGAAAGGAGCTCATGAAGCTGACCTTCATTTTTCAAATAATTCATACGAAAAAAACATACCAGTTATCATGGCATTGTTAGGGATATGGTATGGGAATTTTTATGATGCTAGTTCTGAGGCTATCTTACCATACGATCAATACCTACATCGTTTTGCTGCTTATTTTCAACAAGGAAATATGGAAAGCAATGGGAAATATGTAGATCGCAATGAAAAGGAAGTGAATTATCCAACAGGTCCAGTAATTTGGGGAGAGCCCGGAACCAACGGCCAGCACGCTTTTTATCAATTGCTTCATCAAGGAACAGAGATAATACCTTGCGATTTTATTGCACCCGCTATCTCACACAATCCTTTGGGCGATCACCATGCTATACTAATGAGTAATTTCTTTGCTCAAACAGAAGCTTTAATGAATGGTACTGATCATGAAAATCCATTCAGAGTATTTAAAGGTAACCGACCTAGTAATTCTTTCTTACTTACTAAAATCTCTCCATTTACATTGGGTAACCTAATCGCCTTTTATGAACACAAAATTTTTGTTCAAGGGGTGATATGGAATATCTACAGTTTTGACCAATGGGGTGTTGAATTGGGAAAAGTACTAGCCAACAAAATATTACCTGAACTTCATGCGGATGCGCTGATTGATACTCATGATTCATCTACCAATGGTTTGGTAAATACTTTTAAAAAAATGAGAAAATAATATTAATTGCATTTTGTATTCGCCACAAAATTTTAAAATATCGTTTACTAGATTCAAAAATTAGTAAGATTTGCCCTACTTTTGCAAAAATTATTATTATAATGGAAAATACAAAAAAATCTACTGGCTTATATTGGGCATTATTTTTTGCTTCTTTAGTTGCATCCGTTTTAGTTTATAAAGTAGGAGGCGGTTATTGTTCCATGGTTCTTCCCTTTAATGTAACTTTCTTTGCAAAGGCAATGGATTTAATGTAATCCATTCTTATTTTACCCTTATTTTAAACTATTGATAATAGCTGAAAACTCAGCTGGTATCAATGACGCACCGCCTACTAAACCTCCGTCTACATCAGGTTGGCCAAATATTTCTTTTGCGTTAGAAGCTTTCACGCTTCCGCCATATAAAATAGAAATACTATCAGCTACTTCATTGCCGTATTTTACTGACAATACATTTCTGATATGCGCATGCATTTCTTGGGCTTGTTCGCTTGTGGCTGTTTTACCGGTACCAATAGCCCAAATTGGCTCATAAGCAATTACAAAGCCATTCAATTGATCAGCAGTTAAATGAAAAAGGCTTTCCTTTAACTGATTTTCAACATAGCTATTTTGATTACCGGCTTCACGTATTTGCAATGCCTCACCACAACAAAAAATTGGTTTTAAACCAGCTTCAAAGCAAATATTTACTTTTTCAGCTAGTACAGAATTAGATTCATTAAAATATTCTCTACGCTCACTATGACCAATGATAACATAGGGTACTTTGATACTTTTAAGCATTTCTACACTTACTTCTCCTGTATAGGCACCAGAAGCCTTGTTTGAGCAATTTTGTGCTGCCAATGAAAACTGATTTTTACCAGCAATTTGATGGTTAATATTTATCAAATAAGGAAAAGGAACACCAAAAACTGCTTCCTGATTTGGGGAAAGTTGAATTGGGCTTGCCAATAAGTCGGTTATTAAAGTTTCTGCCTGTTCAAGGCATAAATTCATTTTCCAATTAGCTGCTGCGATTTGTTTTCTCATTTTATGTATTTAAAGTTGCGAATAAAGTTGTTTTAAAATTTCAGTCTCTTGTTCTGTTAGTTTAGAACCTTTCAATTTTTTCCAGTTATTGATATCAACAAACACTTTTTCTAAAATATACCGTTCTTTTCCCCAGGTAAAATTACTTACTATTTTGGGTGTAAAATCGTATCCAAAAATATGACAACAAACACCCACTAAAGAACCTGTATTAAAAGAGGTATTAATAGCAGACCTACTATAATCACCCATTAAAAGTCCGCACTTATTACCTACAGACACATAGTCATTGATGGCATTGAGCCACACTTTCACCTCCCCTGCTGTATTTTTTAGATTTGAATTGGTAGTGCCAGCTCCTAAATTACACCAAGATCCGATAACACTATCTCCTAGATAACCATCGTGTGCCTTATTACTATGATCAAATAGCACGGAGTTTTTAATTTCTCCAGCTGCTACACAATAAGGACCAATTGTTGTAGCTCCATAAACCTTTGTTCCCATTTTAAGCACTGCACCTTCGCACAAGGCAAATGGGCCACGAACCATACACCCTTCCATTATTTCTGCATTTTTGCCAATGTAAATAGGACCAGTAGATGCATTTAAAATACATTGCTCAACAATAGCACCTTGTTCTATAAAAATATTTTCACTACCTATAACACGGTTGGTGAGGGAAATAGGTTGAGAGAGCCTCCCAGTCGTGATCATTTCAAAATCTTTTCGAATAGCCCAGTCATTGTATTGAAAAATTTGCCAAGGATAGTTTAATAGTTTGATCGTATCGTCCTCTACAATATTATTAATAGCAACCGGAGATTCTAGACCATTTAGCCAATCCATCGTAGGAATTAAATTGGCATCAAAAATTGCGATGGGGCTATTATTGTCAGAAGTTTTGTCTAAAAAAAATGATCCACTATTGGTTTCAACCTGAAAGCGTTTTAAATAAGACCACTTTTCTCTGATCGTTAATATACCAATTCTGATATCAGCAGCATGGCGATTGGCCGTAAATGGATACAATGCCTGCTTTACCTTGGTATCATCCAGTATTATTTTCACCTTTCAAAATTAATCAAATTATAATAAAATTATCAACAGGCTGTGGTATTCAATAAAAAGTAGATCCAAAAAAAATCCCCTCGGTAAACCGAAGGGAAATAAATTATGGAATCAAAAAGTGTATTAAGGAGTTCAATATTAAACCCCTGCTTTCTTTTCGTAACGTTTTTTAAATTTATCAATACGACCTGCAGTATCAACCAATACATTCTTACCAGTATAAAATGGATGAGAAGTATTAGAGATCTCCAATTTAATAACAGGATATTCATTTCCGTCCTCGTGTTTCACAGTTTCATTAGAGTTAGCAGTTGAACGACTTAAGAAAGTAGTACCATTACTCATGTCTTTGAAAATCACAAAACGATAGTTTTTTGGATGCAAATCTTTTTTCATAATTATAAATATTTGTGCATGGATTTTGCCATGCTATTTTTTAGGAATGCAAATATAGGCCAATATAATTAATTAACCAAAATACACGCAAAGTGATGGGAATTAGCTCTTCATATTGGTTTGCTGTAGGGCAATTCCAATATTCCAGTTTTTAGACTCTTGAATTACATCTTGCAAATCATCAATTTTTTTTCCAGTTACTCTTATAATGTCATCCATAATGGCAACCTGAACCTTAAGACCACTATCCTTGATTAATTTTACAATTTTTTTCGCATCCTCTTGTTTGATACCGTTTCTTACTATCACTTCTTTTTTAACTACTTTACCACTTTGATAAGGTTCCTTACTCAAATCATAAATCTCAGCAGCTAAACCTTGCTTCATACTCCTACTAATTAGTACGTCTGTAATCTGGACGAGCTTCATTTCGCTGTCTGCTTCCAAATTTAACTTAAAATCCTTTTTATTAAGTTCTATTACTACGTGAGAACCCTTAAAATCGAATCGATTCGTTATTTCCTTACTAACGGTATTGATCGCATTATCAAGCGTTTGTAAATCAACCTTACTGGCAAAGTCAAATGATGGCATAGAAAAAGTATTTAATATTAAACAGACACAAATATAAAAAAACCTATTAAAAAATCAGTCAGACTATTTTTGTTTTTATCATCAACAAAAATCTAAATATAAAACTGTCAAACTAAATTAACCTTCATCATTAGAAGCCTTCAGCCGAACTTTCACTAGAATAAATAATCCAAATAAGATCAGGCAAAAAGAAATGATTTCAGCTTGACTTGGATGAATGCCCAAAAAATCATAGCGATTATTTACTCTAATTTTTTCTACAACAAACCTTTCTAATCCGTTAAAAATGAAGTATATACCAGAAATAGTACCAGCAGTTTTGATTCGTTTTCTAAAAATCCACATAACTAAAAATAAAAAGCTACAAATAACTGTTTCATAAAAAGGAGTAGGAAAAACAGGGATTGGCAGAACTCTATTGTGGTCTTCATTATTTCCTGGAATCAAAATACCATCATCATTAACATTTTGAGGGTAATTATAGGCTACCATCCAAGTAGGAATGAAAGAAAAAGCTTTTAACTCAATATGTGGAACAAGATCAAGACTGGAGCTTTTTCTATCCGTTACATAGGTAAGGGTATTTTTGCCAGGATCTAGCACCATACCATCCAGAAAGTAGGTCTTGTGAAGTGCTAACTGCGCCTCAAATGCTCCCTTTTGAGCCGGGACTATCTTTGCACTACTATCCGTTATGTAAGCGCTGTTATACACTCCCCAGTCGCCATCTCCAGACAATTGGCAACCAATACGACCTATTGCATAGCCAAGTAGTAATGAAATGGTAATAGAATCAACCAGATGAATTAGCTTGATACCCTTTTTGTAAGCAAAAACGCAAATAGCTATACCTGCACAAATTAAACCTCCATAAAAGGTTAATCCGCCCGCTGAAAAGATTCTCTCAATTGGATTAGCTATAAAATCATCCCAATTTTCAAGATTATCAAAAATTTTTGCCCCTATAATTCCAAAGATTAAGGCTAAAATTACCATATCACCTACCCTATCATGAGGCCAAATACGAACAGATCTTTTTTCAGGAGATTTTAATTTTTGTTTATCTTTTTCCCACCACTTTAAACCTGCAAGCAAAATGGCGAGTATTAAACCGCCGAAAAAATTTCCTTCGGAAGAGAAAACATAGGTTTGGGAGCTAATTTCTGCTGGTTTATTAAAGATTAGACCTATAAATTTAAACCCAAAGCCAAAGCCAACTATAAAATTGATCAATAAATCATAAAAGGAAGCCGGTTTACCAATAGTAATAAATTCCTCCCTTGGAAATAGAAGACCTTGTTTCTCTTTTCTTTTAAGTTCACTATTGATTACCACAGCTGCAACAATAAAACAAATGGCAACTAACAAGCCGAATGTGTTTAGAATTTTAAGGAATTCCCACTCTACACCAAAAAAGTCTTTAAATATGTAATATAAATTAGGGTACATTGTAATACTATTTTAAAATATATTCCGCAAGATATTCAAATATACCCATTTAACGCTGAATTTACCTTTAGTGTAAAGCTGAAAATTTGTAGAATTTTGGAAAGAAAATACAATGAATTAGGTATCTACTCAAATGAAAAACCTGCAGCTTAAGACTGCAGGTTTTACTTGATTTGCTTGGAAAAAATTAGTTGCAATGCTGCTCAAAAGCCCCAATCAGGTTTTCAGCTATCATCTGTGCACTCCTTCCTTCAATATTATGTCTCTCTATGAAATGAACCAATTGGCCATTTTTAAATAGGGCGATTGATGGAGATGAGGGAGGATAAGGTAAAAGATGTTCCCTAATCTTTTTAACCGCATCTACGTCAAAACCTGCAAAACTAGTAGTAAGTAAATTAGGCCTTTTCTCACTATTGTGAACAGCCATTAAAACACCAGGACGTGCAGTACCTGCACTACAGCCACAAACTGAATTTATCACCACTAAAGTAGTCCCTTCAGTTGCTATTTTTTCATCTACTTCAGAAGCGGTCAACATTTCTGCAAAACCATTTTCTGTTAACTCCTCTTTCATTGGAACGACAATTTCTGCTGGATACATATAATAAAATTTTTAGTATAAATACAAATTTACACACTTGAATCCAAATAATAATAGAACAGTGTAGAATATAGCTAAAAATTAAAAAATTAGTAAATATTGAATTAGTTAATTTCTAAGTTAAAAGTTAAATATTTGCAGATTCTTTTAATGAGTAGCTACTTATTATATTAAAAACTAGTAATTTTATTGAATCTGATTATAAAACACAACATGGGTATTAAAAAAATTATAATTGCATCTCTATTTTTTATTTTTTCTATTGGCTCTAAAGCACAGATTTTAACAGATTCTACTATTAAGGAGGTTGTAAATACTGACACTATTTTGAGGATTAAAAATATCAATCCTTATTTCACCCTTCATGTTGATTCCACCTTAATTTATGATTTTGAAATAAACAAGGAAGACCCTTCCAAATATTACTGGTATCTAAAAAATTCTCCTGTAGGTGTAAAAATTAATAGGGAAACAGGCATTTTAACTTTTAAAGCTGAGAAATCATTTTTTCTCTCTGGTAAATTAAAATATGATTACGAGTATAAAGTGAAAATTGGAATACAAAATTTAGATAATCCTCTCGACCATATTGACACTTCATTTATCTTATTATTTTTCAACACAGAGATTATACCTTCAGTAATTAAGCCTACGGTAACCAATGTAATCTATGCAGATGAGGGAGATACAATCAATTTTAGACTACAATGTGATGATGGAAGTTTCCCTATCGATGAAATTACCTATTTTAGTAACTATCCTGCTAAATCACTTACCAGCGTATCTAAATGCAATGATGAATATACTTGGTTTATCCCATTCGATTTTATCAAAGACAATGAAAAGGATAAGCTAAAAATGCTGGAATTGTATTTTGTTGGGATAACCAAATTTAATATAAGAGATACTACCACCATTAAGATTTATGTAAAAGACAATATTAACTATCCACAGAGAGTAATTGAATATGATGAACTTAGAAAACAAGTGGAGAATTACATTGTTCAATTAAAAAGTAGTTTCAAGCTGACAGATGAAAAAATAAAAAAAACAAAAAAGAATAGAACAGCATTTGACTTAGGTTCAGCTGCCACTGGTTTGGGAGGAACAGTATTTTCATCGCTTCCCAATACTGACCAAAAAACTGTCGGGAAAATTTTACCCAGTCTTGGTGTTGCATTGGTTCCTGTAAAAGAAGCTACCTCACCGAATGTAACTTCTGATCAAAACACTGCATTATTGATTAGAAATAGTATTAAAAGGTTAGAATATCTTTTAAAAGACAACCCACTGATTGGTGATAGAGATCCTGAAATTTTACAAAAAGAGAAGAAAATAAAGGATGAGATTAAACAAATGCAAATTCAATTAATTGATATCCCATTTTCAGATGAAAAATTAAATAGTAAGCAATTAGATGCCTATTTTAATAACCCTAAGGTTAACAAAAAATATAGAGTCAAAAAGAAATAAATTTAATTCCTAAAAATTTATATTTATAAAATATTTCCCCCATTAAAAAAGGATGACTAAAAGCCATCCTTCTTTTTTTGTAATAAAATTTAATATCCTAAAATCTTCAACATACTTTGAGCGGTCTGTTCCTTTGCGTATACCCAATCTACCAATTTACCATTTTTATCATGTCCCAAAATGATATGCTTTGGAGAAGGTATTAAGCAATGTTTAATGCCACCATATCCACTAATTTGATCCTGATAAGCACCTGTATGAAAAAAACCTACATACAAAGGTTCCCCATTGGAAAGCTTAGGTAGAAAAACTTCATTGATATGTTCCTCTGAGTCATAATAATCATGGCTATCACAGGTAATACCACCAAGGGTTACCCGCTGATACTCTTCTTTCCATTTATTGATTGGCAACATCAAGAACTTTTCTCCAATTCCCCATGTATCTGGTAAGGTTGTAATAAATGAAGAGTCAATCATATACCATATTTCTCTATCATTTTGCATTTTCTCACCAATCACACTGTAAATATGTGCCATACTCTCTCCTACTGTATAGCTTCCAAACTCTGTAAAAATATTAGGCATTGGAACCTTATTACGTTTACAAGCAACTTTTATATTTCTTACAATTTCATTAATCATAAACTGGTAATCATAATCAAAACCAAGAGAATGCTTAATTGGAAAGCCTCCGCCAATATTGATAGAATCTAGTTCGGGACATATTTTTTTTAACTGACAGTAAAGATTGATTACTTTATTTAACTCACTCCAATAATAGATATCATCTTTAATACCTTTGTTTAAGAAAATATGCAGCATTTTCAATTGATATTTATGCTCCATCCCTTCAATTTCATCTACATAAAATTCTAAAACATCCTTGGCCCTCATTCCCAATCTAGAGGTGTAAAAAGGGAAATTAGGTTCTTCTTCAGCAGCTACTCTAATACCCAATTTAAAGGGAGTCTTCACAGATTTATAAGCCTTTAATTCTTCTTTATTATCTAGTATAGGAATTACGTTTTTGAAACCAGTATTTAATAATCTTGAAATTCTTGTTGTGTAAGGTTTTTGTTTATAACCATTGCAAATAATATATGTGTCCTTATGAATCTTCCTTCTTGCGTATAATTTATTAACGATATCAATGTCATATGCATAAGAGGTCTCTAAATGAATATCATATTTTAAAGCCTCTTCAACTATAAATGAAAAATGAGAACTCTTTGTACAATAACAGTAATTGTATTTACCCTCATATTTATGCTTTTTAAAGGCATTGGCAAACATGTCTTTCGCTTTTTTTATTTGGTTACCAATTTTAGGTAAATAAGTTAGTTTTAGCGGAGTACCGTATTTGTCGATTAATGCTTTTATATCTTGTCCATTGTATTGTAAATATTCATCTACAACTTTAAAATCTTCTTGTGGAAAATTAAAAGTTTGGTCAACCAAATCGGCATAAGTGTTGTTCATGTTATTCATTTCCGTAAATGGGTTTAAATTTTATGTAAATGTAATTCAATGACACATTTAATAATTAAAAACCGGGTGCAACATTGTTACACCCGGTAGATATTTTTATAATTAAAAAGTAGTAAGTCGAATGCTGAATTTTTCCAAGCTACTCATTACCTCATTCACTATTTAACTTGAGCTATTAAACTTTTGAAACTCTCTGGTTCGTTCATGGCCAAATCTGCCAAAACTTTACGATTAATATCGATATTTTTTACAGCTAATTTGTGAATAAATTCGCTGTAGGTCATACCTTCAGCTCTTACTGCAGCATTAATACGAGCGATCCACAGAGTACGGTATTCGCGTTTTTTTAATTTACGGCCAACGTAGCTATACGTTAAACCCTTTTCCATTACGTTTTTGGCAACGGTATATACATTTTTACGTTTACCGTAATATCCTTTAGCTGCTTTAAGTACTCTTTTTCTTCTAGCCCTAGATGCAACTGCATTTTTTGAACGTGGCATATCTTAATTTTTTGAAATGTTAATTTTTTGATTAAAACCCAATAATTTTTTGAAAAATTACCCTTTCAGGCGCAATAATCGCAATACGAAATCGTGGTTAGTTGAATGAACTAAACCGTCTTTTCTCATTACACGCTTGCGTTTTTTTGACTTTTTGGTTAAGATGTGACGTTTGAAGGGTTTTTGGTAGGTAATTAACCCTGTACCGGTAACTTTAAAACGCTTTTTTGCGCTTGAGTTTGTTTTTACTTTTGGCATTTAATAACTTATTATAGTTACTCCCTGCTGGCGCCCCGAACAGACGGGAACTTGTTGAGCCTTGTGGGAAATGTGTGAAAAAGAACTTCTTTTTCGGGCGGCAAAGGTAATTAAAAAACAAATACGGTACTTGTATTTTTTGAATAATCTCAAAATACAGGCTTTAGCTTACAATATTAGCAATAATATGTTGGGTGCTGTGCTTTCTTACTCGTATAGGTCATTTACATTCGCTTTCGATAAGCTAATCAAAAAATTAGATATTTTTACTGTTACAGCTTTAAAGTATCTTTCTCCTTTCTCTCTTGTCGAAAATTTTGGATTTCCAGTCCCTGTGTCCTCAGAAATTTGCGACCATTTTCTTTCAGACCATGCCCATCCTTCTGAAAATTCTTTAATTCTATGCTTTTTCTCGTTTCCTTCTCCTGCATCTTCCAAAGGAAGTACCAAATGAGGACTCAAATGAAGAAGTAGGCTCGTTTCCATTTCGTCTGCATGGTCACCCTGATGTTCAAAAAATTCATTTTTATCTAATGCTTGGAACCAATTACAAGTACTAAGAAACATCTTTGGAAATTTTAGTCCCAACTCTCTAATAATTGATTTAAAATCATTTCCTCCATGACTATTCAAAATTAAAAGTTTAAAGATGTTGGCTCGTTGAAGCACCTCTATTACGTCGCTCAGAATTGCAGATTGTGTACTTGGGTTAAGATTCATGTCCAATTTTATATCTGCTTGACCTGTATTTACTCCAAAAGGAATCGTGGGTAAAATTATTATTTTAGCACCATTATTCCAAGCAATTTTCGCAGATTCATGTGCAATATTGTCTGCTTCAATAATGTCTGTGGCATAAGGTAGATGGAAATTATGAGCTTCTGTCGCACCCCAAGGAAGTATTGCTAAATCGTAATTTGAATCTTTTACGTCTTTCCAGTTAGTTTCTGCTAAAATATAGGGTCTAATCATTTTATTTGTAGTTGTAATTATTGTTAACGTTTTGCCCACCATTCATATAATAATCTTTCATTATATCAAAAACCTTATCTTTTAATTCAGCAGCTGTACTATCAATAGAAGCTACAGTAGGCAAAAAATGTATTTCTAAACGTTTAGGGACTAAATAAAATCCTTTGCTAATGGGCATCGCTTCTTTGGTACCAAAAATGATGCAAGGCATAACCTCTTTTTTTGCATCGATGGCTAACTTAAAAGCACCATCATAAAAGGGTTTAAGTGGTTGATCCGTTCGGTTGCGCGTTCCCTCAGGATAAATGCACATATGAATATTTTGTTGTAATACTGAACGCATTACTTCCAAACTTTTTCGACGACTCTGATCGTTTTTTCTATCCACAAGAACAGACCCCCTTTTATAAAACCAACCAAATATTGGAACCTTAGCAAAGGATGATTTTGCAATGGTCTTATTTCCGCCTGGAACAAAGGGAGCCGACAAGGGAACATCAATTAGCGCATTGTGGTTATAGACAATCACATAGGTCTCCCCTTTTTTGAAATTTTCTTTCCCCCTAACAGTCACCGGACAGCCTACTAAATACAACCAACTTCGCATCCAACATCTAGAAACCCAGATAAAATAATCCTGTCCTTTTTTTCCAGGTATTAAATATGCAACCATCGATGGTAAAAAAATAATAAGGAAACTAACTGCAAAACTCACAAAGCCCCACAAAGCCCAAAAGC
>Ga0209550_10001151_pt1 | contig 25510 bp, 22 predicted proteins | sample LauGreSuBDMM15SN_2_FD_187567 | JGI IMG/M metagenome (GOLD analysis project Ga0209550, IMG submission 187567) | Freshwater lake microbial communities from Lake Michigan, USA - Su13.BD.MM15.SN (SPAdes) (version 5) | ecosystem: Environmental > Aquatic > Freshwater > Lake | place: Lake Michigan... | reverse complement strand
CCCACAAGCCAACGCATTTCGACTTGGTTGATTTGCGTTTGTTTGTGAAAGTGGCAGAAGAGGGCAGTCTGACCAAGGGAGCGCAAAAATCGTTCTTGTCTTTGGCTGCTGCCAGCCTGCGAATTAAGAATTTGGAACAAGCTTTAGGGACTCAGTTGTTGCGACGGGCGCAGCGTGGCGTCACTTTAACGCCGCCTGGAGAACTGCTCCTCAACCGTGCACAGGCTGTTCTAGATGAAATTGCACACTTGCAAGAGGATATGCAGCCTTTTTCTGAAGGGGTGCGAGGCCATATTCGTTTGTATGCAAATGCAACTGCCATCTCTGAATTGCTGCCTGGTGTGTTGGCCAAATTTTTCATCTCGCACCCGCATGTGACGGTTGACTTGAACGAGCGACTCAGTTTGGATATTGTGCAGGCCGTGCGCGAAGGCTTGGCCGATATTGGCGTCATTTCGGCGTTGGTGAGAGCAGACGGCTTAGAGTCTTTTCCATATAAAAAAGACAGATTGGTATTGGCTGTTGCATGGGACCATCCTTTGGCGCTCTGCGCTGAAATTCAATTTGCGCAAGCCTTGGAGTATGAATTTATTGGCTTGGCCTCTAACAACGCCACCCACTCATTTTTAAAGCAGGAAGTCAGTCTTTTGCCTGGTGTCATGCGTCAACGCATCCAAGTGGGAAGTTTTGATGCCATGTCGCGGATGATTGAAGCCAATGTTGGCATTGGGGTCATGCCAGAAATGGTCGCTCAGCGACATGCTTCCTCAATGCGGTTGAAGACAGTTCAGCTCTTGGATGAGTGGGCCATGCGGGAGCTGCGAATCTGTGTTCGAAAAAGGGATGAGTTGCCGGTTTTCGCCAAAGAATTGATGGATTTAATTGACCAGGCCAACTGACTGTTTCGTCAGCGTTAACCCTAGACTTTTCCAAGCTTTGCATTTCACAAAGGATATCTCAGCATTTGCCGTATTGCTTGATCACGCAGAGTCCATTAACTTACGGCAAGTGTGGCGTCCATGAATTTCATTAGGATGCCTTTGATTGACAGTTAACCCACCACTGAGGCCAATCGGAATGGATGAATTCATATGGATGGCGAAGATCAAGTCAAATGGGATGACTTTGCCAGAAATGGCGCAATGGCGGGATAAGGAATTAATTCAGCATTTTAAAAGTCCCATTGGAAATGGCAGTGTGTCCTGTTACTGCGCATTCAATGTCAATCAATTGGCCATCGTGATGGAAATGCAGGGGCCGAACGGACGTGATCAAACGGCTCCTTTTGCAAGTTATCAAACGACACCGACCGTACAGGTGCAACAGGCGTTGGCTCAACTCACTTTTGAAAAGCGCCAGCAAGGTACATCTAACCCCGATAGGGCACATATTCTTTACAGCGTTGCTTTTGCCGTGCCAGATCAATGGAGCGATGAATTCGACGATTGGTATGAAAATGAGCACATACCGATGATTTACGAATGTGAGCATTGGGCCATGACAAAGCGGTATCGAATCATTCAAAAGGACACTGCTTCGTCCACAGGGTCAACTCACTTGGCTTTGCATTATTTGACTGACGCGGCCGGCTTGGATGCGCCCGAACTGAAAGCTGCCCGACTCACGCCATGGCGAAACCAATGGGTTCAGCAAGCTTGGTTTAACAACTCTGAAAAATTGATTTATTTTCGACAAAGGATGACACCGTGACATCAGCCGCATTGGATACGAAAGATGCTTCGAATGAATTCGCCACCGATGTGGTGGTGATTGGAGGGGGAGGCAGTGGCCTTGCCGCTGCTATTGAAGCCGCGACCCTGGGCCGTCGGGTGGTGCTTTTGGAGAAAGCCCCGCACTTGGGTGGCAGCACCAGATGGTCTATTGGTTCCATCACGGCAACCAACACGCCGCAACAATTGAGCAACGGCATATTGGACAGTCCTCAATCACATTTTGAAGACTTGCAATTATTTAACAATCCCTTGAAGCTCAAAGACAACGAAAAACTCAGTCGGATGTTGGTCGAAAATGTTCCCGACACCATTCGCTGGCTGATGTCTATGGGCGTTGAGTTTTTTGGACCCATGAAAGAGTTGCCCCATCGCAAGCCCCGCATGCACGTTGTCATACCCAATTCACGGTCATACATTTTTCATTTGGAAAAAAGGGCTCGGCAACTGGGCGTCGTCATCAAAACCTCATGTCGTGCCACTGGCTTCTTGCGCAGCAATGGGCGCATCACAGGCGTGAGTTACCAAGGCGAACATGAAAAGGGTGAAGTGGTGGCCCGAGGCGGAGTCGTCTTGTGCAGCGGCGATTACAGCGGCGATCAATTCGAGAGAGCACAACGCTTGGGCACCGATATGAAGTTGGTGAACCCTGTCAATGCCTACAACACGGGCGATGGCCAAAAAATGGTGGAGGACATCGGTGGCAAAGTGCTCAATGAACATTTGTATTTGGCGGGTATCCGCTTTCAGGCGCCGCCTGAAAATTGGCTCCATCATTTGCCGCCGCACAAATGGATGACGAGTTGCATTCGCTATATGCTGGAAAATTTGCCAGGGTCAATCGTTCGACCGTTGGTCATGGGATTTTTGACCACTGTTCTTGTTCCATCCAGCAAGTTGCTGCAAGCGGGTGCCATTTTGATCAATAAAAATGGGCAAAGATTCACGGATGAATTGAACTCTCCCGGCCCAGGCATTTCAAATCAACCCGACCAAATGGCTTATATGGTGTTTGATGCGAAATTGGCCAACCAATTCAGTGGTTGGCCCAATTATGTGTCGACCGTTCCCGGTTTTGCATACGCCTCTGTCGATGACTACCGCAAGAGCCGAAAAGACATCTTTTTTGAAGCCGATACGCTGGAACAGTTGGCCCTGAAAATAGGTGTGCCATCCAGCGCATTGCTACAAACTGTACAAGACTTCAATGCCGATGCGGGGCGTCTTGATACTGGACGCATGAGCTTAGATCAAGGGCCTTTTGTTGCCATTGGTCCTGTTTTGTACAAAATCAACTTCACCGATGGTGGTGTCGCTGTTTCCGATGCGTTAGAAGTTTTGGGCTCTGACAATCAGCCTTTGGCTGGTTTGTATGCGGCGGGATTTTCTGGCATGGGTGGGGTTTTGTTGGAAGGCCATGGCCATCATTTGGGCTGGGCATTCACTTCAGGAAGGATCGCTGGGCGAAATGCCGCAAACAATGTCTTAACAGAGGATTTGCCGGAAGCTCAGACCGCTTCACCCCAATCGCATTGAATTTTTTTGATCTAAAACCAACACCAGCAGGAGACGTCGATGTTTTTATTGAACAGCTTTCTCAGTTCTTCACGCAGCTTCACGTGGGGTCGTTTTCTTATTCCAATCGGCGTGGTGCTGTGCCTGCTTCAGGCCTTGCAGCCTGCCCAAGCGCAGTCAGGTGTGGACTTCCCGACAAAGCCGGTTAAATTGGTCGTCGCTTATGCGGCAGGTGGAACCACGGACCTGGCTGCCAGGCGTATTGCCGAAGATTTGGGCAAAGAATTGGGGCAGACAGTGGTGGTGGAAAACAAAGGTGGGGCAAATGGCGTGCCTGCATCTGAATTTGTGGCCCGCAGTGCGCCGGATGGGCACACCATATTGGTCACCACTGTCCCAGCGCATGCAGGAAATCGATGGGCGTATAAAAAGCTGCCCTACGACACCTTGGCTGACTTCATCCCCGTCACAGTGCTGCCGCAGCAGCCATTGATTTTGGTGGCTCACCCCAGCGTGGCCGCCAACAACGTGGCAGATTTGATCAAGTTGGCCAAGCAGCGACCTGGAAAAATCAACTATGCCTCTTTTGGCGTTGGCGGGCTCTCGCATTTGGCTGGTGTGCAGCTCAACCTTTTAGCGGGTACGCAAATGAACCACGTGCCCTACAAAGGGGGCGGTCCAGCTCTGGCTGATTTGATGGGCGGTCATGTTGATCTCTATTTTTCAGGTTTGGCAACCACCCTGCCATTGATTGCAGATGGAAAAATCAAGCCGATTGCGGTGGCCAGTGCCACACGCGTTCGGTCTCTGCCCAATGTGCCGGCCGTGGCCGAAACCCCCGGATTTGGCAACTTTGAGGCCGCTGTGACGCCATTGCTGTTGGTGCCAGCGAAAACCCCAGCTGCTGTGGTGATCAAAATACAGTTGGCTGTTGACAGAGCCATGCGCACGGAAAAGCATTTGGCACTGATTGCCAAATCAGGTGAAGGCGAAGTGGTGACCACCACACCGGAGCAATCCATGGTGATGCTCAGAAAAGAATTGGATCGCTTGGCCTCGCTCTTCAAGGCAGCTGGAATTGAGCCCGAATAAGCGCCATGGATACTGACAGCGAAAAATTGGTGTCGGTATGTTCGTTTGTGAGCGGTACTACGGGTCGAATCTTGCCGCCAGATATTCGCGACATGGCCAAAAAATGTTTGGTGGATTGGTTTGCTGTGTCCCTGGCTGCTTTGCCCGATTCGGCCCCCACGTTGGTGCGAGAACAAATGCGGCAGTGGAAAACCCATGGACACGCCACCAATCTTTACGGTGACAAAGGTGCTGCTGCTGCTGTGGCATTGGTCAATGGGACTTTGTCACACAGCCTGGATTTTGATGATATGCATTTTGGGTCGGCTTTTCATGCCAGTGGCCCGACTTTGGCGGCAACGTTGGCCATTGGAATGCATCAAAATCTTTCTGAGTTGGAAATTTTGAATTCCTTTGTCACTGGGTTTGAAGTTGGCACCGCGATGGGAGATTTGGGTCTGGGCCCGTCCTTGGCGGCTGCAGGTTGGCATCCAACCGGCATATTGGGGCATTTTTCGGCCACATGCGCGGTGGCAGCTCTTCTGGGACTTAATCAAGAGCAAGTTGCCAATGCTTTGGGTTTGGCCGCTACGCAAGCTGCAGGTTTGCAGTCGTCGGGGGGGACGATGGCCAAACCATTTCACGTCGGTAAAGCTGCGATGAATGGTGTGATGGCCGCTGAATTGGCCTTGCTGGGTATGGACGCATATCAAAATGTTTTTGACGATGCGCAGGGCATGCTCGGTCGATTGTTCCAAAAATCCATTTCAATCAATTTGGATAGCCTGGGCACAAAGTGGCAAATATTGGGCAACACCTTTAAACCTTATGCGGCTTGCCAACTCACACATGCACCCCATGAAGCAGCCAGGGGCATGCATGACACCTTCAGTGATAAAGGTTTGCTTGAAATTCGAGTCAATGTGAACCCATTGGCCAAAAAAGTGGCAGGTCGAGAAACCGCCTCTACGCCCATGGAAGGCAAATTCAGCATCGCTTATTGCGTAGCCCTGGGGCTGCGAGGTTTTTCAGCCGATATGTCAGGCTTCACCGATGAAAGGATTTTGAATGCATCGGTCCAAGCGTTGACAAAAATCACCCGTGTCAATACCTCACAAGAGATGGAAAGATGGGCTTCGACCATAGAGTTGATTTATGAGGATGGACAGGTTGAACGCGGACATACGCAAGGTGTTCGCGGAAGTCCATCTGCACCCCTGGGATGGTCGGACATCAATGAAAAGTTTCTCAGCTCTACCGAAAAACTGCTGGGGCCCAGATCGACTGAGTTGTTAAAAATTTTGCATGACTTTGAGCAGCCTGGAAGCTTGAGGGCAATGGTCGCCATCATCGAAAAATCATCTGGGTAACCAGGCGCTACAAAATTTCCAAGCTCCATTTGTGCGTGAATGTTTACCTCAGCGGCTCATTGCTTGGTGAGCTTTGTAATGTTGACAATGTTGGTGGACCAAGGCACAGATGATTGATGCCATATTTGTTTTTGGGGTGTCAAATGGTCACGTTGGTCCAAGCAACCAACTCGCAAAGAGTAACTTTTGGGATCGGTGACATCCGAGGAATAAACAGGTGTACCGCAGTTCGGGCAAAAGCTATGGGCCCGTTTTGATCCACTTTCTGCAGTTTTAATGTAGGTTTTGGGTATTCCTGAGTGCATATGAAACTGCTCTGCAGGCACCCTGACGGACACCCGATAAGGAGAGCCGCTCATCATTTGGCAGTCTGTGCAATGACAAATCGAAACCATACTGGGGTCCAAATCCGCTTCGTATGAAATTTCGCCGCAATGGCATTTGCCTGTCACATGCATGGGTTGCTCCTGTTAACGGTCATTTCATCTTAATTCAAACCAATCCTTTGGGTGCATTTGTGGCTGACAAAGCCACGCTTAACAAATTAACAATTCCAAATCTCATGCACCACAGAATAATTGATGCATCATGATTTTCAATGATGGGGCCATCTCCATCAAATGACCATCGCCGCGTTGGTTGGGTCGCTGGAGAAGAGGCTACAGCGCCATTTTTGATTAAGGGTTTTTACCATGAGTGAAAAGGGAGTACTGGCTTACTGGTTCGACATAGCGCCAGAGGTCAGACAGCTGTGGTTGGATTGGTACCTCAGTGACCACATGCCCAGCAGGGTGGGTACGGTTTTTTCTGCGGGTCGGTGTTATGAAGCCATTGACGCATCTGCGAGCCATATGGTGTTGTTCGAAACTCCTTTTGCAGAAGACTTGCTCGCACCCTCTTATGTGGCGCTGCTCAAGCACGTTTCTGACAGCGATCGTCAGCGCCGTGCTTGGTACAGCCAAACCGTTCGCGCGACTTGTCGGGTTTTATCGGTGCTTGGCAGCGGCACAGGTGGCGTCTTGGGTGTGGTTCGGATTCGGGGTGCCAAAGCAAGTCAATCTGATATTCAATCGTGTTTGACGCAAGATATTTTGCCGCTGTTGGGCGCGTTTTCCAGCATAGGAAGCGTGTCTGTCTTGTGCAATGATCCTGGCATTCGCCGGAGCATGGATCAGGTTCGCGTGACAGGGCATCAAGATGGCCATACAGATTGGGTGATCCTGATGGAGGCGGGACAGGAGCGAGATGTTCAACACGCATGGAAAGCCTTGGATCAATCCACCGCTTGGCAAAATCTTCAATTGGGAGAGGCTGTCAGTCGCGATCTTTACAGACTGTTGTATGTCATGGTTCAATCCACCCCAGCCCAATAGCTGGTATTAATCAAGTCAATTCGGAAAATCGCATGAAACCAGATCCTTCGTCATCGCCATCTATTGCGCAAGATTGGCTCAAAAAATTTGCATTGGCCATTTCGCAACCATCGATGGCACAGATGGATATGTTGTTCCATTCAGACTGTCATTGGCGTGATGTGTTGGCCCTTGATTGGGAAATCATCACACATTCAGGTCGATCAGCGGTGTCCAAAGCTTTGATCGATGCCGCACAACTTCATGGCCCTCAAAATTTCAGAGTCAACGAAAAGCGCATGCCAGTGCAGTGGGTCAAAAGAACAAACATAGACACCATCGAAGTTTTTTTTGATTTTCAAACCAAGGTGGGGCCATGTGAAGGCATTGTCAGATTGACGATTGAGCCAGAGTCCAATGAACCCAAGGCATGGACTTTGATGACCACATTGGTAGAAATTGCAGGTCATGAAGAACGTTACAAACGAAAAGCTTATTTGGGGGATGGATTTTCGCGCAGCTTTCTGGGCCCCAATTGGTTGGAAAAGCGTGAAAAAGATGCCCGTTTTGAAAATAGGCAACCGACTGTTTTGGTGATTGGGGCTGGACAGGCTGGTTTGTCGGTGGCGGCCCGATTGAGACAGTTGGACATCGACTGCTTGGTCATAGAGCGCAACCCAAGGGTGGGTGACAACTGGCGCAAAAGATATCAAGCCCTGGTGTTGCACAACCAGCGAACCGTCAATCATTTGCCCTACATTCCATTTCCAGAAGTTTGGCCAGAATATTTACCCAAAGACATGGTTGCTGTTTGGTTTGAAAATTATGTGCAAGCCATGGAGCTCAATGTCTGGTGTAACACCGAATTTGTCACCGCCCAATTTGACGAGAAGTCCGGTCTATGGAACGCCCAATTGAAATGTGATGGTGTGGATCGGCAACTACAACCCAAGCACATCATCATGGCCACAGGGGTCAGTGCCATACCCGATCGAAGTCCCGTGGCTGGATTGGAAGCCTTCAAAGGTGAAGTTCTGCATTCTGCAGATTACAAGTCGGCGCAGAAGTGGGTGGGTAAAAAGGTCGTTGTCTTGGGCACAGGTACCAGTGGCCACGATGTTTCACAGGACCTGTGTGAACATGGGGCGCATGTGACCATGGTGCAAAGAAGTCCGACCATGGTTCAAAACGTGGAACCCACGGCTCAGTTGCCATACGTGTTGTACGGTCAAGGTATTGATTTGCCAGAATGCGACTTGATCACAGTGGGCACGCCAATGGCCTTGTACCGCGCTTCCAACCGCATCAATTTGAAGTTGGCTCTTGAGTTGGACAAAGAAACCTTGGAGGGGTTGAGCAATGCCGGCTTCAGACTGAACAAAGGTGAAGATGGCAACAACTGGCAAATGATGTATTTGACACGTGGCGGCGGGTATTACTTCAATGTGGGTTGTTCGGAATTGATCAGTCAAAAGAGAATTTCTTTGATTCAAGCACACGATATTGAGTGCTACGAGGCCAATGGTTTGCGGCTCAAGTCAGGGGATTTTTTAGAGGCCGATTTGGTGGTCACGGCAAAAGGCTATCTGGGTCAATCGGCGATGGTCGAGAAACTTTTTGGGAAGTCATTGGCCGAAAAGGTCGGCCCCATTTGGGGCATCGATGAACAGACCCAAGAACTGTGCAACATGTGGAATCCAACGCCGCAACAAGGTTTGTGGTTTCACGCGGGTAGCTTTGCCCAATGCCGTATCTTTTCAAAATATTTGGCCCTGCACATTCAAGCCTGTGAATTGGGCTTGGTCAAGCACTAGACGAATTTTAATTTTTAGGAGTCACCTATGAACCAACCTCATGTCAAGCACCGTTTGGGAACCCTGGTCCCATCATCCAACAGCACCCAAGAGCCAGAGTTCATCAGCATGCTGCCTGCATCGGTCTCTTTGCATGTGGCACGCCTTCCTCTGTCCAACGTCGACCCGGACTCGACCATCAAGATCGTGGCTGAACTTGAAAAGGAGGCCCAAAAATTGGCCGATGCCGATGTGGACTTGGTTTTATTGGCTGCAACTGCCCCTTCCACCCGAATGGGAAAAGGCTATGACGCGCAATTGGTCGAGCGTATTCAGCAAGCCTGTGGAAAGCCCGCCACCACGGCTGCCACGGCCATGCTTTGCGCGATGGCCGCCTACAACATCAAAAAAGTGGTCATTGCAGCCCCTTGGAGCACTGCCACCAATGTCTGGGTGAAAGCTTTTTTGGAAGATCATGGTGTGGAAGTTTTGCAGCACAAGGCTTTGGAAGTCACTCGCAACAATGACATAGGGCGCATGCCTGCGCAAACCGCTTATGACTTGGGCCTTGAGACCGATTTGCCCCAAGCAGACGCGGTGTTTTTGGCTTGTGGCAATTGGTGGACAGCGTCTATCGTTGCTGATCTCGAGGCCAAGGTCAAGAAACCTGTTCTCACCACCAATAACGTGGCTTTATGGGCCAGTCTGCAAATGATGGGCGTTGAAGAAAAAGTGGCTGGCTTTGGTCGATTGCTCGAAGAGATGCCGCCTTTGAAGCACCGTTTTGCGGTTGCTGCCTGAAGTCCCTATCAATCACCATTTTTTGAATTGGATCAGTCATGAATAAATTCATCCGAGTTGCATTGAGTTCTGCATTGGCTTGGGGGTGCCTCTACGGCACTTCACTGGCCCAACAATCCAAGCCTGAAAGGCCCATGAAGTTGATGGTTCCTTTCACCCCTGGCGGGGGCACCGACATCATTGCGCGCACCTTAGCCCCCAAGTTGACTGAAAAATTGGGGACCAGTGTGGTGGTGGAGAACATGCCTGGTGCCGCCGGTGCCATTGCAGCCCAATACACCGCACGTGCTGAGGCCGATGGCAGCGTATTGATGGTTGGATCAACCTCTGAAATTGGCATCAATCCAAGTCTCTACCCTAAATTGCCATATAACGTCGCTCGCGATTTTGTGGCTGTCACACCTCTGGCCTCTACACCGATGGTGTTGGTGGTTCATCCATCCAGCACGATCAAGTCAGCCAAAGACTTGGTGAGCATGGCTTTGGCCAATCCTGGAAAGGTTAATTTCGCCTCGGCCGGCATAGGCAGTGGTGCTCATTTGGCTGCAGAACTTTTCTTGTTTGAAACCCAAACCAAAATGGCGCATATTCCCTACAAGGGTGTTGGTGCAGCCATCTCAGACATCATTGGGTCACAACGCGATTTGGTCTTGTTCACCACGCTGCCATCCGCCACTCCCTTGGCGCGCTCGGGCAAACTGCGCGTGGTGGCCATCTCGACCAAAGAGCGTGTCTCTGTGATGCCTGAGGTTCCCACTTTCATTGAATCTGGTGTGCCTGGCTATGTGATGGAGTATTGGTATGGCTTGATCGCACCGGCTGGGGTGAATGCTGATTTTCGAAAGCGTCTGCATGCGGTGACTTCTGATATTTTGCGACAACCAGAGATGGTCTCGAATTTGTTGAAACAAGGATTGCAGCCCACTTACCGCACGCCAGAAGAGTTTGCGGCGTTCATTAAAAGCGATATGGAGCGCTGGGCAGCCGTGGTCAAGTCGGCCAACATCACATTGGATCCTTGATCTGGTTGTTTTTGCCTTTTCGATCTCTCTCGTCATTTCCATATGCAGACTGTGACAGGGTGCGATGTTGTCGTTGTGGGCGGTGGTGGGGCAGGTTTGGCTGCTGCTGCCGAAGCTGCGGGTCTGGGCTTGAATGTCGTGCTGTTGGAGAAGAACCCTGAACTGGGTGGGTCTACAGCCTGGTCCCTTGGCGCTATTTCAGCCAATGGAACTGATTTGCAAAAGCGTGCTGGCATTGAGGACAACGCTGACCATCATTTTGTAGACTTGTCCTTGCATGCTGGCGATTTGGCATCCAGAGATAACCTGTTATTGCGTCGAATTTTGGTGGATGAATGTGCCGATGCGGTCGCATGGTTAAGCGGTTTGGGCATTGTTTTCATGGGCCCTGCACCCGATCCACCCAACCGTGTATCACGCATGCACAACACCATTCCCAACTCACGCAGCTTGATTTACCACTTGGAGATGCATTGTCGTAAGTTGGGGGTGGGCATTTGGGTGAATGCATGCTGCGAAAAAATCCTCACCAACGCCAATGGCGATGTGGTGGGGATGGCTGGCCAGATCAAGGGAAAACCGTTTCAACTGAATGCCAGAAAAGCCGTTATTTTGACAACGGGAGATTACAGCGGCGCTGCAGACTTGAAGCAGCGGTGGGCTGATCCCAAAACCATTCATCTGGATTCTGTCAATCCCATGGCCACGGGAGATGGGCATCGCATGGCCGATGCATTGGGGGCAGAGGTGGTCAATGGAGATATCGTGCGGGGACCCATCCTGCGCTTTATTCCCCCAGCCAAACCCCATTGGATTCAGAATTTACCGCCTTGGCGCTGGTTTGCCTTGTGCATGGCATGGTCCATTGAACATGTTCCCGCCCGTTGGATCCGCCCCTTCATGATGAAATTCATGACCACTGCCCTCGGCCCGTCTCCCACCTTGAAGTCTGAAGGCGCGCATTTGGTCAATCAAAAGGGCAAGTTGGTTGAGGTGACCGGTAAATCCATCGGACATGCTGTGGCCGATCAGGATGGTTCCCAGGCTTGGTTTATTTTTGACTCAAGTCTTTATCGTCGATTTTCCGCTTGGCCTTATTTCATTTCAACAGCGCCCGGCATTGCATACGCCTATATGGCCGATTACGAAAAAAACCGGCAAGATTTGTTCCATTGTTCCAGCGATTGGCAACAGTTGGGGCTCAAAGCAGGTATCCATCCTGAGGGGTTGAAAGCGCAAATGGGTGGCCGGTACAAAGAAAAAGAAGGTCCTTTTTACGCCTTGGGTCCGGTCAAAGCCTATGTGGTTTTCACCGATGGTGGATTGCGAGTCAATACATCGCATCAAGTCTTGGGCGCCGAACAAGCGCCCATACGCGGCTTGTATGCGGCGGGCTCTGCGGGCCAAGGGGGACTGTTGTTGGAAGGACACGGTCACCATTTGGCCTGGGCATTTGTATCAGGTCGGCGCGCAGCCAGGTTCGTCGCCGCAGAGAAGCATGGATGATTGTGCTTGAGCGGATGTTGCCATCGCTCTGGGGTGTGATCGACTGGCTTCAGTCTGTTATATTGATTTCATAAAACATCTACACCAGGAGGCAAAGAAAAATGGATGACCTGCAAGGTATTTGGCGACTCGATGAGGCACGCGCATGGGATTCAAACGGAAAGCAAATGCCGCCTCCCTACGGTCTCAATCCCATCGGGCAAATTGCTTTTTCCAATGATCGAATGTTGGCGTCCCTATGCAACGGGGATGCCACGGTGCTCCATAAGCGCGATTACATGTCATATGGTGGCGTTTACCAATTTGATGGCAAGGTGCTGGACTGCTTGGTGGACATTGCTTCTGATGCACACCGAATTGGTGGCCACGAAATACGACAAGTCGAAAGGGTTGGCCAGCAAATCATGCTCAGGCCACCGGCGCGAATGTATGGTGATGTGATGCAGCAAAGAGAGTTGTTGTGGACCAAGGTCTGGGCACCCTGATCACTGTTGTCGGCCACCGTTGTCGCTGACCCCAACCAACCTGACCCCATGGCCTCTGACAAAGCCAGTTCAGCCCTGGCACGGTTCCAGGTTTTGGACTTAACGCGAATCCGCTCTGGCCCCACCTGCGTGCGTGTTTTGGCGGATTTTGGTGCAGATGTGATTCGCATTGAGTCCCCGCCGGGGGTCGACCCCAATGAAGGCGCACTGGGCGGCAGGGAAACCTACGACATGCTGAACTTGCACCGAAACAAGCGCGGGATCACCCTGAATCTAAAGGCCCCTGAGGGCAGAGAGATTTTCCATCGATTGGTCGCAACTGCCGATGTGGTGGTTGAAAACTTCCGTCCGGATGTGAAGTTCCGCTTGGGACTGGATTACGAAACCCTGGCCCAAATCAACCCGCGCATCATATTGGCCAGCATTTCAGGTTTTGGCGAGGACGGACCTTATCGGGACAGGCCAGGATTTGACCAAATTGCACAAGGCATGGGCGGCATGATGTCGGTCACGGGAATGCCCGGCGATGGGCCTGTGCGTGCTGGCATTGCTGTGGCCGATTCAAGCGCTGGCAATTACGCTGCCATGGGTGTTTTGGTGGCATTGTTGGAGCGAGAGCAGTCAGGGCGTGGCCAATGGGTGCAGACCAACTTGCTTCAATCCATGATTGCCATGTGCGATTTCCAAGCTGCCAGGTATTTGATCGATGGCGCCGTTCCTGGTCAAGCGGGCAATGACCATCCGTTTGCCACACCCATGGGAACCTTTCAATCTGCTGATGGGTTTTTCAACATCGGCGCATCCGGTACCACCCAATTTCGAAGCCTGTGTACCGTGATTGAGCGATTGGATTTGCGGGACGAACCGCGCTACCAGACCAACCCGGGGCGATTGGCAGATCGTCCCTATATCAATGCGCAATTGAACTTGTCGTTCGCCATGAAAACGACTCAGCATTGGGTCACGTGTTTGAATGATGCGGGTGTGCCCTGTGGGCCCATTTATGACATGCAACAAGTTTTTGCCGATCCCCAAGTGGCGCATTTGGGGGCAGCAGTGGTTGTTGATCATGCGCAAAAAGGCCCTATTCGGGTGGTTGCACAACCGATCAAGCTCACCCGAACGCCCGCTGCTGTGGTGTCAAGCCAAACGGCATTGGGCCAGCACAACGAAGAGGTATATCTGAAATTGGGCTTCAGCGCCCAAGATTTGGCAGGCCTTGAAGAAAGAAAAGTGATTTGAAGCTGCACTTCGTGCTTGAGTCCGGCAGGTTCAATCAAGCCATTTTTTTGATGGAATGGCTCGCTCAATTGGAATTCACTGTGCAAAAATCAATACACACTTTCGAAGGAATTTCATGACAAATTCAGACGGCATGCCCCATTACCCGGTGCTGGGCTTGATTCGGCGTCACGGAAAAACAGGGGCCGCTGTGATTGGCCTGGGTTTATTCGCTTTGGGCGCTGGTGGTGCATGGGCCCTTCAATTTTGGCCCTGCGTGATTTTGGGCGCCGTCGTGGGCGCACTTGCTTGGGGCTTGTTGCTCAGCTATGTCGAGATGGTGGAAATTATTTTTGACACCTTGGTTCCGCGCTAAACAAAAATGGACGATTGAAGTAAATGATGCTGCCCATTTTTAAATTCAGCGCTTATTCCGGCTTGATTTTGGCGACATCAATCAGGGCCAAATTGCGCTGAGCAAAGGTTTTCATCAATTGAGCCATGCCCTCTGGACTGGTGTCGGTTGCGGGCTCCAAGCCCATGGCAATCAACCGGTCCCTGATGGAAGGGGTTGCCAAGGCCTGGGCAATGGCTTTGCTCAAACGCTCAACCACTGGGCGGGGCATGCCTGCGGGTCCAGCCAAGGCAAACCATGTTTGTGAATCAAAGCCACTGATGCCCAAAGCCTCAGACACGCTGGGCACATCGGGCAGACTGCTGACCCGCTTGGGCGAAGTCACGGCCAGTGCATCAAGCTTTCTGTCTTTATAAAAACCCATGATGGTCACGGGCGTGACCAAGCCCAAGGGGAGGTGACCGCCCAAGACATCGGTGGCCACAGGTCCACCGCCTTTGTAGGTGATATGGCCCAATTGAATATTGGTCGCTTGGCTGAACATTTCAGCGCCCAGTCGCGTCACCACATCCGAGTTGCCAATCGACAATTTGCCAGGATTTGCGCTGGCGAATTGAACCAGGTCCTTTAAATGGTTGAACCCCTGGTTTCTTGCGCTGACAATCACGTAGGGTGCAAACACCATATTGGCAATGGGTGTGAAATCATTGAATGGGTGAAACGGCACAGATGTCATCATTTTTGGGGTGAGAACGTGCGTTCCTGGCATCACCAGCAATGTGTGCCCGTCTGGTTCTGCCTTGGCAACAATCGAGCCGCCAATCGTGGCAATGCCACCAGGTCGGTTCTCCACCACAAAAGACTGTCCCAAGAGTTCGGTCAATTTCTCGGCAATGGGTCGGATGGTGCCGTCTGCACTGCCACCCGGGGCAAAGGGGACAATGATTCGGACCGGTTTGGTCGGGTAATTTTGAGCGTTGCACAATGGAATCATCACCAGCGACGCAAAAAATAAACACCAAAAATTTTTATTCATCATGGATCTTTCTCATATCAAAAATAAGGGGTTGTGAGCTTTCATGCGGGCTGGGCTGACTTGACTTTCGCAACATCTTCAGCGGCCAAAATGCCAAGCACCAAAGCCTTCATGAGGCCGCCCACATAGCTGGCTTTGGGGCCCCCTTCTATGCCACCGACGGAGGACCCTGCGGCATACAAGCCCTCAATAGGTGATTTGTTTTGATGCAAGACGCGTGCATGCGCATCGATCAGCAAGCCGCCCGTGGTGTAGGTGATGCCTGCGCACAAGGGCAAAGCATAAAAAGGTGCTTTCACCACCGGCAAAGGGGTGAGCTTATGGTGGCTTCGCGGTGGCTGCAGTGCAGATGTTTTTTGTTCTTGGACGGCTTGGTTGTATTTGTCGATGGTTTCTGTCAGCGCTTGTGCTGGCAATCCCATTTGTTGGGCCAGCTCGACCAAGGTATTGCCTTTCATAATGGTGGCGCCTGCACTGAGCAATAAAGGATTGGCAGGGATGCGGGATGTCTTGCCTGGCCCATCCCAGATCGCCTGATCAAAAATGACGTGGCAATCCAAGGGGTTGGCGCGGTGTGCCAACTGATTGGCGATGTAAACACCACCCTGGCCTTCATCAATGACCCGCTGTGCCTGCTGATCGACCACCACGCCAGAGGTTGCCAATTCGTCCAACTGTGGGTAGGGCCAAAGTTTGTCATTGGAAAATGCTTCTTGGCACAGCACGTGCCCGTAGAAAGCATCCATGCTGGATGTGGCTGCGCCCATGCCTTGGGCCAAACGGATGCCATCCCCCATGGCATTGCCCGCACCACGCTGAAGCACCTGATGTGGTTGTGGAGCGATATGCGCTTTGAGCAAGTCCAAGTTCGCTTGAAAGCCACCATCAGCCACCAATGTGGCCGAGCTCTCAAACAGTCTTTGCTGGCCTTCGCGCGTGGCCTTGAAGCCCAAGCAGCGCTCACCCTCGGTCACAAAATCAGTGACTTGCCAACCGAGAAAAGTTTGGCCGCCTTTTTTTCTAAAGTTCTCCATCAATACCCTGAGCGTGACATCGGGTCCTCGACCTTTCCAATCCAGTCCTGGTGAAATCGGTCGGGGTGGCGCCATGACCCATTGCTGCCAAACCACCTGACCGGCCCGGATAAAGCGCGCACCTTGTTGTTGCAACCAAGTCGCACACCTGTCAGATTGGCTCGAAAGCGCAGTGACCAATTCAGCGTCGGCATAGTGACCAGTGGCCTCCCCAATGGCGCGAGCCAATTCATCAGCAGGGTCTTTGATGTTTTGAAAGGCCAAGTGCAATACGCCGCCAGAAAAGCGTGAGTTGCATGGGTATTGGTCGGTTTCACCTTTTTCGACCAAGGCCACAGATAAACCCAGTTCGCAAGCCCTCACGCCGGCACTCAGGCCTGCCAAACCGCCGCCCATGATGATGAGGTCATATTTTTGTGTTTCCATGCTGTCCTTGGTGAAACTGTGCAGATGTGAACTCTGCAAGCCAGTGTTTTTCTCAGAAGTTGCGCCCCGCGTCAATCGGTATCGCCCCTTTGGGGCGGAATTCTTGTTTGGCAGTGAAATGGTTTTCTCGATCCAAGTGTTCACTTTTTGACACATCAAAAGGATATGTATCTGTGTTGTTGACCTGGAGGATGTAGCTGAAGCGACATGGAACCCATGGCCTCAGGCTCTGCTTTGCATCCGTCAAAAGAAGCGACGCTGATGAAACACTATCATCACGCTTTGCAGGCTTACAAAAAACCGAGCTGAGCACACCACGCCATGAATGGCGTGGTCAACACTTTCAAACGTAAAAGACGGAGAACACACATGGGTAAATTGCGCATCACCTTGGCTTGCTGGGATTACGACAGAACCTCGGCCTTGGCCAATGGCACTGTGGTGGCCGATGGATTGGACATCAACTACTTGTCTTTACCCGTCGAAGAAACTTTCTTTCGCATGCTGCGCAACAAAGAGTTTGAGTGCGCTGAAATGTCCTTGTCTTCATACTGCGTCTCCTTGATGAAGGACGACCCCGATTTCATTGCCATCCCGGTTTTCCCCTCGCGCATGTTCCGTCATAACTCTATTTATGTCCATGCCGACAGCGGGATTCAAAAACCCTCTGATTTGGTCGGTAAAAAAATTGGAACGCCTGAGTATCAAATGACTGCGCCTGTTTGGATCCGTGGCATTTTGGAAGAGCATTACCAGGTCCCGCACACCAGTGTTCAGTATTTGACTGGGGGCGCAGAAACGGCAGGTCGTGACGAAAAGATCAAATTGCAATTGCCAGCTGCGGTCAAAATATCGCCCATTGGGCCGACCCAGACCCTATCAGCGATGATTGCCAATGGGGACATCGATGCCATGCACTCTGCACGCGCACCATCTACTTTTTATAGCCAGCCCCATAAAGTCAAACGATTGTTCGAGGACTACCCAGAGGTGGAGTTGGATTACTACAGAAAAACAAAAATCCTTCCCATCATGCACACCATCGTGATTCGCAGGGAGGTTTATGAACAAAACCGTTGGATGGCCCAGTCTTTGTTCAAGGCATTTGTCATGTCACAAAAAATCACCTATCAATCATTGCGAGAGGTGGCCGCGCTCAAGACCATGTTGCCTTGGTTGCCTGCCCATGTGGAGCAGGTTGAAAAAGAATTGGGTCCCGATTGGTGGGCATATGGCTTTCAAAGCAATCGACACGTGTTGGAAACATTCTTGCGTTATCACCATCAGCAAGGTTTATCACAGCGCTTGCTCAAGCCCGAAGAGTTGTTTGCACCAGAGACTTTTGACGCGTTCAAAATCTAAACTTTCACCATTGAGGCACACCCATTGGTAGGTGTTGGCCAATGGCGATGAATTCAAAACCAAGCCTGGTTTCGATCAGGTTTGGTTTTCAATGGGTTGGGCAAACTTTGGGGTGACGGCCTGGCAATAACAGGCTCAATAACTGCTGGCCAAGTTGAGTTGTGCCAAGTCCTCAGGTGTCAGGATTAAGTCAACGGCCTGAACCAATTCTTGGACTTGCTGCTGTGACGTGGCACTGACAATCGGCGCTGTGACAGCTGCTTGGGCCAACAGCCAGGCCAAGGCGACGGTGGCCGGCTTGGTGTCATGCGCTTGGGCCACCGCATCCAAAGCGCTCAAAATTCCCCAGCCCTTGGGGTTGGCATATTTTGAATTGGTGCGTGAACGGGTGCTTTGCATCGCCGCTTCTGCGCTGCGGTACTTGCCCGTTAAAAATCCACTGGCCAAGGCATAAAAGGGAATCACCCCCAATCCATGCTGGATGCAATAGGGCGCCAGTTCTGGTTCAAAAATCTCTCTCTCGCAAAGGTTGTAGTGGGGTTGAAGCGTGGCGTAGCTGGGAATGCCCATTTGTTGGCTCAATCGCAGGGCGGCATTCAATGCGCTGACATCATGGTTGGACGCGCCGATGCAGCGCACTTTTCCCTTTTCAATCAAGCGGCCATAGCAGGCCATGGTTTCTTCTGGGGCCACCAAGGGATCTGTCAAATGGGATTGATACAAATCAATGTAATCAGTTTGGAGTCTTTTTAAAGATGCATCGATGGAGCGTTCAATGTGACTGGGACTCAAACCCTTGCCGCCTTCGCCCATGTCCATGCCAACTTTGGTGGCAATCAACAGTTGGGCGCGATTGCCACGCAACTTCATCCATTGCCCCAAAATGGTTTCCGATTCACCACCTTGGTTGCCCTCGACCCAGCGCGAATAGACATCTGCCGTGTCAACCATGTTTCCGCCCGCCCCAACAAAGGCATCCAGAACCGCAAATGAGCTTGGGGTATCCAAAGTCCAACCCAAAACATTTCCGCCAAAAATCAAAGGGAAAGTCATCAAATTGGTATGTCCAAGGCGGCGCATGTTCATGGTGTTCTTTCTTTTCAATGGGGTCACTGGTGCGACCACGGCTTTGGGTAATTCCTGACAGACATTCATGTTAAACCCATTACATTGAGGCACACAGCCACTCAGGCTCAGGCATTTGATTCGAAAGAAAACAGTTCACCATGAAACCATTCGACATGACTTTGGGCTACCTCAGCATTGCAGATGTGGGGCCTTTGGAGCTGATCCAAGTTGCTGCGCAAGCTGACTTCAAGTCCTTGGGCGTGAGGCTGACGGCTCGAAAGCCTGAGGACGATTGGCCATATCCTGTGATTGGGCAACGTCAACAAGTTCTCGCACTTCAACAAGCCCTCCAAGATGGCGGCCTGCGCTTGTCCAATGTTTCAAGTTATCACCTCTACCCCGACACACAGCTGAGCGATTTGCTGCCAGTCATTGAGATCAGCCACAAACTGGGTGCCAATTACATCGTGGCTTGTGCTTATGACCCTGATGAATCGAGGTTGGGCGACTTTTTAGGGCGTTATGCTGAGGTGATGGGGCAAGCTGGAATGCGCATTGCCTTTGAGGTGGTCTCTTACAGTGCTTGCTCACGTCTCGATCAAGCCTTGGCATTGTTGCGCCGAGTTAATTCCCCCCACTTGGGCTTGATGCTGGATCCCTTGCATTTGGTCCGTGGCGGCGGCTCGATCTCTGAGGTGGCTGGTTTGGCCAAAGAAGACATTTGTTTCGCCCAGGTCTGTGATGCCCCAGGGGTCAAACCAGACGGTGTAGATGCATCGACAGAGGCCAAATCAATGCGGTTTTACCCCGGTGAAGCCCAATTGCCATTGGCTGAGTTTTTGAAAAATCTAGGTCCCCATGTTGAACTTGAAATGGAGCTGCCGGTGTGGGCGGATGTCCATTTATCCCCTTTGGACAGAGCCAAAAAAATTCATCAAAAATCCGCGGCTTATTTTTCTCAGCAACACATCATCCATTCATAGTCGTTGGCACACTGGTTTTCAGCATGAATTTAAATTGGGATCAAAAAGTCGATTGCTTGGTCATCGGTGCAGGCGGTGCAGGCCTGTGTGCTGCTTTGGTCTGTGCATTGAAGGGATCCAATGTTTTGTTGTGCGAGGCCAGTGATCAAGTGGGTGGCACCACTTCGACATCCGGTGGAACCATTTGGGTCCCAGGCACTCGGCAAAGTCAGCGTACCGCAAGCCCAGACAGCATTGATCAAGCCAGAATCTATCTGGATCAAGAGGTGGGATCATGGGGGCAAGTTGAATTGCGGGAGGCCTTTTTACAGGCAGGCCCTGATGCAATTGACTTTTTAGAGCGCAACAGCGACGTTCAATTCAAAGTCAACACGCCTTATCCCGACTACCACGCCGAGCAACCTGGCGGCGCATTGGGTGGGCGTGCTTTGGCGCCATTGCCTTTGGATGGCCGTCTATTGGGTTCAAATTTCTCTAAATTGCGCCCCCCCCGGCCCGAATTCATGGTGCTGGGTGGAATGATGGTGGGGCGCGATGAAATCAAATACTTGATTCGCCCTTGGCGTTCTTGGCACGCCTTGAAGATCACATCCAAACTGATTGGAAGTTACCTGTGGGACCGGTTGCATCACCCAAGGGGGACACGCCTCTTGTTGGGAAATGCCTTGGTCGGGCGACTGTTCATGAGCTTGCTCAAAGCCGGCGGAAAGGTCTCATACAAGTCGCGTTTGATAGAGCTGATTCTTGAAGAACGCCGGGTGGTGGGTGCGATGGTGGAGATCAATGGTGTGATCCAGCGCATCCATGCCCAACGCGGTGTGATTTTGGCCACTGGTGGCTGTGCTGCCAGCCCTCAATGGCGAGCAGATTTGTTCAAGGGCGGAACGCTGCCGCATACATTGGCGTTTGAGGGCAACCAAGGGGAAGGGGTTCAGGCAGCCATACAAAGTGGTGCGCAGCTTGACCTCAACCATGCCAGCCCATTTTTTTGGATGCCTGCTTCGATCCTGCAAGAATCTGCACATCGGACCATCACTTATCCGCATATTCGGGATCGACCCAAGCCAGGTTTGATCGCCATCAACGCGCAAGGGCGGCGATTTGTCAATGAAGCCAATTCATATCACGACTTTGTCAGCGCCATGTTTGCGACCCATGCAGAGAACCCGACGCAAGCGGCTTACTTGATTTGTGATCGCAGATTTATCCATGAATATGGCTTGGGGGTGATTCACCCAGTTTGGCAACTGCTCAATTTTTTCCTGAAGAAAAATTACTTGCTGAGTGCCCCCAGTTTGTCAGAATTGGCGCAGAAAATATCTGTAGATGCGCACGCTTTACAAGATACCGTGGCACTACACAATCAAGATGCAGATATTGGCGTCGATCGACTTTTTGCCAAAGGCAGTCAGGCATTGAATCGCTACAACGGGGATCCAGGCCAGCTGCCCAACCCATGCCTGCACCCATTGAACCAAGCCCCTTATTTCGCATTGCCCGTATTCCCTGCGCCGATTGGCAGCAGTGTGGGTTTGAAGACCAATGCGCATGCGCAAGTGCTGGGTGCAGATGGCCATGCCATGGAAGGTTTGTATGCTTGTGGCAACGACATGAGTTCTGTGATGGGGGGGCGTTATCCCGGTCCAGGCATCACATTGGGCCCCGCATTGGTTTTTGCATATCTCGCGGCTTGCCACCTGAGCCATTAAGCCTTCAATGATTTCACCCGCTCTTAACCATTCATCTTTATAGAGGTAGCCATGCATTTGATCAAAGCCATTCTTTTACTCGCCTTTTTGAGCCCCTTGCCCCGCATTGGTTTTGCAGATGTTTATCCATCCAAACCCATTCGGTGGATAGTTCCTTTTGCCCCTGGTGGCAGTTCTGACTCTTCAGCCCGCCCCATTGCCAGCTTGTTGAGCGCAGAACTGGGGCAGCAGGTGGTGATTGAAAACAAACCAGGCGCAGGTGCTATTTTGGGTGCAGATTTTGTGGCCAAAGCACCAGCGGATGGGTACACCTTGTTGTTGGTCCCGGGTACGCACACCTTGGGAAAGTACCTGTCGAAAAATTTGCCCTATGACCCGATCAAAGATTTCACGCCTGTGGGTCGCATGGTGGCCGTGCCTTATGTGCTGGTCACCGGCCCCAAACAGCCTTTTTCCAGTTTGATGGAAATGATCGCCTACGGCAACCAGCAAGGCAGTGGTTTTTCGTTCGGCACCACTGATGTGCTGGGAATGCTGTCGGTTGAGTTGCTCAAATCTGTCAGCCAAACAAAGGTGGTGCAAATCAACTACAAGGGTGCGCCTGCCATCGTCAATGATGTGCTGGGTGGGCATCTTGATTCAGGTGCGACCACGCCGCCGGTGGTGAAGGGGTTCAGCAAGGAAAAAAATGGCTTGCGCATGTTGGCCATCACCTCTGCCAAGCGCTCACCTTCTTTGCCTGACGTGCCCACGGTGGCAGAGTTGACGGGCATCAAAAGCTTTGAAATTGCCACTTGGTATGGCATTGCAGGGCCCTCTGGGATGCCAGCATCTGTTGTTGATCGACTGGAAAAGGCCTTGATCAAGGTGATGGCCGATCCCACTTTGAAAACCAAATTGATCGACATGGGTGTGGATGTGATCGAGGACAACACGTCAAAAAGCATGCTCAGCACCATGCGCAGCAATGCAGAGCAATGGGGCAGGTTGGCTGATAAGGCCGGCATCAAGCCTTGACGGCCATGTGCTGAGCAGCCAAATACCCAAATACCATACCTGGGCCGATGGTGGCCCCACCGGCTGTGTAGTCGCCACCGAAAATATTGGCCATATCGTTGCCCGCGGCATACAAGCCAGGGATCACTTCACCCTTTGAATTCAATGCCCGGGCTTGGGCATCACATCGAATACCGACAAAAGTCCCCAATTCGGCCACTGACCATTGCATGGCGAAGAAGGGGCCTTTTTGAATGGGCGCAACGCAGGGATTGGGTTGGTGCAATGGGTCACCGTTGTACCGGTTGTATACATTTTTACCGCGACCAAAAGCGGGGTCGAGGCCATTTTGTGCAGCTTCGTTGAAAGCGGCCACCGTCGATAAAAATTGCGGCGTATCAATGCCAGCTTTACGCGATAAGTCTTCCAGGGTATCGGCGCTGATCAAGTAGCCGGTTTTGAGGTGAGCGCGATAAGGGAAAGGTGCAGGTTTCACTGCGCCCATGCCGTATCGGCGCATGGTGGGGTAATCTGCAATTAAAAAAGCGCAAATTTCACTCTCACCCTCGCAGGCTTTGATCAATGCCAAGCCCACATCATGGTACGAGTTGGCCTCATTGGCAAACCGATGGCCTTTTCGAGTCACAGCAATGAAACCCGGTTTTTGGCGATCGATCAAATGGGGAAATGCTTTGACCTCATGGGGGCCCACAGGCAGCAATGAAACGGGTGCCCATCCAGCCGGTGTGCTGTGTTGTGCATCCATGTCGACCCCCACTTTCAATGCCATATCCAGGCCATCTCCGGTATTGGTCAGCGGCGCGGGCGAGTGATAGGCTTGGCCGGCTTTGAGGTGGGGGAAAAACTTTTTCCGCAAAGCTGGGTTGTGTGCAAATCCACCGGTGGCCAACACAACCCCTTTGCTGGCCAAAAGCGATTGCGGCCCATTGGGCGTTTGGTAGACGACACCCCTGACATGGCCTTGATCTGACATCAACTCAATCACGGGCGAGGACGTTCTGATTTCACCACCGTGGTTGAATAAAGATTTGGCCAACCTGGCCATCAAGGCATTGCCATTGGCCAAGTCCATCGACCGCCGAAACTGCAACCAGTCGATGGCAAACCTCGCCACCCTGAGGGTGACCACTTTGAATGAAGTCCACGACCTGAATGCATTGAGAAAGTGCATCAAGTCGGGGCCAGGTTTGATCATGATGCCCATGAAAGTCAGTTCAGGTGCCGGCATTTTGAGTCGATGAATTTCCGAACCCAATTCTCTGCCGTTGATGGGTCGTGGATGAATTGTTCGCCCACTGATGCTCGCACCAGGCGTTTCAGGGTGGTAGTCGGGTCGACCAATGGCGGCCATGAACTTCACATCTGTTTTTTGGTCCAAAAATGAAATCATTTCTGGGCCATGCTTTAAAAAAGCATCTACTTTTTCGGCATCGTATGCTTGCCCCGCGCCGTGTTGAATGTAAGCACGGGCTGAAGCGACCGAGTCTTGCATACCCGCCATTTGTGCTGCTGGGTTGCACGGTATCCAAACACCGCCGCCTGAATTGGCCGTTAACCCCCCGAATGCATCGGACTTTTCCAGCACCACCACTTTGAGTCCCAAGCAAGCGGCAGTCACGGCTGCTGTCAAGCCCCCTCCACCTGAACCCACCACAACCACGTCACAGGTTTCGGTGGGGACATGGTGGTTTGTGTTGGTCATGCAATGCAATCGTGAGAATTGGTGAATATTTAAATCATCATAATCAAAAAATCATGCACATTGGATTCGCAGGCCGATAAGTATGTGCCCTTGATGGCCGATGACCGCTGTGTTGGCTTCATTATGACCATGGAGCGCGGGTGCCGTTTTTGTTGAATACCAGCACCCAAAACCTGGCGTTTGCCAAAGCTTGATGCAAGTCAAGCTGTTAAGTCATATGCCACCTAGGATAGGGCATCAATGATCACTGTTGCCCCAACAGTGTAAGCACTGATCTCTATCAAAGGACATTCCACATGAGCACCCAGACCACCAATCACCAATTGGGCTTGTGGGCCTTGGTCAAAAGATCCAGGCCCATCAACCTGATCACGGGGCCCATGATTTACAGCGTCATTGTGCCTTTGTTGTTATTGGATGCATTTGTTTCCCTGTACCAACTTTTGTGTTTTCCGATCTACAAAGTCAAATCCTTTCGCCGATCGGAATTCATTGTTTTCGATCGCCAAGAGTTGAAGTACCTGGATTGGATTTCAAAATTCCACTGCACTTATTGTGCCTATGCAGTCGGTTTGATGGGTTTTGTGAGTGCCGTCATTGGTGCCACAGAGGCCTATTTTTGCCCCATCAAACACCATGCAAATAAGCCCCGTGGTCCAGTTCGAAAATATCCGTTCATGGCATACGAGCAAGCAGACGATTTTGATTTTGATTTGCGATTAAACGGCATGCGCGAAGCCATGATGAAGCAACGCAATTTATGACCCCAATGGATGCAGGTGTGTTGCAAACAGGCCAGACCGCCGCACACTGCTGGTGCTTTGACTTTTCTGAATCCTGGTCGCGATGAGCGATCTGTTGCCCACCATATCCAGCATTGAAAACCTGGGACTGGCTTTGGGAATTGGGTTGCTCATAGGTGCTGAACGCGAGCGCAGCAATGCGGCCATGC
>Ga0209550_10001150_pt1 | contig 25512 bp, 26 predicted proteins | sample LauGreSuBDMM15SN_2_FD_187567 | JGI IMG/M metagenome (GOLD analysis project Ga0209550, IMG submission 187567) | Freshwater lake microbial communities from Lake Michigan, USA - Su13.BD.MM15.SN (SPAdes) (version 5) | ecosystem: Environmental > Aquatic > Freshwater > Lake | place: Lake Michigan... | reverse complement strand
GCCTCGCGGCAGCAGAAGGCGGCTTGCCCGTGAACGCGACAAAACTCTGCTATCGGGGGTTTCCCGCGTGCCGCTCGATCTCGCCCTTCATCGCTCTTACCAGCTCCTCGGCGCGCTCGCCCACGCGGAACATTGGCCCGGCCAGAAGCACGGCAAACTGGCGGTTCTGCATTTTTAGGGGCAGCGCTACGCCGCCCAAGTCCAGCGTGAACTCGGCGTTGCCCTCGAACCAGCCGCGCTCCAGCGAGCGCTGGATTTCTTTTTCCACGGCGGCCACGCTCATTAGCGTTGAGGGCGTATAGCGCTCGAAGTTCGCCCTCCGCAGCACGGTCGATCGATCGGCGGGCGTCATGTGCGACAGCAGGGCGCGACCGGTGGCAGTAACATGAAGTGGGACCAGCTTGCCTGGCGAGGCGTTATAGCGGATGGCATGGGGCGATTCCACGACGTCCAAGAACACGGCGTACGCGCTGCTCGCAGCGGCCAGCACTGCCGTCTCGCCGGTGCGCTCGACAAGGGCGCGAAGCAGTTCGCGCAGATGCTCGGGGATCGGATCCGCGCTTTCGATCTGCTGCAGCAGCGAGAACCAGAGCGGCGAGGGATAGTAGCCACTGCGGGCGCGCGGCTCATATAAAAATCCACGCGCCACCAGGGTACCCAGCAGGTTGAAGGTGCTCGAGCGCGGCCACTCGAGCAGTTTCGAAACCTCCGCAAGCGTGGCTGGCCGCCGGTGTTTGGCAAAGAACTCGAGCAGATCGAGAACGTTCGTGGCTTGTTTGACTTTCACGGGTTAGATATTTAAGTGTGGATTAATCAGGGGTCCGATTATGCCGCAGCAGGTCGGACGTCCAGAACGGTGCGGCCGCAATGACCAGGCACCCGATCGAAAGCATGAACGCCGGGCTATAACTGCCTGTTGCGTCGTAAAGCACGCCGGAGAGAAGGGCGCCGATACCTGAGCCGATCGCCATGCACGCGTATATCACGCCGTAAATCGCCGATTGGCCGGGACCGGCGAAGAGCCGCGAGCTTAGGCTGGCGATAAGTGGCCCCCGAACGCCCTGGAAGAGCCCAAACAACAGGACGTAGCACGCGAGGAGTACGGTGCTGGGCCCAAATGAGAGGCTGTAAAGCAGGGCGACTCCCGAGGCCGTGCCGATGAAACTCGCGGTGGCTGAAAGCTTATAGCCGAAGTGGTCGGCGATCCAGCCGGCGCTGGATACCCCGACCACGGATAGCATGCCCGCGGCCCCAAAGGCGCTCGCCGCCTTCATTGGCGAAAAGCCAATGTCGACTAGATAAGCAACCGATTGGACAATCACGAGGTACATGCCCACGGCGGTGAAGAACATGGTTTGCACCATCAGCCAAAAGCGCCGCTGCCCCAATGCCGAGCGCAATCCCGCGGCCGCGCTCTTAGATTCCTCTGCCCCGCGAGCCAGTCTGGGCGACAGCGGATCGGTGCACCCTACCAGGATCGACCGCCAAGGGATAATCTGGGATAGGACCAGCACGATCAGCAAGGCTTCACCGGCCAACCGGTAGGTGGCGCGCCAGCTCAACGCATCGATCAATGACTGCGTGAGAGGCACCATTACTAGCGAGCCGCAACCAAATCCCGCGTAAGCAATTCCCGTGGCTGCGCCGTACCGGTGGGAGAACCACCGGCTCAGCAGGGCGGTGGCGGGCACCATGCCGATCGCGCCCGCACCCAAGCCTCCGAATAATCCCACGCACAAATAGAAGTGCCAAATTTTCGTTGCAAATGCCGCAAGGAAGTAGCCGCACGACAGCAAAGCGATGCCTATTGAATAAAGCTTGCGCGGACCCCAACGCTCGATCAGTAGCCCAGCCAGGGGCGAACACAAGCCGCTGATCACCATAAGGGCTGAATAAACGCCCGTCATTTGCGACCGTTGCCATCCGAATTCGGCCTGCAGCGGCAGCAGGAACAACATGAACGTATCGCCTATGCCGCGGGCCAGAAAATTGAAAAAGAAGCAGAGCCCCAGCACCAAGGCCGGCATACGAGCGCTAGCCGCAGGGTTACCTTCATTCTTGTACATAAAAGTAATGTACATGCATCTGAATTTGAATTCTAGTAATAACGTATTAGTCGAAAAATATCTGGTTTATAAATTACTAGTTTCCCAATAACTGGTAAAAGCCCTATGAACAATTTGTTCACTAACGAGAACAATAATGACATCACGCTGAACTTGACTTTAACCACGAGAACGACCCCATGGGACCCTTGGACGGCATTCGCATCATCGACATGACGTCGGTCCTCATGGGTCCGTTCGCCACGCAGGCGCTCGGTGACATGGGTGCAGACGTTATAAAGGTCGAGGCGCCACAAGGGGACGTTGTGCGTCAGATTGGGCCTGCTCGCCATGAAGACATGGGGCCCATATTCCTTAACACCAACCGCAATAAACGATCGCTCTCGCTGGACCTAAAGCGTCCCGAAGGCATCGCGGTGCTTCACCGACTAATTGCTGATGCGGACGTGCTGGTCTACAACGTGCGCCCGCAAGCAATGGCGCGTCTCTGCCTGGATTACGAGGCCGTGGAAAAGATCAATCCGCGCATTGTCTACGCTGGCCTCTTTGGCTTCGGCCAAGATGGCCCCTATGCCGCGCGGCCCGCCTACGACGATCTGATACAGGGCGCATCCACGCTCTCGTATCTGATTGCCCGCGCCAGCGACGGCACGCCCCGCTTTGTGCCCACGGCGGTGGCGGATCGCATCGTTGGTATCACGGCGGTGGGCGGCATCCTTGCCAGCCTGATCGCCCGTGGCCGCACTGGCCGTGGGCAGCGTGTGGACATCCCGATGTTCGAGACCATGGTGGGCTTCGTGCTCGGCGACCACCTCGGAGGCCTTACGTACGAGCCACCGCTCGATGGTGGTGGCTATGCGCGGCAGCTTTCGCCGTATCGGCGACCATACCGTACAAAGGATAGCTACATCTGCGCCCTTGTCTACAACGACAAACAGTGGGAGGGTTTTCTGCGCGCCATCGGCCGCGAGTCCCTGCAAAGGGAAGACGCGCGCTTTGCTACGTTCGCGAACCGTTCGCGCAACATCGACTTCGTCTACGAGTGGCTCTCTGACATCTTCGGGGAGCACACGACGGCCGAATGGATGCGTGTGCTAGAAGAGGCCGACATCCCTATGATGCCGATGCACGACTTCGAGAGCGTGCTCGAGGATCCGCACCTCACCGCCACCCGATTTTTTACTACGGTGGAGCACCCTACCGAGGGCACCATCCGCTCGATGCGCGCGCCTGTCAGCTTCTTCGGCACGCCGATCGGCCCCAACAAGCATGCGCCCAGCCAGGGTGAGCATAGCGTTGAGATCCTGCGCCAGGCCGGCTTCAGCGCCGAGGAAATTGATTCGTTTCTTGCCAGCGGCGCCGTCACGGCGCCACCGGCTCCCATTTCCAAGGAAAACACAGCGTGAATTTCGAACTTAGCGAACAACAGGAAAGCATCCGTGAGGCCATCGAGCGCATCTGCGCGCAATTCGATGACCAGTACTGGTTTGACCGCGACCATGACGGGCGCTTCCCCGAAGAGCTCTACCGGGCGCTTGCCGACGATGGCTGGCTTGGCATGTGTATCAGCGAGGAGTACGGCGGGGCTGGGCTGGGAGTGACCGAGGCGGCCATAATGATGCAAGCCATCGCCCAGTCGGGCGGCGGCATGTCGGCCGCATCGGCCGTGCACATAAACCTGTTTGGCCTGAACCCAGTGGCCGTCTTCGGCAACGAGGAGCAGCGGCGCCGCATGCTGCCGCCGGTTGCAAGGGGCGAGGCTAAGAGCTGCTTCGCCGTGACCGAACCAAACACGGGCCTGAACACCACGCAGCTGAAACTGCGTGCGGTCAAGAAGGGCGACTTTTATGTCGTCAATGGTCAGAAGGTCTGGATCTCGACCGCCAAGGTGGCCGACAACATCCTGCTGCTGGCGCGCACCACGCCGCTGGAAGAGGTCAACAAGCCCACGCTCGGCCTGAGCCTCTTTTACACGCCGTTCGACCGTAGCCGGATCACGGTGCACGAGATCGAGAAGATGGGACGCAAGTGTGTCGATTCAAACGAGCTCTTCTTCGAGGACTTCGAAATCCCTGCGGAGAACCTGATCGGCGAGGAAGGTCGTGGGTTCGAATACATCCTGCACGGGATGAACCCAGAGCGCGTGCTGATCGCAGCTGAGGCCGTGGGGCTAGGCCGTGTGGCTCTTCAGCGCGCAACGGCCTACGCCAAAGATCGCAACGTCTTTAACCGCCCAATTGGTATGAACCAGGGCATCCAGCACCCGCTCGCGCAGAACTGGATGGAACTGGAGGCGGCCAACCTCATGGTGATGAGAGCGGCGTGGGAGTACGACAGCGGCAAGGACTGCGGCGCAAGCGCTAATGCGGCAAAGTTTCTAGCAGGCGAGGCTGGCTTTAATGCCTGCCAGCAGGCAGTGATGACGCACGGTGGCTTCGGCTATGCGAAGCAATACCACGTCGAGCGCTACCTGCGCGAATCGCTGATCCCGCGTATCGCGCCGATCAGCCCGCAGTTGGTGCTTTGTTATATCGCCGAGCGAGTTCTCGGCTTGCCGAAGTCGTACTGACCTCATGACAGTCTGCACGCACGACCTTGCGCGAAGCGGCCCCTTGGCCGGGCTGCGCGTCGTCGAGTTCGTGGGCATCGGCCCGGCGCCGTTCTGCGGCATGTTACTGGCGGACCTCGGGGCGCAGGTGCTGCGCCTGGACCGCACCGAGCCCAGCAGCCTGGGTATTCCGCGTCCTCCGCAGTTCGACCTGCTGCAACGCGGCAAGCGGTCTATGCGCATCGACTTAAAGGGTGGGGCTGGCCGAGCTCTGGCTCGCAGTATTGTGGCGCGGGCAGATGCGCTCATTGAAGGATTCCGTCCCCAGACGATGGAGCGGCTCGGCCTCGGTCCTGCTATATGCCTGGCCGACAATCCGAAACTCATCTACGGCCGCATGACCGGCTTCGGCCAAGAAGGTCCACTCGCGCACGCCGCAGGCCACGATCTCAACTACTTGGCGCTCACCGGCGCGCTGCATGCGATCGGCCGCGAAGGCAGCCCGCCGACGCCGCCGTTGAATCTGGTCGCCGACTACGGCGGTGGCGGCCTGATGCTGGCCTTCGGCATGATGAGCGCCGTGCTCCATGCCCGCGCCACTGGGCAAGGGCAGGTAGTCGACGCGGCGATGGTTGATGGTGTGGGGGCGCTGATGACGCCGTTGCATGGGCTCACTGCTGCAGGGCTTGAAACGGGCCCACGCGGCACCAATCTACTGGACTCCGGCGCGCCCTTTTACGACGTGTATCTCTGCGCCGACGGTGAGTATGTCAGCCTGGCGCCCATCGAGGCCAAGTTTCAGCAGGTGTTTATCGAAAAGCTCACGGAGGCCGGAGTCAACACGCTGGACCTGCCCGCTTTCGACGACAAGGCTAACTGGCCGCGCTTGCGCGGGAGCCTGGCGGCGATCTTCGAAAAACGAACCCGCGCGCAGTGGTGCGAAATGCTCGAAGGCAGCGACAGCTGCTTTGCGCCCGTGCTCTCGCCGACTGAAGCATCCCGACATCCGCACAACGCCGCACGCCGCAACTTCATCGAGATTGCGGGTGTCGTCCAGCCGGCGCCGGCGCCGCGTTTCAGCGCCACCGCGGCTGACGTCCCCGAGCCGCCCGGGCAAGGCGGTGGCGAGGAATGGGCCGCGGCCTGGGGCGTCCTAAGGGGCGAACTTTCGGCCTGTGGGTATGAACTTAAAACATAGGGAACGACAGCATGGCAGGATTGCATTTTGAGGAATTTTTCGAGGGCCAGGAATTCATACACGATTGGTCGCGCACCGTCACGGAAATGGATAACACGATGTTCAGCCTCTTGACGATGAATCCGCAACCGCTGCACTTGGACGCTCATTTTTCTGCTGGCACCGAATGGGGTCAGCGCCTTTTTAACAGCCTGTACACATTGGGTATCCTGGTTGGCATGACCGTGAACGACACGACCATGGGCACGACGGTAGCCAACCTGGGAATGACCGACGTGCGATTTCCCAAGCCTGTGTTCCATGGCGATACGCTAAAGGCCCGCACCCGCGTGGTATCGGTGCGTGCGAGCAAGTCGCGCCCCGACACCGGCCTGGTCGAGTTCGAGCACATGGGCCTGAATCAGCGCGGTGAGATCGTGGCCGTCTGCCGGCGCACAGCCATGATGCTTCGTAAGGTAGTAACTGCATGAGCGCGCCGGGAAGCAGTGAAGCGATCAATCCGAGCCTGCTTTACGAGCAGCACGGGTCCGTGGTCGTAATCCGAATCAACCGACCTGACCAGCTCAACGCTATTAGTGGAGAAGTTCGCTCCGGCCTCTTTACTGCATTCGAGCGCTTCGAGCAGGACGAATCGGCGCTCGTCGCCATTCTGACCTCAACTGGGGACAAGGCTTTCTGCGCCGGAATGGACCTGAAGGAAGCCGCCGAATCTGGTCTAGCGGTTCCGCCATTGGGCTTCCTGCCGATCATCGGCGATAGCATCCGTGTGACCAAGCCCACCATCGCCGCTGTTAACGGACTGGCCCTCGCGGGCGGCTGGTTGCTCGCCCAAATGTGTGACCTGTGCATCGCCGCCGAGCACGCGACCTTCGGGATCACCGAGGCCCGTGTCGGTCGCGGCATGCCTTGGGCCGCTTCGCTCGTGACCATGGTGCAGCAGCGGGCTGTGATGGAACTGCTGCTGACGGCCGAGCCGATCACAGCCCAGCGCGCGTACGAAATCGGTTTCGTGAATCACGTAGTGCCGGGGCCGGAAGTCCTGCCGCGCGCCATGGCGATGGCCGCAAAGATCGTCGCCAACGCGCCGCTGACGGTTTGGGCAGCGCGCGAACTGGTTTATCTATCGACTGAAATGGGGCGTTCCGCAGCGCAGCGAGCTGCGACACACCTTTTTGAGAAGGTGTACCTGAGCGAGGACGCCCAAGAGGGTCCCCGCGCATTTCGAGAAAAACGACAACCTGTCTGGAAAGGTCGCTGAACCATGAACTTCAACGGATACCAAACGCTGCGGCGGATTCTCGACGCGATCGACAACGTCGTGATGTTCGTCGGCTGCGCGATGCTTTTTGCGCTGATGTGCGTCGTCGTGGGCGACGTCGCATTGCGCTACATCTTCAACGCGCCCATCCACTGGGCCTATGAAGCGGTCTCCAGTTACCTGATGCCGGGGATCTTCTTTTTTGCAGTGTCGCACACCCTCAAGGCCCACGCGCACGTTTCGGTCGACATCCTGCACAACTACGTCAACCGCCGGGTGCGTTATGTCTTCGAGGCGTTTGCCACGCTAGTCTCGATCCCCGCGTTTGCGATCTGTACCTGGGTCTCGGCCCGCAATACGATGCTCGAGTTCACGACTGCCGCCGTATCGTCGAGCGGCCTGGCGGTGCCGACCTGGACGATCAGCATCATGTTGCCAATTGGCTTCGGCCTGCTCACAATCCGGTTGATCCTCAATGCCATCGGCTACCTCGGCACGCTCGCCAGCGGCCGCGAGTTGCAGACCCTGCCCCCGATCGCCGGCACCGAGGAGTTTGCGCAATGATGGCCGCTGGTATCACCCTGCTGCTGTTCGTGATGCTGGCGCTTGGCACTCCAGTCGCGTTCTCGCTGGCGATAGCCGGCAGCCTTGGCCTGTTCATGATTGGCGGGCTGGATGTGCTGGCGGGTGTCATCATGACGACGCCCCTATCGACCGCGGGCAGCTACGAATTGATCTCGATACCCATGTTCATCCTGATGGCGGAGTTCGTCATCATGAGCGGTGTGGCTGAAGGACTCTTCACTGCCGCCAAGACCTGGGTGGGCCGCGTCCCGGGCGGCCTAGGCATGGCCACCGCGCTCGCCGGGGCCGGCTTCGGTGCGATTTCCGGCTCTAGCACTGCCTCCGCGGCAACCCTATCGGCGACCACGATGCCGGCCATGCTAAAGCAAGGTTACGACCCCAAGCTCGCTGGCGGCGTGGTCGCCATCTCGGGAACGCTGGCAATGCTCATTCCACCCAGCATCGCCCTGGTGCTGTACGGTATTATTGCCGATGTCAATATCGGCCAGCTCCTAATCGGTGGCGTGATTCCGGGCATTCTCGTAACGCTCACGATCATGGCCACCGTCTATGTGCTTGTCCTCATCGATCCGTCCGCGGCGCCTCCCGGTCAGGCCTATACGATGACGGAGAAGATCCGCTCGCTGAAGGTCGTCGGCCCGATGTTGCTGCTCTTCATGGCTGTGACCGGAGTTATTTACAGCGGCATCGCCACGCCGACAGAGGCCTCGGGCATTGGGGCCTTCGGGGCCTTCCTTCTGGCGATCAAGGCGGGAACGGTCAACCGCAAGAGCTTTATGAAGGCGCTTACGCACGCGGCACACGCCAGTTGCATGATCATTATGATCATAGTCTGCGCCAAGATCTTTGGCTACTTTCTGACAATGACCCAGAGCACACAGATGATCGTGGCCTGGGTCGGATCACTCGGTGTTTCTCCCTGGGTCGTACTGGTGTTCATCCTTTTCGGCTACCTCTTGCTGGGGTGCCTAATGGACCAGGTCGCGATCTTGATCCTGACGGTGCCTGTCGTTCTGCCGCTGATCAAGGCGCTGGGCTTCGATCCCGTGTGGTTCGGCGTCATCGTCATTGTCGTCGCCGAGGTCGGGCTCGTCACGCCGCCAGTGGGGCTGAACGTATTTGTTGTCGCCCGCTACGCGAAACGCCCCCTGCAAGAGATCTTCGCGGGCGTCTGGCCGCACGTCTTCAGCCACCTGATGCTGCTATCCGTGCTCGTCGCATTCCCTTCCATCATCCTTTGGCTGCCGAAACAGATGGCGCCCTGAAGCCGGATCCGATTTCTACCTCAACCATAACGAAAGGTTTACACCATGACCAAACTGATTCACAAGATGCCCTTGGCCATCGCAACTGCGGCGCTCCTGGCCGCCGCCGGGGCCAGCGCTCAGAGCATCAAGATTAAGATCGCCGACTCGTTTCCCGTCGGCCACTACCTGCCCAAGTATTTCACGCTGCCGATGATTGAGCGGCTGAAGGCTAACCCGGCCGCCAAGGGCTTAGAGTTCGAATACTACCCGGCTGAACAGCTGGGCAAGGCCAAGGACCTCCTGGCGCTCACGCAGTCGGGAGTAGTCGACATTGCTTATGTAGCCCCGGGCTTCGTGTCGGACAAGATGCCCCTGTCCGTCGTCGCCGAATTGCCCCTGCAGTTCACCGGCTCGTGCATGCCGACCATGGCGTACTGGAACCTGGCCAAGCCGGGCGGTGCGCTGTCCAAGAAGGAGTTCGAGCCTAACGGCGTACGACTGTTGTTCACGATAGTGCTGCCCCCTTACCAGGTGGTCACGCGGAAGCCCTTCACGACGCTGAAGGAAGTGGAGGGCATGAAGATCCGTGCTTCGGGCTCAGCAAAGGAACTGCTGCTCAAGAAGATGAAGGCCGTTCCGGTGTTGATGGCCACGCCCGAAGTGTATGAGTCGCTCTCGCGCGGCACCATAGACGGCGTCCTGTTTCCCTTTAACAGCCTGCTACCCTATGACATCGAAAAACTGTCTAAGTCTGGTACTATCGGCGAGAATTTTGGCACGTTCGTTGCAAACTGGGTAATCAGCGAGAAGCGCTTTCAGTCACTGCCCCCGGCCATCCAGCAGGAACTCACCTCGATGGGCGAGCAGTTAACCAAGAGCGCCTGCCTGCAGGTTGAAAAGGACGAAGCGGGCGACATTGAGAAGGTCAAGGCAGCTGGCGTGAAGCTTACGCCGATGTCCGCCGCCGACAAGGCGACGCTGTCAACGCTTTCGCAGGAAGTAATTAAAGAATGGGCAGAAACGCTCGACAAGCGCGGTAGGTCGGGCACCGAGACCGTGAATGCCTTTCGCGCCGGGTTGAGGTAAGACGTGGTCGAGACCTTGTCCCTGCAGCCTTTGCCGCTGCAGGCGGAAGCCCTCCGCTCCGATGTCCGCAGCTTTCTCGAAGAGAAGCTGCGCGGCGTGCCGCCTGAGCAGCGGGCGCGCTCTTGGCTCGGCTTCGACGCGGACTTCAGCCGCGCCCTGGGTGAGCGCGGATGGATCGGCACGGCATTGCCTCGGGAATACGGTGGAGGAGGGCGCGATGCGTTCGCGCGTTTCGTGCTCGTCGAGGAGTTGCTGGCGTGCGGTGCACCCGTCTCTGCCCACTGGATCGCGGAGCGCCAGAGCGCGCCGATGGTCCTGCGCTTCGGCACCGAGGCGCAAAAGCACTTTTTCTTGCCGCGCGTCTGCAGGGGCGAGCTCTTCTTCTGCATCGGGATGAGCGAGCCGCAGTCCGGATCGGACCTGGCCAGCGTGCGCACGAGGGCGACGCCAACGCCGGACGGCTGGCGCCTGAAGGGCCAGAAGATCTGGACAACCAACGCCGACCATTCTCACTGGATGATCGCGCTCGTACGCACCTCAGGCACGCCTGAGGACCGGCAGGCGGGTCTGTCCCAGCTTCTGATCGACATGAAGGCGCCCGGTGTCACCGTGCGCCCGATCGAGGACCTGACCGGCGACCGCCACTTCAGCGAGGTGTTCTTTGACGATGTAGAGTTGCCGCACGACGCCCTGATCGGCGAGGAAGGCACCGGCTGGAAGCAGGTTAATACCGAACTCGCCCTTGAGCGCAGCGGCCCGGAGCGCCTTTACTCCAGCATGGTGCTGCTAGACACCTGGATCGATCACCTGCGCGAAATGCAGGCGCCGAAAGAGCAGGCGCTGGCCCTTGCTGGCCGTCTCGTAGGCCACCTGGCGATGCTGCGCTCCATGTCCGTGGCCGTGACCGCTAGGGTCAGTGCGGGCGGTAGCCCGATGACCGAGGCATCGCTGGTGAAGGACTTGGGCACCGAACTCGAACAGACCATCCCGCTCGCGATTGCCGACGCGATCGCGAGCGACACGGACCACGTGGCCTCGCCGGAGCTGATGCGCACGCTTGCCTACGTGACGCAGTTCGCGCCGACTTTTTCACTGCGCGGTGGCACGCGCGAAGTCTTGCGTGGGCTTATTGCACGCGGTCTGGGGTTGCGATGAACGATCTGGCAGCGCCTTTCGAGATCCTTCTCGCCGATGCATTCCCCTTGTCGGCGGTGCGCGCCATCGAGGCCGGCGGGAACGTGGACGCATTGTGGAAGAGGCTCGAGGAGTCTGGCTTCCTAGAGGCCATGGTGCCCGAAGCGGCAGGCGGCGCAGGACTCTCGCTGGCCCAGGCCTTTGAGCTGTTCGTGGCGGCGGGTGCCTCAGTGCTGCCCGTGCCCGTGGCTGCGACGCTAGTAGTGCGGGCCTTACTCGCGCAGGAGGGCGCCAGCACGCCCCGAGGGCCGATCGCGATCGCGGCGCGTGTCGAAACCCTTGCGCAAGGTGGTGTGCGTGCCCACCAGGTGCCTTGCGGGATGACGGCGCAATGGGTTGCGCTGTCGCAGGGCGATGGCTGGCTATTGTTGCCCGTGGCTGCGGCGCGGCGTGAGCCGAGCGGTATCCATGGCAGCCTGCGCGCTGATTTCCACTGGGACGCACTGCCCGCTGAGACTATCCGCGCCGGCTCCAGCGTCGACTGGATGGCGGCCGGGGCGGCCATCACCGCGGCGCAGCTCGCCGGTGCTATGGAACGCGTACTAGCTATGACGATCGCATTCGCGAACGACAGGGTGCAGTTCGGCAAGCCCATTGGCAAGTTCCAGGCGATCCAGCACCAGCTCGCCGTCGTGGCCGAAAACGTGGCGGCGACCCGGATGGCAGCGGAGATCGGCTGCACGGCTGCGGGCTGCCTGCCCGTGCTCCTGCGCGCCGCGGCAGGCAAGGCACGCGCAAGCGAGGCCGCGTCGCTGGTGGCGCCGCTGGCGCACGCGATCCATGGCGCCATCGGCGTGACCGCCGAACTCGACCTGCAACTCTTCACCCGGCGCATCCACGAGTGGCGCGCCGACTTCGGCTCCGAGCTGCACTGGAACCGCGAACTTGGGCATGCTTTCATTGCCGACGGCCGCGGCGCGCTAGAATTCATACGCACCAGCCTGATTCCCGCCAACAAGGAGATCTCCGCGTGACTGCCTTCCTCCTTTACGAACAATCCGGCCCCGTAGTCACGCTGACGATGAACTCGCCGGATACGCGCAACGCGCTCACCGGAAACAACGCTCCCCAGGAGTTCGTCGATGCTTGCGAGCGCATCACCCGGGATGCTTCGGTGCGCGTTGTTATCCTGACGGCCGCCGGCACGGTTTTCTCGTCGGGCGGCAACCTCAAGCACATGCAGGAGCTTTTTGACGCGTCGCCCCAGGCGCTGAGAACTTGGTACCGAGAGGGCATCCAGCGCGTGGCCACCGCACTCTACAACCTGGAAGTGCCAACCATCGCCGCCGTGAACGGCCCGGCGATCGGCGCCGGCTGCGATCTAACCTGCATGTGCGATATCCGCATCGCTTCAGACGCGGCTTCGTTTGCGGAAAGTTTTGTGAAGGTGGGCCTCATCCCAGGTGACGGCGGTGCATGGCTGCTGCCGCGTGTCGTCGGGATGTCGAAGGCAGCGGAGATGACCTTCACGGGCGACGCGGTCAGCGCGGCGGAAGCGCTAGCATGCGGGTTGGTGTCGCTCGTAGTTCCGGCAGATCGGCTGATGGACGAGGCTCGCTCGCTCGCCAGCCGCATCGTCGCGAACCCGGGCGGCGCGCTGCGCCTGAGCAAGCGGCTGCTGCGCGAGGGCCAGCACATGCGGCTTGAAAGCCTGCTGGAGTTGTCGGCGGGTTTCCAGGCGCTGGCACACAAGACCCCGCAGCACGTCGAGGCCGTGAACGCTTTCGTCGAAAGGCGCAAGCCGGTGTTCGGCGACGACTAGGGCCTGTTGCAAGCCCCGGTCGGCCTTCAGGTCCCGTAAAGCTCGCGCGCTTCGCGAGCCAGCGCTTCCCGGTAGTCGGGTGCAGCTAGGTCGATCATCGCGCGCACCCGCTGCTGCAGGTCCAGGCCGCGGAGCCTCACGGCGCCGTTCTCTGTGGCTATGATGTCCACATCGGCGCGCGCCGTCGTGACCGGGCCACTCAGCCTGGCAACAATTCGCGGTACCTTGCCGCCCTTGGCGACGCTTGGGAACGCTATGATCGACGCGCCGCCCCGTGACTGGCCAGCGGCCCGCACGTAGTCGACCTGTCCGCCGACCGCGCCCACATAGTCGCCTCCAGCCAGTTCGGAGTTCACCTGGCCCGTCAGGTCCACCTCGACGGCAGAGTTGACGGAAATAAAGCGCGATAGCTGCGAAAGTACGGCCGCGCCATGCGTATAAGGAATGGGCTTGAGGCGCAGCGCCGGGTTGCGGTGCGCGAAGCGGTAGAGCTTATCGCGCGTTCCAAAGAGGACGCCGCTCACCGTGAGCCCGCGGTCGATCTCCTTGAATGCGTTGGTGACGACGCCGGATTCCATTAGGTCCACGACCGAGTCGCCCACCATGCCGGAATGTATACCCAGGTCCTTGCGGCTGGACAGCATCGCGATGATGGCTTCGGGGATAGCGCCGATCCCCACCTGCAGCGTTGCCCGGTCGGGAATGAAACGGTCCACATGGACAGCGATCTGACGTTCGAGGTCGCCAATAGCGGCCGACGGCAGTTCCAAGAGCGGTCGGTCCGTATCGACCAGCACGTCGATGTCGGCTTCGGTCAGGGCGCCGTCGCAAAGCGACTGCGGCACCTGCCGGTTCATTTCGGCGATAACGATCCTGGCCTTGTCCACGGCGATGCGTGTGTAGTCCGCCGCCAGGCCGAGGCTGTACCGGCCGTTTTCGTCAGGCGGGCTGACTTGCACGAACGCCACGTCACAGCCGATTAAACCGCTTTCGATGAACGCGGGGATCTGCGAGACATGCGCCGGGATGACGCGCATCCGGCTGGCCTTAATCAGACGGCGGTTGGTGCCGACACCACCAATGCCGTGCAAACCAAGGCCGTCCACCGCATCGGATTGGAAGGTCTCGGAGAACATCGCGCCGAGAAAGGTGTTTACGCCACCGAGCTCAGCGCGCTGTTCGACGAGCTTTTCGGTCAGCGTCTGCGGCTCGGCTGTTCCTTGCGCAACGAGGATGTGGTCGCCCTTGCGTATCCATTTGCGCAGGTCGAGGTGGGAGGGGTCTATGCGGATCATTTCTTTCCCCGCGCGGCCAGCACGTCGGCGAACCCGACTATGCGCTGTGCGCGTTTCAGGAGCGGGCCGTCGACCATCTTGCCTTCGAAATCGATAGTGCCGATGCCGCGGGCCATAGCTTCCTCATAGCGTGCGATTAGGCGGCGCGCGTGCTCGAGTTCGACCTCGCTGGGGCTGAAAACCCGGTTGGCCACGTCGAGCTGGCGCGGTAGCAGGCAGATCTTACCGTCGTAGCCCATGTCGCGGCCCATGGTGGCGTCACCCTCGAAATGGTTGTCGTCTCGGATTTCCAGCACGGCCTGGTCGAGCGCAAGGATGCGGGCTGCCTTCGCATGCAGTAGCACGCGTGAGCGAGCATAGGCTACTTCCGCCGAATTGGCGGTGCGGCGAGCGCCGAGGTCGCTCGCAAGGTCTTCAGCGCCGAAGTAGACTGCGGCGATAGCCGGATGCGCGGCGCACAGCGCTGCCGAATTGGTCACGCCGGCGATCGACTCGATGCCACCCACGATGAACCGCGGCACCGCTAGTGGGGTGTCCCGGTCGAGCCGGCGCATGAGGTGCAGCGCTGGATAAAGCTGCTCTACCTTTTCCAGCTTGGGTATAACGATCCCATCGACATCGGCGCGCAGGGCGGCGTTTAGGTCCTCTAGATACTGGTCCGACTCGGGCTCGTTCACCCGCACGGTCAGTAACCCGCCCACCAGCTGCTTGCGCGCTGCCGCCACCAGTGCGGCCAGCCCGGCGCGCGCGCGTTCCTTCTCGGCCAGCGGCGTCCCGTCCTCAAGGTCCACGACGTAGCAGTCGGCCGTGAAGCGCGGGAACTTGGCGACGAGGTCAGCCCGGTTGGCGGGCGCGAAGAAGAGGCTTCGGATCATCATCATGTGTTTTCGCCTTTCAGCCGAGCAGGCCATCTAGCCGCTCCTTGGATTCGGACAATTCGAGCAGCATGTCTTGGATGACGTTGCGCACGGACGTTTCTTCGGTCATGTCGCCCACAATCTGGCCGACAGGGTAGGTGAGGAATTCCTTTGCACGAACACGCTCAACGCGCGTACGGCCTTGGCCCCACCACAGCAGGGCCTGCAAGGGGGCTGACAACGTTTCAGGCGCGCCGGGCCGTTCCCACGCGTCGGTGAAGCTGCTGCGAAGCGTGCGGCAGGGCTTGCCGGTGACGCTGCGGGTGAGCACGGCATCCTCGGATCCAGCTTCGAACATCTTCTGCTTGATCTCGGGCGTCACTTCGCTCTCGCGCGTCTTCAACCAGACCGAGCCGCACCAGACGCCCTCGCAACCGAGCGACAATGCGGCCGCCATCTGCCGGCCCCGGCCGACGCCGCCCGCGCCGAGCACAGGCATGGGTGCCACCGCGTCGACAACGCGCGGCCACAGGACCATCGAGGTTGTGCTGCCTGTGTGTCCTCCGGCCTCGGTGCCGACGGCGATCACAAAATCACAGCCCGCTTCCTTGTGGCGCAGCGCGTGCTTAGGGGCGCCCGCCATCGCCGCGATCTTCACGCCCTTCGCGTGGGCCCGCTCGACTAGCTCCTTTGAGGGCGAGCCAAGCGCGTTGACTATCAGCTTGATCGGATGCTGAAAGGCGATGTCGAGCATCTTCGCACTCTCGGCGGGCGTGAAGGTAAACTCACCGACCATAGCCTTCATGATGCGGTCGGCATCGTTGGGAGGCAGGGGTGGGATGCCGGCATCGTCAAGCATGTTGCGAACGAAATCGCGGTGCTCCTGAGGAAACAGGCGCTCGGGATCGAACTTGCGGTCGCCGAAGTCCTCGTAGCTTGCGGGGTTAAGGATGTCGACGCCGTAGGGCTTGCCGCCGATGTGGTCATCGATCCACGTTAGCTCCTCGTGGACACGCTCAGCGCTCATGCGCGCCATGCCGAGGACCCCTAGGCCGCCGGCCTTGGACACTTCGACCACCACGTTGCGGCAGTGGGAGAAGGCGAAAATCGGCGCTTCGATGCCGAACATCTCGCAGAGACGGTTCTTCATGGCTTGTTTCCTGTTGTGGTAATAGTGAGGCGGCTCAGGAAGCCGCGCCGGGGCGCAACTACTAGTGCCGCGCCGGTGAGTAGCTGCAGCTGTTCAGCGGCTGCCATTTGGTCTTCGTCATCGCAGATGACGGTGGTCAACGGTCCCGCCAGCGCGGCGATGACCGCATCGAGGTGGGCCGGGGCTGAGCTTGCCGGCGCGACGACCACGCATTCTTCCGTGCCGACAATATAAGTGTTACCGCCGTTGGTAGCCATCACCCGGCACAGCGTCTGCGAAAGCCGGACCGGAACGTCGACGCGCGGCTCACACCAGGCAATGCCCTGGCCTTTGGGATCGAGTAGGCCGACTTCTTCCCACGCCGCCTCATACGGCAGGACTGGACGCGGCCCGAACGCGCCGGTGGCAAGGCGCGGCAGCACGCGCTTGACTTCGCGCGGTGACCGCGCCCATTCGACGAGCGCTGCTGTGTCTGCGAACCGCGTAAGCAGTTCCAGCACGGCACGCGTCGGCGTCATCAGTCGCCGGGTGTTTTCGGGTGCCAGAGCTGCGGATGGACGAATCCAGATGTGGTCCAACGTTTCCTTGCAGTCGTGTGTGCTCTCCTGTCCCTGAGGAACGACGGCCACGAAGAATCGGGTGTCGAAGCGCTTCGCACGCCCCACCGGGGTCAACCAGTGCGCGACATAGAACAGCTGGTCCGCAGCGAGGCGCAACTGCAGCTCGCGGCAGGCTTGAGCCATCGAGTCGGTACCGGACTGAAGCGCAGAGCGCAGTTCGAGCAGGCGCGCTCCGACTTCACCCTCCAAGCGCACGGGTTGGCCTAGGCGGTCCGTGGCGAAGAGTAGGCCAGCTTCCTCCAGGCATTCGCGGATCGCGGCTACGTAAAACGCGACCCCACCTTGATCCACAGAGAGAGTGACGTTTGCACGTTCATCAGAGAGGTTGCTGACAGGCACATCGGAGTCCGCGGTATCGACCAGCCCTCCGGGGAATACCCAGGCGCCGCTGTTATGGTCGCCTCGCTCGGCGCGCTGAAGGAGGAGCGTTTCGAGGCCGGTGGGGCCGTTGCGAGTCACAGCAACAGTAGCTGAATTGCGGGGTATAGTTTTGTCCATAATTGTGGACAAATAGTGCTTGTATGTGATCAAAAAGTCAATTAAGGGTTTCTCCCGCCCCAGCTTTGATCCAAAAAATGTCCGTGCAATTTGCCTTTAACCTTTGTGTTTTTTAGGGAAGATACTATTGCGTTCTCATTCATATATTTGTACATTTAAATTCTCACATGTGAACAAATGAGGGCAATCATGATTGTCACTGGGTCGGCAAAGCATGGGCAAAGCAGGCGGCGCAAGCTGAGGCTGGAAGACGGATTCGAGTATTTCAAGGGTGAATGGTTGGAGGCGGGCCAGGATCCGCACCTGTCGCCCACCATGTTCCTGATCGAGCAGTGCCCTCATTCCAAGCTGGCCGCCCACTTCCATCGCCAGAACGAGTTTCAGGTGGTGGTTGAGGGGGGCGGCACGTTCGGCGCCCACTACGTTCAAGCCATCACCGTGCACTACGCTGGCGCATACACCGGCTACGGGCCGATCGTCGCGGGGGAGAGCGGCCTTTCCTATTTCACGATCCGCTCGGTGTTCGAGCAAGGCGCCTTCATGCTGCCGCAGGACCGCGACAAGATGGTCCGCGGACCCAAGAATCAGATGCACAGCCAGACATATCCGGCTTCGGAGACCGCGGCACTGGCTGCACGCACCGGCGTCGAAACCATCGAACTCTTCCCGGCGCAACACGACGGGGTCGCGGCAACGCGCCTGCTGTTGCCGCCGGACGGCGAGGTCACTGCACCCGCGGGTGCGGGCTCCTCCGGTCAATACATCATGCCCGTTGCGGGCAGCCTGATGCATGGCGGGCGCGAGTTCACGCGGTGGGAGCCGATCTTCGTTTCGGCCGACGAGCCGCCGCTGCCGCTTCGCGCAGGCGCGGGCGGGGCCGACGTTCTCTACCTTAGGCTTGCCACCCGCCCGGCCGAATACGCGTCCGCGTAGAGCCGTACCATTGACACGACCAGGAAAAATTCGATGAACGCTTTTTCGCGCGCTACGCGCTGGGCCAATCTAGGCGTACTTTGCTCGCTCGCCCTTGCAGGTTTAGTAGCACCGAATGCCGCCTTAGCGCAGCATTATCCCAGCAAGCCGATCCGGCTGTTGATTGGCTTCGCTCCAGGATCGGCCACCGATTCGGTCGCGCGTATCCTGGCCGAGCCGCTCGGCGCAGCGCTGGGCCAGCAGGTCGTGGTCGACAACAAGCCCGGCGCGGCTTCAACGCTGGCCACGAGCATGGTTGCGAAGGCAGCGGCCGACGGCTACACGCTGACGCTTGGGACCAACTCTGCGATGGCGACGGGCCCCGCCGGCGTGATGCGCAACATCGATTACGACCCCGTGAAGGACTTCACGCCGATCGGCAAGGTCGCGACCGTAAACTTCATGCTGGTCGGCAACACCAAGGTGCCCGCGCAGACCCTTACGGAGCTGATGGCTTACTCGAAGCGCAACGCGGACAAGGTGAACTGCGCTTCCGGCAACACCAACGGAGTCGTTTTCTGCGAGTTGTTTAAACAGCGCGTCGGCGCCAACCTGATGGGCGTGCCATACAAGTCGACTCCGCAGGCCTTGACCGACGTCATCGGTGGACAGGTCCAGCTGATGTTCGTTGATGTGCCATCCGGCGGGCCGCGGGTGAAGGCGGGGCAGCTGCAGGCGTACGCCGTTACGAGCCTAAAGCGCAGCGCCGTGCTACCCGATGTTCCGACGATGGGTGAAGCCGGCGTGCAGAACTTCCCGGACAACTCCGGCTGGTGGGGCCTATATGGTCCGGCGGGACTGCCTGCGCCAATCGCTGCAAAAATCACCGCCGCACTAGACCAGGTGCTGCAGCGCGAGGACGTGAAGCAGCGGTTAAACAATTTAGGCGTCGAGATCTCGCCCGCATCGCCGCAGGAGTTCGACCGGTTCCTGAAGTCGCAGCTGCAGGACTGGCGCAAGTTCCTAAAGGACTTCAACATCCAGCCCGAAAACTGACGAACCGGATTTGCAAATATGACATGACTGCACGCGACACGAATTTACCCCGACTGGGGCAGGGCTTTTACTGGCAGGACCTCGTGGTCGGGCAACGCTTCCGCACTTTCCGCAGGACGGTTACGGAAACCGACCTGGTGAACTTTATCGGTGTAACCGGCATGCTCGAGGCCATCTTCATCGATGCGCAATACGAGGAGGGTGCGATCCCGGGACGGCCCGTGCCCGCGGTTCTGACTTACTCGCTCATCGAAGGTCTGCTGCTGCAATCGATGATCCAGGGCACCGGGCTCGCCTCGCTCGAAGTGCACAAGAAGGTGCTTAAGGCCGTGATGGTCGGCGATACGGTGTTCGCCGAAGTGGAGATCACTGGACTACGGCTTACGTCTAAAGGCAACCGCGCCATCGTCACCTCACAGGTCGACATTTACAACCAGCGCAACGAGCAGGTGATCACGTACACGGTGACACGGATGCTTGCGGGCCGGCCCGGCGCGCAATGAAGGAGCACAACGTTATGCGGTCCTTCAGTCACCTCTCTCCGCCACTGCGCATCTTTCATGGGGTGGACGGCTTGGAGTGGCTGGGCCGTGAACTCGAACGCGTCAAGAGCCAGCGCGCGGTGATTTTTTGCGGCGCCTCACTGGCGCGCGCGAGTCGAGTGTTTATCCAGCAGTGGTTTCACAATGTCCCAGCCGGCGCGGGTCGTGGGAACGCCAGCATAGTTTGACAGATGGATGAACATCTCCTCTATGGCCTTCGGTTCGATCCCGGTATTTAGAGCGCCTTTGACGTGGAATTTGAATTCCTGTTCTCGCGCTCCATGCACGATCAACGCTGCCAACGTAATGAGCGACCGTTCCCGCAAGGTGAGCCCTTCACGCGTCCAAATCTCTCCGAACAGGTGCGAAATCAGCAGATCGGCAGACGCATCCAACTGCTCGCGAGGTATGTCCCATTTTCCCAGATACTCCTGCAGAAGCGCTCGTCCGCGCGCAAAGTTTTCGTCTTCTCTCATGGTTATAGCTACCTATTAAGTTCATCATTAAAGGTTTCAAAACCATATTGCAGTCGAACAAGGGCGTCCAATACTTTTTTGTTGAGATGCCATGCTAGATTACGAATGGCCTCCGCCACTGGCCACTTGCTCGCACGTCTCTAAGCAGGTCGGCTCGGGTTTGTACGTGTGCTGTGCGGACCTGCCAAGCTGTGCTTTCCCCTGTATCCTTGAGAAATGAACCAAAGACGTTTACGCCACTTCACCGTGGTTGCCGAGACACTCAATTTCAGCCGAGCGGCAGAACGGCTGCACATTGCGCAGCCGGCACTTTCAACTTCAATTCAGAAGCTTGAAGCGGAGTTGGGTGCCAGGCTGTTCGACCGTGGCACTTCCGGCGTGCAACTGACGACCGCAGGCCGGGCCGCACTGCTGGAGGCTCGCAGAATACTCTTTCACGGCGAAAGCCTTCAGCGTGCAGTAAGAGCAGTCACGGATGGGACTGCAGGTCAGCTCAGGGTCGGCTTTGTAGGTTCGGCCATTTACCACTTGGTCCCAACTCTCATTCCGACGTACCGACTGGAGTTCCCGAACGTGGAGCTGATTCTGCGAGACATCACGTCCTCGGCGACTATCATGACAATGCTTAACGAAGATGCGCTCGATCTGGGCATCATTCGTACACCATTGCGTGAGCCGCACGCAGCGACCCTTCTAACGCTGCAGAAAGATAACCTGATACTGGCGCTGCCCCCATCCCATCGTCTTGCTGCGACTGCGGAGCACGAGCAGATACGGCTCTCTGATCTGGCACATGAACCGTTCATCATGTACTCTTCAGGAGAGGCCTCTGGCCTGCACCGTATTTCGATGTCAGTATGTGAGGCCGCTGGATTTGCGCCATTGATCGCACAAGAGGCTACCCAATTGGCAACAGTGCTTGCCCTCGTTGCCAGCGGTCTCGGAATTGCCCTTGTTCCCGAGGTCGTCAGAGGACAGACCACGCTTCGAACAGCATACCGTCAGCTTCAGCACGCGGAAGTCAGCGAGACGACGCTGGCACTAGCGTACCTCGCTGGCGACGAAAGTCCCGCAGCTGCCCGATTTCTTGACCTAGCCTCAAGACATCAGATCCTTTAGGCTTCAGGGGTGCCTATGAGATTCGCATTTGCCTTTGGTTATGGCTCTGGTTTGAAAATGTATTGGACGCGTTCGGCGGCGCGGGATAATGTCTAGTCTCATCCAAATAGATCACTTCAATTTGTACCGTGACCGCGCCTCGAGGACATGAATGACCGGCCCCCTATCAACGATCCGCATCATGGCGCCCCCGGCCTACACCGTGAGAACAGCCAACACAGTGCGCACTTCTCCTGCCACCCACGGACGCATCGCTTTGAGCCGCCATACAGCACATACGGGACGCCCTAATGAACTTTGAATTCCCTGAAGAATTGCAGCTGCTACGAGATACAGCACGGAGGTTTCTTTATGAGCGTAGTCCGGCTTCGGTTGCTCGCAGAGTGATGGAAAGTGGTGAGAATTACGACGTCTCGCTCTGGCGTGAAATGGGGGCGATGGGATGGATAGGTGCCTCTATACCTGAAGAGTACGGAGGTGGAGGACTGGGTCGGCTCCCAATATGTGTGCTGGCTGAGGAGCTGGGCAGGGCATTAGCGCCGGTGCCGTTCTCCTCGTCAGTATATTTGGCGGCTGAAGCATTGATGTTGTTTGGGAGCAGCTCACAGAAGCAGGAATACCTCCCGCGCCTTGCCTGCGGCGATGCAATTGCGACATTCGCTTATGTGGAGAAGCCTGGTCCATTCGGGGCGAGCAGACAAGATACCCGCGTCGTCGACGGGTACCTGTCGGGACAAAAGCTAAACGTTCCCGATGGCCTTTCGGCAGACCTAGCAATTGTCGCGGTGCGAGCCGACCAAGACGAACCCTCCCTTCAAATCGTCTTGTTGGCAGAACCAGGCGTCTCTCGATCTTCGGTCGAGACGATCGATCCATCACGCGGTCATGCCCGAATCGATTTTCAGAACGTCCGTGCGGAGCCGCTACCCGGGGCATTCGGAGATAAAGCCATTCAAATGGTGCTCAACAGAGCAGCAATATTAATGGCCTTCGAGCAGATTGGGGTTGCGCAGGCAGCGATGGAGATGGCGCGTGATTATGCGAATGACAGGTTCGCCTTTGGACGATCGATTGGATCGTTTCAGGCTATAAAGCATAAAATCGTTGATATCTACGTTGCTGTCGAGCTTGCGCGTTCTAACGCATACTTCGGTGCTTGGGCACTGGAGAGCGAAGCCGTTGAGCTACCTATCGCTGCGGCCACGTCGCGAGTGGCGGCCTGTGACGCAGGCTGGATCGCTACGAAGGAAAACATACAAGTCCATGGTGGCATGGGTTTCACATGGGAACTCGATTGTCACCTTTATTATAGGCGGGCAAAGTTGCTGGGACTTGCCCTTGGGAGTGGGCGCGATTGGAAGCGGAAATTGATCAATCACCTCATCTCGCCCGAAATGCTTGGAGCCTCTAACCTGGCGCATAAGGATGGTAGCTGTGGATTTTAAGGATTCCCCCGACGAAGTCGAGTATCGCGCAAAATGCCGTGCTTTTCTCAGCTCAACAGCCGAGTTGAGAAAACCTGGTGAGGTGAGAGGGTACCGTCGGGGCGAAGACGGCCCGAACGTTGTGCCATCGGCCAGGGCATTTCAGCTAGCTAAGTGGAAAGCGGGCTTTGCAGGGATCACTTGGCCGAGAGATTGGCACGGGCAGGGCGGCACACCAATTCAGCAAATGATCTATGACCAGGAGGAAGCTGAATTCAGTACTACGGTGAACGCCATAGGGCTGCAGCTTCAGGTTTGTGTGCCAACTATTTGTCGGTGGGGAACGCAAGAGCAGCGTGACCGGTTTGCTCCGCCTGCTTTGAGAGGCGAGGAGATCTGGTGCCAGTTCTTTTCCGAGCCGGCCGGTGGCTCCGACCTCGGTGCATTACGCACTCAGGCCACGCGAGTGGGGGACGAATGGGTAATCAACGGACAGAAGATATGGACTTCGTTGGCACACGAGGCCGACTGGGGAGTGCTGATCGCGCGAAGCGATTTCGATCAGCCGAAACACGAAGGGCTGACATTTTTCTATCTGAGCACTAAAACGCCGGGCCTTGAAATTCGACAGATTAAGCAAATGTCAGGCTCATCGCACTTCAACGAAGTGTTCTTCAAAGACGTACGCATTCCAGACAGCCAACGGTTAGGTCCTGTAAATGGCGGTTGGAAGGTCGCGATGTCCCTGCTTATGGGGGAGCGATATACGCTCCACGACGAATTCGGACCATCGTACAAGGAATTGCTTGCCTTAGCCCGAGAGTTGGAGCTTGAAACCGGACCGGCTTTGCAAGATCCAGGAGTGCAGGAGAGGCTTGCGGAGTTTTATGTCAAGGCGCAAGGCCTTCGCTTCACTCGCTACCGCGCCATGACGGCGTTGTCGCAAGGCAAAGCCGCGGGACCTGAGGCCTCGATCGGTAAGTTGGTGACGGCCAGTTTGGTGCAAGAGGCGGTATCCTATGGCCTAGAGCTCATGGGATCAGTTGGCATCGAGGCTAGCAAAAATCTTCCGCTTGATGGCATCTTTCAGGAAGCGTTCCTGGATTCGCCAGCACTTCGAATAGCGGGCGGAACCGATGAAATTATGCGTAATACCATCGGAGAGCGCGTGCTCGGGCTAGCGCCAGATATCCGGGTTGATAAGGGCATCCCTTTTAGAAGCATCCCTTCGGGCTCTCGCTAACCAGGAGTTTTTATGGACACGCTTACACCGAAAGAACTGTTAGGAATTAGAACCCGGGGAGCACCCGGATCCTTCCATTCTGGAAGGCATCTGCAAAGGAGGCGAGATTGTCTTACGAGTTTGTGAACGTAGAGCGAAAGGGCCGGCTGACTGTAGTAACGCTAAATCGTCCTGAGGTGATGAACGCCCTGCACACCCTGGCTCATTTTGAACTGCATCGTGTGTTTGATGCATTTGCGAGCGATCCCGAACAATGGATCGCCATCATCACCGGGGCTGGCGGGAAAGCATTTTGCGCGGGCAACGACCTGAAATGGCAAGCGAGTGGCGGAAAGCGTGGCTGGGATGCAAGTGGGTTCGCCGGACTGACCTTGCGCACTGACTGCGACAAGCCGATTTTAGCAGCTGTCGAGGGAGTCGCCATGGGCGGCGGCTTTGAAGTTGCACTGGCCTGCGATCTCATCATCGCATCGGAAAATGCGACTTTCGCCTTGCCTGAACCCCGCGTCGGGTTAGCTGCGCTCGCCGGCGGCTTGCATAGATTGCCGCGCCAAATCGGTTTGAAACGCGCGATGGGTATGATTCTGACTGCACGTCGTGTCTCAGCGAGGGAAGGATTGGAGCTTGGGTTCGTCAACGAGGTTGTTGGGACTGGTCAAGCGTTACTTGCGGCTGAGCGAACAGCGGAAGCAATTTTGCAGAACAGTCCGATGTCGATACGTGCGTCGAAGCAGGCGGTCTATAAGGGGCTTGAACTTTCGCTCCAGCAGGCTTTGGCAGAACAGTCGGGATGGCCGGCAGTTCAGGCGCTAGCCAGTTCTGAAGATGCGCTCGAAGGCCCGAAGGCATTTGCAGCAAAGCGGGCGCCGCATTGGAAAGGTAAGTAGGCGTGTGTTGTTGCCATTTTGCGTGTCAGCCAGATGCATGTTATGTACCCGGACCTGCCGGGGGGTGTGATCCGTTCAGGTTGCATCACAGCGCCCTTACCTACTAAACCTAAATTTGACGGTGTGTCTGACGTCAGCTTGTGTAAGGCAAATAGGAGTACTTGATTAAAGGAGGATTTTGGTTAACCTTCCAACTTAAGGATTGAAGATGAAATTGAAATCCATTCAACCCAAGGCCACTGCAGATCAGGTAGGCAAAAAAATATTAAGAGTGCGTTTATGTTTGATGCCAAGGCATTGTCAAAATGACTTTTTGCCTACGGCTTGGCTAGAGCCGCTCAATAGGAGATAACTTGTTAATACCTCGCAGAGTGATCGAATTAGATAAACCCTGGACTCGGACGGTTCCTTTCTCCCTTGGTGTTGTGGGTGAGGGCCGTATCCTCTTTACTGCGGGAATCACCGCGCGTGACTCTGACGGAGAAGTGA
>Ga0209550_10001149_pt1 | contig 25523 bp, 13 predicted proteins | sample LauGreSuBDMM15SN_2_FD_187567 | JGI IMG/M metagenome (GOLD analysis project Ga0209550, IMG submission 187567) | Freshwater lake microbial communities from Lake Michigan, USA - Su13.BD.MM15.SN (SPAdes) (version 5) | ecosystem: Environmental > Aquatic > Freshwater > Lake | place: Lake Michigan... | reverse complement strand
CCCCCCGCAGGCAACTTCACGCCGGGTCCGCCCGCGTACAACATCCCCAACGGTATCGGCATCCAGCCGACGTCCCGCGGCCGTTCGGCACCGTCGTGGGGGTTCGGCAAGGACCGCCGTTACAAGGACAACACTTACGAGACCATCTCGCCTGGCCCGGGCGCGTACGCCACGTAGAGCGAGACCGAAGGCGCGGCTTACATGCCCGTCACGACGCCTTGCTGCTCGAGGGTGGAGATGCATGCTTCACAGTGAGGGTGGAGATGCATGCTTCACTCTTCAGTGAGGAGTCAGTGAGGCATGGGGGACGTGGGGTGTGGCATCCGAGGAGCAGGGGCAGTGGCGGCGTTCACGGCGGCGCCCGCTCGAGGGAGAGTTTGCTCGTGATGGCGTGGCAGTGACGAAGCCGTGAGCGCCGAAACCTCGGGTGTGGCATCCTTGGGTGACGCGAGAGAGGTCGCGAGCGATGAGATGCTGTGAGTCTGAGCGTGCTAGGGCTGGCGTCAAGAGGATACAATGTGACGAGGTCAGCCCCAGAGAGCCATGGGCCCGATGATCGCCTCGGACGTCGGCGTGAGCGGTGAGACGACTTTATTGGGCGCATGTGCTTCAGATGTGCTCTTCATGTGGGACTGAGTGGAGACGCTTCGAGTGGAGGAATCTGGAGCGTGGAGGAGCATGCCATGATCGCTGTCAACTGCACCGTGACGAGAGGCGAGGCGGCTGTGTGTGTGGTGTTCAATGTGGTGTGTGGGCGCGTCAGATTCAACACGATAGAGGAGGGGCCGGACCGCCGTAGGCCGCGGTGCGAGGTTCGGATACTTGTATATGGCTCAGCATATATCCATATCGTTATCGAGGATCGATCCCGCAAGCGTTGACGGCGCAACGAACGTCGTAACCGGCAAACCGGCGCCACCGCGACGTTGAACTTGAAGCGTCGAAGTCGCGCGTTGCACGCGGACGCGGCCTGTGACCCTGTGTAGACCCTGTGTGAGAGGTCGGGGGCGCGACACCGGCGAGCGGCGGCCGTCAGCCCGTTGGTCGCGGACCGCGGTTGTGTTTTTTCATATGAATGAACCCAGGGTGAGCGTTTTGAAGGACCATGACAGTCTCTAGCTCCTTCCCCTGAAAGAATGCTGCTACCTCGAGGCATCAAGCCGACCTTACCCGCCGAGGCCACACCCAACCTTCACGCGACAGCGTCGAAGCCCACCTCTGATATCACGCGAATGTTCCTGCGCCGAGCTGCATCATCGGGCCTTGAAGGTTACATCGACGAAAGCGGCAAGGTCACATGGGGCAGGGAAGCCCTGAAGCTCACGAGGGAGCGCAGTCGGAGCAACATGATTGCTGAACACCGCGATGCGGTGAGCGTGGGCATGCACCATGCGCGTGCCGTGCGCAAGGCTGTGCAAGAGGATTTGGAGGCCAAGTGCGCCGAGACGGGACACCAGTGTCCTTTCTTACAGCATCGTTCACCGCCGCCAAAGCCTCCGCCTGCACCACCACCGGCCAAGTACGTGGCGCAACGGCCGGAGCCCAAGATCATGGCGCAGGCGGAAGAGCGCGCGGCGGCCGTGGAGGCGCAACGCTGGGCCCAGCCCTCAGTGACCACGTGGCGGCATGCGCCCACACACCTGGGGACTCGCGCGACGACGAACAAGGCCTGGCACGAGCGCCTCTCTCGCTCATACACGGCGGCGTCGGCGCAGCGGGCGCTTGGAGTGCCCGCCCACGTCAAGTGGTGGCGCGAGGGCGCTCAGGTGACGGTGGAAGGGGTTACCATGGACGGGCAGGTGCTGGCGGTGGCAGAGGAGGCTGCCAAGCTGGTGCAAAAGTCAACGCAGGCGTGGGTGGGGCATCTGCGCGAGCCACACGAAACCGATGTCGCGAGGCGCACGCCCTCTCCTCCGGCGGACGACGGCGACGACGAAGAGGATGTCGACGCCGTGGACAATCCCACAGAGGTCGCGTGGTTCTATCGGCAGCCTGCGATCGATGCGCCGGAAACTCCATGGGTTGAATCCAACGAAGGCTCGGCAGGGCACTCTAGTGAACGCGCGGTCCTTGGCGACCCAGCGGCCCCGTTACGACGACCAGCGCCCGTCCTCAAGCCACCCCGACGGCAAGCGCCGCAGCTGCCGAGTGACGGCGGCACGCGACGTGAAGTGCCGCCACTGCCGAGCGAGCTATGGACAGGCTGGAGTGCGACGCGTGAAAACGAGGAGTTGCACCGCAACCTCGTGCGGGCCTTTGCAAAACGGACAGACCGGACCAGCGCCCGACGGGTCAAGCTGCAGCGCTCGGCGAGCGCAACGGCGAACACGCAAGCGCATAGCCGACCCATGAATTGGAGGTAGGCCAGGCGATGCGCATCAGCGCACGGCATGTGGTTGGGCCCCGGCGCGGCGCACCCTGCGGGATTTCTGTGGGTCTGCTGGGCGTTCCTTCACTGGCGACTGGGACCAGTGAGAATCAGTTTTGAGAACTAGGGCGGTGTTGGAAAACTTCCGGCCTCCCAAGTTAGAAAACTTCCGCGCGGTCCCGGCGCCCGATTCGATTCATAAGATTCGCGAGATGTGACCATCCCGTCCCACGCAGAGCGCTCCTGGCGTGGGCTCGGTCGCGCAACGACAGCACGACGGACAATCATTGCCATGACCTCTCACGCAGGGTCGGGCAGGGAGTTCGCAGCTCCCTCTGCCAGACCCGCGCCCCCTGCCCCAGTTGGACTATTCGGCACGCGCAGCCCAACGCGGCGCGCGTCCTGCTGCTGCTCCTTGCTCAGTGGCGTGGAGGTCACTGCTCACGAGATGGGCGAGGGGGCTTGGAACCGCGGCTCGTTGCCCATAATCGGAGCGTTGCGCGCGGCGACGGGGTAAGTGACGGCAGAGCCGTTGTCGGACGCGTCCGCCTTGGCGCGGCAGAAGGGGCACTTGCCGTTCTTCATCACGGCGAGCTCCCAATCCTCCTCGTGGAAAAAGTGGTTACACTCGTGGCAGCAGACGACGGGCACGTCGGGCAGCATGTTGCGGAAGAACTCGAGCGGGCGCGCGCTCGTCGGCCACTGGAGCACAAAGACGTCCGCGGCGGACATCTGAAGCATCATCTCACGCGAGGCGATCGTGGGCGTGAAGCGGCCGGTCGGCTCAAACTCGAGCATCGCCTTTGTGAACGGGTCGTCAATGTCGACGACACCCGCCGCCTCGGCCGCCTGTGCGTCGCCCGCGAGCGAGAGCGTCTGTACATCGGGCCCGTCGTTGCCCCACGGGTTGTCGGGCCCGCGTGGGCGCGAAAGCTTGCGCGGCGGTGGTTCGCGGCGCAGCAGCGTCAGAGCCTCCATCTGCGTCATGTCGCGCGATGGTGTGAAGCGCACTAGCGGCAGCAGCTCGAAGTTGACGAAGCTGCGGATACACGGGTGGCCGCACGCAGTGCATTTGTCGCCGTTTTGGTTGAGCAGCGGGTTGATCGTCTGGCATCGGAAGCACGAGGGCTGCAGCTCGTCCGCGTCATTGGGCGGACGCGCGCGGATCGAGAGCGCGAACAAGTCCACCGGCTCGAACCACGCGGGCGGCACCTTGAACGTGTTGAGCTTCTCGAGCGCAAAGCGCGCAAGGCGGTTGGCGCCGAGCGCCTTCGACTGCTTGGCGAGCGCGAAAAGGCAGTAGGCCTTCGACACGCCAAACGGGGCGGGCTCACGGAGCAGCTGGGCGAGGAGAGTGCGTGAGATGTTGAAGACGGTGTCCGGCGTGAGCGCGGTGAACGGCTCGTCCGTGTACTTATGGATCGAGTTGTACGCGTAGTACTGCTCGGACATACGCCGGCAACGATCGAACTCTCGCAGCACCTCGGGGCCTGGGCGCTCGGGCGCGGCGGCGAGGGTCTCCGTGGCGAGCACCCACAGGTAGTGGCCCGCGTCTTGGTACCGGTGCTCGAGGACGGCATTGTGGATGAGCGTGCGCAGCATCTCGAGCGACTTGGGCCCCTCGCCTGCCTGCTTGAAGGCCTCCTGGGCCTCCTCGAACCGGTCTGCGCCGATCAGCCACTGCGCGTACGGCAGGTAGACCTTGGGAGCCAGCTTCGGGTGCTGCTCGATGAGCTTGAGGGCCTCATCCCACTGGCAGTGGTCCACCTGCAGGGTGAGCAACCCCTCGACGTCGCCCAGCTTGAGGAAGATATCCTTGGCGTGCCCGACCGCGGCGGGCTGCTGGATGCCGGCTGCCTTTTTGAGCTTGCTCATGAAACCACCCACCTTGAGCGCGCCCCCGAGCGAGATGGCCGGGGGCGGCGGCGGGGGCGGGGCTTCCTTGGCCGCCTTGCTCAGATATGCGAGGCACGCGCGCAGCTCGGCAGCCTGCGTCTTCGGGTCGAGCGTCTTGGACACGTCGGCAAGCTGGTCGTACCAGCCCTTACCGCCAAGGATGTGAATCGCCTTAACGATCTCGCCCGCCGCGATGTAGGTCTGGTACGCGACGGATGTGTCGTTGGTCTCCTCCGCCCACCTCGCCTGCCGCTTGACGAGCTCCTGCGCGGCCTCGGGGCTGGCTGAGTGAGCGTACTGGCGCGCTTCTTCCCACTTGCGCAGGTCCGAGTACATGTCGATCGCCCGCTCGACGCGGTTCGCCTTGCAGAAGAGCCGGGCGGCCTCCTGCAGCTTGCCCTGGTATGCGAGCACGGTCGCGATGAGCACCTGGTCGTCATGGCCAGGCTGGCGCCGCTCTGCCTCGAGGCGCGTGATGAGGTCGAGGTAGCGCGTGTCGCGCAGCCGCACGTACGCCTTGCGCGACACGTCGAGGGCGAGCGCCTTGAGCGACTCCTGCGCGAGCTGCTTCCAGTCGGCGTCCGTCACGCCGAGGCAAGCGACCATGTACGCACCGGCAAAGTCACGCTTCTCAATGTAACGGTATAGAGTGGCCGACTGGGGCACGTCGATCGCCTGCAGCGCCACGTAGTTGAGCCCGTAGATGCGCGAGCCCTTGAACCCCACGACGACGCCCTGCATGCGCTGCTGGTGTACGGGGAACGAGCCGGTTTTGATCGAGAGCGTGCCGTGCCCGCTGAAGCAGAGCATGTCTGGCACCTCGGTGTTCCACACGACGGCCTCGGCGTTCTGCTCCTCAGCAAGCGTCGCGCCGGTGAGCAGGTCGTACACGACGAGCGCCGCGTGGTCGTCCACAATGGCGAGCTTGTCGCGATGCATCGAAAGATCGAGACAGCGGATGGGCGCCGTGTGCTTGATGAGCGGCACCGGGAAAGGGTTGTCGATGAAGATCTGGACGACGGTGCCGTCGGCGCATCCCGCGACGAGGCCCTCGCGCCCCGGCGGGCCGCCCACGGGCTTGATGTACCGAATCACGTCCTCGAGCACCCACTCGCGCTCGCGCACGTTGGTGAGCGAGTAGAGCTGCAGCTTCTTCTCGACGCAGAGCAGAAAGTGTTGGGAGGTCACCACGAGCAGGTTGCAGTCGACGTCGAGCTGTAGGCGCTCGACGGGCCGGTACGCGATTTCGCCACCCGCCTCGTCGGCCGAGAGCTCGTAGATGAGCAGCCGATCGGGCAGCTGCACCGCCAGCCTCTCCTTGTAGATCGCGATCTTACGCACATACGAGCGGCACTTGATGCGCACCTTGGACTCCGTCACCATGTTCTGCACGACCACGTCGGTCATGTACTCGCGGTACGCGTAGCGCTCGCGGTAGAGGCCGTGCACCGTCAAAAACTTGAGCTGGTACAGCGAGATCGTGCCGTCGTTGCAGCCGATGGCCACGTAATTCGCGTTCGGACGCGGCACGCAGCACCATACCCAGTCATCACGCTCGGCGATCGTCGTCAGACGAACACCCTCCTTAGTCCAAAGGGTGGCCTTACGGTCGGAGCCGCCGACGCACAGGTACTCGCCGTTGGCGAAGTACGAGATGCACGCCGGGTCGTGCCCGAGCGCGCGGTCCTTGCCGTGCTGCGCGCCCGTTACGTCGTAAAACGAGAGCGTCTGGTCCCAGCATCCGACCGCGAGCAAGTTGGGGCTTTCGTCGCGCGACGGGTTCCACGCGAGCGACCAGATGGCCGCCTTGCGCTCAATGGAGGTTTTCTCCTTGCCTGCCTTGTCGCGGATAGATATGCTGCCGTCGAACATGCCGAGCGTGAGGACCGTTCCGTCCACGGTCCAGCTCATGCAGCAGATGCGCGACGACACCTTATGCTTCGCCACCGACTTTTGCTCGGGCGACCAGAGCCCGAAGTCGCTCGCGGTGCCCGAGGCGAGCTGCTGCGTGACCGGGTTATACGAGAGGCACTGGATCGCGTCATTGTGGCTGTACTTGAGGATACCCTCCGCCTTGTTCGTCCAGATGATGATTGTCTTGTCCTCGCCACCAGACGCGAAGCGCTTGCCGTCTTTGGCGTACGCGACGCAGTAGAGCGTCTTCTTGTGGCCTTTGAGAGAGTGCAGCAGATCGCCATCGATGCAATCGTACATGAGCACGCGGCTCCCACACGCGGCGACGAGCTGCTTGCCGTCTGGACTGAAGGCGATGTCATAGATGCACGACTTGACCCCATCGCGCTCCGGCACCTTGTCCGACCAGGCAACGAGAGCGCGCATCGCGGCAGAGGCGACGACGCCCGAGGGACACGGTGGTCTTCGGTGGCCGAGCGGACGCGACGGGAGCGCGAGCGGTGGCCCGACAGAACCAGCGGCTCCGGCAGCAAAGAGCGTTGCCCACTCTCGCGTCTAAACTTTCCGGAAATTCATTTTCCGCGAGACGCCAAGGGGCTGCCCCTTGAGAAGCCGCTGCATTCATGGAGAAAAGTCAAGTCAAGTCACTTCATAAACAACAGATTGAAGTGACTTCACTTGACTTTTGACTTGATTCCGCGTGTGGAGGCTCTCAGAACGGAATTGAATCTACTGTTGTAATATGATTAACGGTGTCAACTCCGAACACTACGTGCACATGTGAATGGTCATGCTGTGGGACTCACAAATTGTGCCGTTACGTCGGAACAAATTAGGTTCGTGGAGGCGCGGCGGTTTATCTTTGGCGAAGCATGGCAGCAGCGCACTGGTGCAGCGCTTCGTATCGACACGATGCCGAAGAAGAAAAAGGAGGCGAAGAAGAAGGAACCGGACCCTGAGCTTGCGGCGGCACTCGCCGGGCTCCAGGACGACCCGAACATGCCGACGAGCTCCGACGGCAAAGCGGCGGCGGCCTTTGCGCTTGGCAGCCTTGTGAGTGGCTCGGATGTGTTCAGGCAGGATGCAATCGCCGCCGGCTGCCTCGTTCCACTCGTGACCATGCTCGAGAAGGGCACAGAACGCGAAAAGGAGGCCGCGGCATTCGCGCTGCGCGGCCTCTCCACGAATACGTGTGTGTACACTCTCCGCGGCATGCCTTTTGCAGGTAAGTTGTCCCCTTCGACGTATCCGGTGGTCGGTGACAGCCCGACGGCGATCGTAAGCGCCAACGCCGTCGCGCCGTTGGTAGCGCTGCTGCGGGACGGCACGACTTGTGCCCAGAAGGAGCATGCTGCTGCGGCGCTGTGCAACATCTCCACAAAGGCGCCGTTTCGAGCCGCAATCGCCGCGGCAGGCGCCATCGTGCCTTTGGTTGAGCTCATTCGCAAAGGGCCGGAAGACGTGGCGGCTGCTGCGGCCTTCGCGATCGGAAGCCTCGCGTTTGGTTCCGCGGCCAACCGAGCCCAAATCATGGACGCCGACGGACGAAGATGGCTAGAGGCCTTGCTCGCGCGTGAGGTCGTTGATGGCATCGACGCTGAGAAGCGGCAGAGAATCGTCGCGTACGCGCTGGGGGAGCTGGATCCCCACGTCGTGGCAGCGCGCGAGAAGGCGAAGGCGGACGTGTTGGCAGCGGCGGCGGAGGCGGCGAGAGCTGGCGATGATGGCAAGAAGGATGACAAGAAGGGAAAGAAAAAGTAGCGGTAATTTACGTGTAGGACTGCCGCGAGCCTGTCGACGTATACGTCGCGGTTCCGACTTGTCCGTCTGTAAGACCTTTCTAGATATGAAACAATCTTGAAAGACTGTGCAAGAGATTTGATTCGGTAGTCTTCGTGTGAGACCCGAACCTGTGGCGTTGAAATCGGCGTTGCGTTTGGTCAACTTTTGAAGCGTTTGGGGGATGCGCCCCACATATGAGATCGGATTCTTCGCCGGTTTTTCGCGCAAGGATTCGCCTTGATGCACTTGATGGTTGTTGCAGGCCTGGTTGCTGCCTTCAACCCGAGCGTGACTCCGCTGTCCCATCATCCTGAGATGCGCCGAGGGTCGGGTGCCGTGGCGACGATCGCCCTTGGCAAGCCCGATGAGCCGCTGGTCTCGGTGCCCCCCCCAGCGCTGATCGCTGCCAACCCCCCAGACCCCGCATTGGGCGAGGCGCGACTGTCCAGCTTTTTGGGCATGCCCACACTGTACCCATCGATCGCCCTTGCAGCTGCCTTTGTTTCCGTCGCCGTGCATTTGCTAAGCCAAGTTGCGGGCTTCAACGGCCTCAAGCTCATCGTTGCGGGCGCAATAGCAGGCGTCATATCGCGCACCGCTTGCGCGCCGATCGAGATGGTCGCGACGCTCATGATGTGCAGCGGCGGCGACAGCAAAGGTATGTTACCTGAATTGAAGGATGCGTGGCGAAAGGATGGCATGCGTGGGCTCTTCAAGGGCAACGGCGCCAACTGCTTGAAGGTGGCGCCGCAGCGTGGCACGCAGTTTCTTGTGTACGAGAGTGCCAAGAGGATGCTCGCCGAGAATGGATGGTTTGGCATCGTGGCAGGCGCGCCGCTTCCCGCGGGCGCTCGCCTTCTCGCCGGCGGCATCGCGGGCATGTGCGCGGCCGTCATCGTGTACCCTCTCGAAGTCATCAAGACGCTGCGCACCGTCTACCCGGAGCAGTGCACCGGCATTGACGAGACCTTCCGTTGCGTCATGAAGTTCGGCGGGATCAGGAGCTTCTACGCGGGCCTCACTCCGACGCTCTTTGCTATGTTCCCTTACGTCGGCTTCGAGTTCATGGTGTACGAGACGCTCAAGAAGCACGTCATGGCCAGCACGGGCTTGACACAGATCAGCGTGGTCGCCCAGCTGTGCATCGGCGCGCTCGCGGGCGCCGCCGGCCAAGCGTCGGCGCATCCGCTCGACGTGGTGCGTCGCCGGATGCAGATGGCCTTCCTGCAGAAGAAGGGCATGGTGAAGGCCAAAGTGGGCGACGAGAAGAAGGTGCCGATCACCAACATGATCCAGGGGCTCTACTCGATAGGCAAGTACGAGGGACTCCCGATGCTTTTCCGCGGCCTCGGCCCCGCATGCCTCGAAAAGGTGCCCTCGACGGCGATTGGCTACGTCATCTACGAGGCCATGAAGGCGACTCTGGGCGTCGCCTAAGGCGGCAGCTTGCTGCGGCGCACGACGGCGACTGGGCCCAAGGTAGCCCCACAGATCCCGCGTGCCAGTCCCTTGGGATGGTCCCCAGGGATGGGGCACGCGGCGGTAAGGGCGGAGTGTCAATCGTGGCAAGGCCAAGCGGACGTTGGCGTTGGATGCGGACAAGAGCACGTGGATGACGCGCGTGGCATCGGAGCATCAGAAGTTATTCGGAAGGCTGGCCACCGTCAGTGTGGCGGGTTGACGGTTATAGCTATATAATACGCTTCCACGGCTAACAAACTCAACACCCACTGGCGCACACAGCTCACTCACGACAGAACGCACCGTCTAACTAAATAGCGGACACCAAAAACCAAAAAAAACGGAGGGATGTCAGATGACGGCGCACCTCCGCCGGCGGCGCTCCGGTTCGTGCGGGCGGACTCCGCGGACTGACATCAGACATGCGTCGCGTGGCGTACTCGGCCCCATGTGTGGATGTGACCGAGATGAGTTCTTTCATTCATCGAGAAAGTCGAGTGGTGTTTGAGTGGATTCCGGCTCTTCGTATTCTTCGAAGATGACTTGGGGCGTGCTTGGGACGAAGTTTGCATCCCAGCCGGGAACATCCCATCCGAAGGTTGCGTCCCAACCTTGCGCCCCACGCACTTGATGGGGTGCTGCCAACTTGCTGAGGCCTCCGGGGGCCAGCATCTGCACGCCGAAGTTCTCTAGCCGCTTGAAGGTGGCGGTGGGGTTGGTGGAGCAGCTCTTGCTGTCTGGATCGAGATACTTGTCCACTGCTCTGACTCCTCCATCATTGTCTTTGCTCTCTTTGAGATCGACCCCTGCCATCAGCTCCGTCGCTTCGGGCCCCATCGGCTCGGCGGACAGGCCGACGAGCTTGAGGGCCTCGCTTAGGCACTTGTTGGAGTCTTCCCAGCAGTCCTCGGACTGCAGCTGGGCGTCGGTGTGGTCCTTCGAAAAGGTCTGGAACATGTCCAAGGGGCGCGGGAGGCTGCAGTCAAACTCTGTGCCGGCATCGTCAAAACGGTGGAAGTTGGAGAATTGCCTGTGGAGCTCGTCTCGCTGGTACGCGATCGTCGTGATCTTGGGGTTCTGCTCAAACGACATGAGCGCGTCTTTCCACGCCGTCATCGCCTTTACGTTGATCGCTTCCTCGCAGGACGAAAAGGCCACGTCGTCCTTCGTGTGATGTGTGGGCGTTCGTCCGTTGACGTAGTTCGGGAACATCTTGAGGGAGATTGTGCAGTTTGAAGGGGGGCAGACGTCTGCGGGAACCTCCTTGCAGATGAGATCATGAATGCGGACAAAGTAGTCGGCGAGATCGTATGTTAGACCCTCGTACAACGAGCGAACGTTCACGCCCGTAGCCACTTGGAGCTTTCCGAGCTTCAAGCTCTTCAGCACAGCTTCAATCTTCGTATTGAGCTTGGGGTTGTTTGTGTTCTTAAGGGTGCCAGTCGAGTCCGTGTCGAAGATGGAGTCAGGCGTCCTCTTGCCGCTGCAGGCTGCCGCCTCGTCGCTCGCTGCCCACAACATCTGCCCCATACCGAACGGCTCCCCGATGTCCTGAACGCACGGGTGGGTATTGAGCGCATTCGCAAAGTTGGACGTGCCGCTCCCGTGGTCAGAGACGATGACGAGCACCTGCGCGCGCGCGCCGGTGGCTTCCAGTGAAGGCTTCTTCTCCGCCCAGCCCTTGGGGGCAGGTCGTTCCGTCACCACGGGTGCAGGTCGTTCTGTCACCACGGGTGCAGGTCGTTCCGTCACCATCGGTACAGGCGAGGAAGGCGCGTGCGCAGGCGCAGGGCAGCCGCACGATAATGCGCACGTTGGGTGCATGAACATCGGGTTGCGATGGCACTCGCCTATTTGGGCCCACGCGGCGCAAGGCATGTCCTTCGTGTCGCTGCATCCCTCTGCCTTCGGAGTGGCCGTGCTCGGCGCATCGACCGAGGTCGGAGTGTTGAGATCTGTGGGGGCCGCCGCCTCTTTGGCCGCCGCCTTCTCGGCGGCCGCCATCTCGGCCGCCGCCTTCTCGGCCGCCGCCTTCTCGGCCACCGCCTTCTCGGCCGCCGCCGCCTTCTTGGCTGCCATGGCCGCCTCCTTAGCTGCCGCCTTAGCTGCCGCCTTCTCGGCCGCCTTCTCGGCATCTGCCGCCTCGGTGGCCGTGTTTTCGGCAGTGGTCGAGGGCGGCGAGTAGTTGCCCTCGGTCGCGGACGGCGCGGTCGAAGTGGTCGAGGCCAACGATTCTTCAGCCAGCTCTTTCCGGATTTCCTGGACAGCAGCACCTTGATCGGCGGTCAAGTATGTTTGCCGTTGCCGGGAGATGGCCTCCTGCAGCGATGGGGTGGGCTGGAACGATTCCGCATCAAGATGAGCTCTGTTCGAGGTGAGCGGAGCGGCCAACAAATGGAGCACAAAAAGCCACATTCCTCCGCCTTCCTAAAAAGGCCTTTTAGGTGTTTTCATGTCCACCCCTCTTTTACATATTCGAGATAGAGGAATGTCCAAGGAGTTTAGGACTTCGCGTCAGTACTGAACCTGGTTCAGTAGTTCCTAGTTGCTAGTTCATTCTGTTTTCACAGGGATACTAAAACATCTGCGACATGTTCCATGCGAATCGTACTCGTCCGGTGTCCTCGGATGGTCCGGTGTTGAGCCGCTGTGGCCTAGAGCCAATGCACACCTGGACCGCACGCACGTGTCGTGCAGGACACGGGCCCAGGCCCCAACAGCACTCCATTCTTGCCGCGAGACAGCTAGAGCGGCGCACGATGATATCCTACGCCTACTACAGCCCGCTTGGGAAGACAGACAGAATGTACGCGCAGTGTCGGAGCAACCTGGATCATTTCCTGCGTCGGGGCTTACCGCCCCATGATGGCCATAATCACCCTGATGTGATCTTGAACGTGATCGGAGACTCACCAGTGCCATCGCTAGGAGGTCGCCGTATCACCATCCGACGGCGAGCTTTGGGGCCGGCCGATCTGTTCGTGCACGCGCAGGCTTTGCGCGAGACTCTTGGCCGGAATGACGACACTTATTACTTTGTCTTCCTCAACTGCGGCGTGCGTGGTCCCTACCTCATGCCGGCGTCACACCCAACTGCCCGTCTTGGCGTGGCTTCGTGGCTTGAGCCGTTCACCAGTCTTCTTCGAAATGGCGTCATGATTAGCGGGCCCTCAATCTCCTGCCAGCCAAGCCCGCACCTGCAGTCGTGTTTTGTTGTGGGCACAAAGCAGGCGGCCGAGCAATTCATCCTGCCCAAGTGGGGCAAAGAGTACGACAACAAAACGCGAATCATCGTTGAGTCGGAGATAGGTTTAAGCACGGCAATTATTCAGGCTGGCTTCAAAATCGCATCGCTGCAAAGCTGGGGTGCTACGTTCATGCCGATGGATTGCATGCGCCTCTGTCAGACGAACCCGACACTCTTCGCGCAAGATCCGTTTGAGCTCATCTTCCTCAAGCATGGCGGGAACTCACTCCCACCGGAGGGCTCGTGCAAGACCAACTTGATGCATGTCGCTGACTCGGTCTTGAGACGCAGCGCCCTAGACGAGAAGAGCCTGGCAGACTTTAAGACATGCTGCGCGGCCCGCCAATATGATGATCCGGGATCTCCCCAATACCCATCCACTTTGCCGCCAAAGGAAACTCTGCTGACGCCCGCCCAAGCAATAACTTGGGCAAAAAAGATAGCTAAGCACGGAGACAGGAGAGCGGAGAAAGGGGACGCGTACAGAGCTAAGCTAGCGGCACTTAATGAAGCGTATAGCACAGCCGCAGAGCGGCGTACAATGGAGGCAAAGGTAAGGGCGGGCGCGGCCGCTCTGCCGCCAACGCCACTGCCGCGGACGCCCAGCCAAGAAAGCAAGCTAGGAAAAGGATCTAAGCAAGAGGCACTGAATGATGCGTACAGCACATCCGCAGAAGGGAGTGCAACGGGGACGAAGTCAATGGCGGGCGCAGCCGCTCAGCCGCCACAGCCGCTGACGCCCATCCAAGCAAGGAAGCTAGCAAAAAGAGCTGAGCTAGCAAAGCGTCAGCAGTCGTCGACGTCCTGATTTGGTCCGTGCGATCGTCGGAGAGTTCAAAGTTGCTTGGACTTTGGTGCCTTCTGCCTTGTAGCACGTGTGGGAATAACCCTTGGCTCTCGGTAAGAATTCAGACTCGAGCGAGGCGGAGCGAGAGAGGGGGTGTACAGTCTACAGATGTGGATATTATAGAACGTCGGAGTGCCGGCGCGCGGCGGCGAAGCCGGGGGCCAGCGTTGTGCCGCGGGGACGGGCCTTCTCCCTTAGGTTTTCGATCGCTTCGCGTCGATCGACACGGCGTAACACGACAGCTTAGCGTTATAGGAGGCCGGGCCTTAATCATTGATAACACGCTGACACCCTTTTCCGCTTCGCTTGATGCTGCTTCGGGCTGCGGCGGTCACAGAATCTTCCGGGCCTTAATCCGGACCTAATCCTAAAGTGGCGGTGTGGCGCGCGCGCGCCGGAATCCAAAAGTGGTGCACGCCAGACTGTACTCATACCAATGCGTCTCTGAGTTCAAGCCGCACGATGTCAGTTCAAGTCGATCGTGTATTGCTGGGCTTTGGCCTCAGCCAGCTGAAGGACCTCGTCTAGGTCGGTGGCCGCCTGGCCGATCGGCCTGGCCACAGAGCCCCCTCGATGGTGCCATCCAAACAGGCCACCGCGCAGCCGGCGGAAGCGTTGCACCGGGAGTGTGTGGTGCCCCGCACGCAGCAGCCACCGACAAAAGGCGCGGCAACGCGAGAAGGGTGTGGCTACGCTCGAGTAGACGACGATGAGTGCATGCCGCTGCGTGTCGAGCAGCGCATGGATCTTCTCCTCGCCGAGCGCCCGCACGATGCCGTAGTCCATCACCGCCGACATGGGCAGGTGCCAGGCCCCCGGGATGCCGCCTCGCGCATAGTCAGCGTGCTCACGGCAGTCAATAAAGATGGCACGCTTCTGCAGATGCAGCGCGAGGGCTTTGTGGACGCCCATCCAGCGTACATCATCGACATCGCCGCCGAGCCCGTCGCTCACGTACATCGCGGCGTACAAGTCCATATCCGAACCCTCCGCCTCCTCCGCTGCCTTCATGATGGCAGGCACCGACGCCTCCCACCACCACTGGAAGCTTGCGCCATCGTCATCATCGGCGCCCGCGCTCGCAAACGAGGCGCGCCAGCTCGCCTCCGCCGCCGCGCTGCGCCCGAGGATCGCAAGCAGCCGGCGCTGCTGCTGTGGATCGCTCAAGGTCTCAAACGCACCGTACACTTTCCGGAAGGCCGCGTCAGCCTGCGGGTGTCGGCATTTATCGGGGTGCACTGCGAGCGAGATCTTGCGGAATTGGCGGCGGATCTTGACGAAATCGTCGGTGAGCTCGACGGGGAGCTCGAGCACCTCGAACTCGTTGGAAGCCGCGAAGACGCGCTCAAGCGCCTGGTCATACCCAAATTTGGGATCGAGCTGCACCGCGTACGTGCCTGCGCGCGCCACCTCCGCTCCGGCCGAGGCCAGCACGAGCTCGTCGCCGCGCGCCGCAACCTCGCGTTGCCGCTCCAGAGGGTGGATGGACAGGTTGGCCGGCCGAGAGCGCACCAAGCGATTCGCAAGCTGCACCTCATACCGCGCGCGGTCGCCGTCGAAGCCGAGTAACACGCCAGATCGGCCGTTCATCTCAGGCGTCGAGGTCAGGCCATTCAAAAGGACGAGAGTGCCCTTTGCCCACTCACCAGAGTCTCGCGCCTTGAGCTCCTTGAGCTCGTCTGCACGCATCGGGCCGCCGCGCGCTGCGGCCGCTGCGGCACCCGCCCCAGCCTCTGCTCCGTTCTCGCTGCCGGTTACCGCCTCTTCGTTGCTCCTCCTCGCCGCTTCGCTGCTTCTACTCGCTGCCACGCTGCTGCTGCTGCTGCTGCTGCTGCTGCTAGCCGCCGCAGGCTCATCGCCGCTGTTCGCCACCTCCGGGCCGGTAGTAGCGGTGGTGTCCAGGCGCGGTCCTGCACCGGCCGCTGGACCGGTATTCGCGGTGGTGCCGAGCGAGTGTGCTCTCGCGCTCTCCGCGGCGCTCGTGAGGCTGCGCCGGGCGGGCGCGTCGGCCCCGCCCGAGAGGAAGAACTGTGTCACCTCCTCCTCTGTCCACAATACCATCTCGAGTATATCGCACTCGAGGTCGTCCGCGAAGGCCTCGGACCGAATCTCGAGGATCCGAGATTCAGATAAGAGTTGCCCATGGGCGGGCCGGACGCACTCCAGGTTCGGCCCTTTTGAGGTTCGCACCGTCACCCACCCTTTCCAGATCGGGTCGATGATCATCCCGCGCGTGCTGCCATCGGGCATATCGTGCAGCTCCTCATGAATCAAGTCGCACATCGATTGGCTTTGCAAGTCTGCAACCACGTACATGCCTTCGACTGATTGATACACGGGCAGCGCTCTGGCGCAGATGACGCGCCACCGGCTTGCCTCGTACTTCCGTCCACCGCGTATCAGCGTGGTTTGTTGACGGCTGCGCCACGCCTTTTCAGCCTTCTGGATCACGCGTGTGTTATGCGGAGATGGAAAGGATGGTGGCGGCGGCGGCGAGGCCGGTGGCGATGGCGGTGAGACCGGTGGCGATGGCGCCCGAAGTACAGAGTCCATGGAGAAGCCGACCGATGATGCTGCGCGCACCGCGCGGCGGAAAAACACTTCGAAGATTATAAATCTCGAAAGTAGAGCTCCATTGCAAATTAATTCGTTTCGTCGGCATGTAACCGTAAACCGCGAGGGTATCACGCACCTCGGAACGTTCGCCCGGCCCTCAAAACGTGAGCACATCGCCCTCGCCGTCGAGCAGATCGGCGAGCTCCTCGTCAAGCTCGCGCTCGAGCCGCTTCGCCTCGTCCTCGAGCTCAGAGATGAAGTCGTCCTCGCTCGCGCGCACACCGCCGCCCTCGGCCTCATCGTCGCCGAATCCCGCGAGGCGCGCTCGCGCTGCCATGGGCGACTCCTCGAAGTACGAAAAGTCCACGTTGCCCACCATGATCAGGTCGCCATTCTTGGCGCCAGCGGCTTTGAGTTGCTCCGAGGCTCCGAGGGCGCCCATGATGCGCTGGAAGCGGTCCTGCGCCTCCGCATAGTCCCAGTTGGTCATGGCGGCTGCCTTTTCGATGCGCGTGCCCGTGAGCCGCCACACGCCCGCGCCCTCTTCGACTACCTTGCACTCCTTCTCCTTATCTTCCTCGTCAAGCACCAGAAGGAGCTCCGTAGGGCGTGGCGGAGGTCCCTTGAGCTTCGCCGACGCGAGCAGCTTGCGAAGGCGACGCACGAGGATGTCGCACCCGTCGCGCGCGGCGGCCGAGATGGGCAGCAGCCGGTTGTGTCCCGCCGCCTTTTGAAGCGCGTTCAGCAGCTCTGTCTCGCGCGCCTTCACCTCGGGCATGTCGACTTTGTTGAGCACCACCACTGTGGGGATCTGTGCGAGCCACGGTGAGAAGAGCTCAAGCTCTGTGCGCACGGCCTCGAAGTCGCCGAGCGGGTCGGGCGCCGAGCCATCCACCACGTGCACGAGCAGCCGGCATCGCTCAATGTGTCGCAGGAAGGCGCGCCCAAGGCCAACGCCGTCGTGGGCTCCCTCGAGCAGCCCCGGTATGTCAGCCACTACGAAGGCGTCATCACCCGAGCCGTCGAGGGAGGGCTGGCAAACGCCCAGATTGGGCGTGATCGTGGTGAACGGATAGTCGGCGATCTTGGGCGTCGCGCGCGTCGTCGCCGCGAGCAGCGTCGACTTGCCAGCATTCGGGCAGCCGACCAAACCAACGTCAGCCACGAGCTTGAGCTCGAGAGCGAGCCAGCGCTCCGCTCCAGGCTCGCCACGCTCGCTCAGACGCGGTGTGGTGTCGCGCGCCGTCTTGAAGGCCGCATTGCCGCGCCCGCCGCGCCCGCCGCGCGCCACGCGCAGCTCGTCGCCGTGCCCGATCAGCTCACCCACCAACTGACCTGACTCTTCTTCTCGGACCACCGTGCCCGGTGGCACGCGCACCCAGCGAGACTCGCCTTGGCTGCCGTGGTTGCCATGGCCCAAGCCATTCTGGCCGCTCGTCGCGCGGAAGTGAACCTCCGGCTTCAGCGTGTTCAGACCCTCGTCGCAGACGAGGTACACAGAACCGCCGCGGCCGCCGTTGCCGCCGCACGGCCCCATCTTGGGCTTGTCCTTCTCGCGTCGGAAGGCGACGCAGCCGTCGCCGCCATCACCCGCTGTCACGCGGATCCGCGCACGGTCAAAGAAGAGCCAATCCTCCTGGCCCACGTCAACCCGATTCATCCCAGACGCGCCCACGTCCATGATGTCCAGCGTGTCCTCCTCGTCGGCCTCACCGTTGCCGCCGATGACGACCGCGCGCTCCTTCATGCACACGGCGGTGCGGTACGGCGCCGGCAGCTGGCAGTCCGTGCGGCATGGCGACGACAAGCGAGGCATGGCGGCGTTCCACGAGCCGCCGGCGAGTGCCAGAAGCCCCAGAAAGGCCGTGAGGACGAAAAACCCCATGGATGATGAGAGATCGTTCGGAGAAAGCGTCCTAAATCGGAACCAAACTTGAGTCCAAAACCGAATGTTGACTTGACTTGACTTGGCATGGGTTCACGATTTTCTTCCCCGCTTTCACTTTTACAAAGCGATTGTGAAGATGATTTGTGATTACATGTACACATGACGATCACGTCCGTCATCGCACTGCTTGGCCTGTGCACGCCGGGGCTCGTTATCTCCGAGATCCGCAAGCTAGTCGCGGACCGCGGCCGCTGCACGCTTGCCGAGCTCGGCGATCATCTGCGCGTGGCCGGCGTGGCGTTGCCCGATGACACAATACTGAGTGACCTCGTGCTCCAGCACCCTGACGAGTTCAGACTCTCTGGCCCGCCGAATAATCGCAAGGTGAGTCTGCTTGCCCAGACCACCGAACGAGCGCTCCTCGACACCGTGCGGGCAGTGCTGCGCACGCACGGCCCGATGACGAGCGCCGAGCTGCGGCTGCGGCTGCGCGAGCAAAGGAGCGCAATCCCAGGACTCATGTCACTACTGCAGCGCCACGGCGGCGAGTTCGTCGTGCGGGATGGCGCTGTGCGACTCATGGCCGCACCAACGCCAGATTCAAAGGCCGCAGCCGGCGAAGCCATGGATCTGCCGCTGCCCGCGCCGCTCGTGCGGATGCACTCGCTCGCGCTGCCAACGACAATGGACGGGCTGGCGCCGGCGGCGAGGGTGCGAGAGGTGGTGTTTATCGACCTCGACAATCAGGCCTTCGCGCTCGAGAGGGTCGCCTGCAGTGCCGTGCAAGCATCCGATGTGCTCCTCCTCGCCTTCTGCGCGCGGCTGCACAACCCGCGCCTCTCCCAGGCCACGGCGGACAGCATGCAGCTATTGGCCGAGCGCGGGATGCTGCGGCTGCTGCGGCCGGAGCGCGACGGGCCCAACGCGGCCGATTTTGTGCTCGCCTTCTGGGCGGGCTGGCTGCACGCGCGGCTGCCGGCCGAGGTGAGCTTCGTTCTGCTCTCGGCGGACAGCGCACTCGAGCAAACGGTTGGCGACGCACTGAGCGGGCTGCAGCGTCAGGTGACGAGAGATCCGTCGTGTGGTTCCCTGAAAGTCCGATGAACAGAATTTCTTCACCTATCGTTCACATGAACGGAATGACCTTTTTCGTGGCGAGGAATGGGGCACAACGAAAGAGTGTTGGGCTGTGTGCTGGTCGTGCTCGTGGCGGGCATCGTGCGGTCGTGGGAGTTCGTCGAGCGACTGGCGCGCAACCCATTCACGCCGGCAATTCCGCGAGCCGTCGAGCCGCGCTACCCGCTGGTCGAGGACGCGGTGCTCGCCTCGGACATCACGGTCGTTGTCGGCACGAAGGACACCATCACGCCGACGGTAACACAGCTGCGCCATCTGGCGGATGCGCTGCCGCAGGGCGTACGCGTGCTCTACACATTCCCTCAGCCGCTGTGGGAGGACGCCGACGAGTACGCCGCCAAGCTCAAGGAAGCGGCTGGCCTGCTCGGCGAGCGCGTGCGACTGGTGCCAGTCGGCTCGTTCTGCAATCCGTTCGAGGCGTGGCTGCAGGCAGTGCCGCTCGTGCGTACCAAGTACACGCTGCTCATGCACAATGATGTCTTCCTCCTCGACACGCGCGGCCACTTCCTCTCCGAGCTCTACGGCGCACTCGAGGCGCACCCTGAGCACACGGTGGCAGCACCGCAGATCTACGAGACTGAACTGCGCGGGCTGCTCACGACGCACCTGTTTAACACGAACCTGCACCTGCGCCTCAACGCTGCGGGCGTCGCCTTCATGTCGCACGAGGTCGACCTCGCGATGGGACTGAGCCGCGAGCCCGCTGACTTTGCAGAGAAGGTCAATCCGAACTTTCTCGAGGACCATGTGTTCCTAGTGCGTACTGCGGCGGTGGACGGGCGCCTCATCGACCCGCAGGCGGCCTTCACGCTCGAGTACGTCGACCTCCAGCTCAACATGCTCCGGCAGAACCTGACGCAGCTCTACGTGCCCTCGGCGCGCGCCGAGTTCCGGCTGTGGGAAGTTGGCTGGCAGGACGTGCCCTACTTTGTACGCCGTCGCTCCGAAGAGCAAGCCCGCCAGACGAAGCAGCATTTGGAGCGCAAGTGGGGCGTCGAGTTCCCGAACACGGGCTTCTGCAATTTCGTCAAGTTCTCGATCATTCGGCACGTGCGCCTCTCGTGGGCCGAGCTGCCCTCGCGATGGCTCGAGCAGGCCGCCCTCTTCGCTGCCTGGTTTGAGATGGTCGGCTTCAACCGACACAATGAGCGACCCCTCGGCGAGCTGCTCGCGGTGCTGCCGGCGGCGCGCGCCGATGTCCACTACGGCGGCACGAGCGCCGCTGCGAACGTCACCGCTGCTGCCACCGCTGCTGCCGCCGCTGCTGCCGCTGCGAGCGCTGCCGCCGCGTCACTGCCGCCGCCGCCGCCGCCGCTCAACCTGAGTTTGGGGCTGAGCCTCACTTCGCGGCGCGAGCTCGTCTCGACTTCGAAGGTGGATCCGTCGGATTGGGTGCGCAGTGGCATCGGCGAGCTCCTTCGCTTCCAACCCAACCCCATCCGGCTAGAGACGCGCTACCAAGTGGAACACATGAGCCTGGCCGTGCTGCGCGTGCCGCTGGGTCCACCGGGCGCGTCCTCGCCCTTTGCACGCGAGGCAGTGCTGCCACTGTGCGGCATGCTCGTGCGTGAGCGTGCGGCCGACGTGTGCTGGATCTACGTGGCGCCGCACGCATTCGACCATCCGCTCTTTCAGGTTCGGGCTCAGGCCCAACACGAACACGCACACGAACCCTCACCCTCACCCTCACCCTCACCCTAACCGCATGAATTCGACCATCCACTCCTTCAGGCGATCGAGTCGCTCGGGCTGCCGCTGCGCGTGGGGCCACGCATCGCGCTCGCCCTCGCGATGAAGCTCACGAACGAGAACCTTGAGCCTGGCCGACATGACTCGCAGCTGCGCGCGCTCGCGGCGGCGGGCGTGCAGGTGACCATGTGCGGCGAGCACCATTGGCGATGCGAGCTCAGCGCGCATTTCCCACACGACGCGCGCCTGCTCGCATGGACCGGTCGCATGAATTCATGGCCGAAAGTGGTTCGGACGCTGCTCCCACACGCGGAGGAGCTGCACGGCCTCTACTCGGCGATGGCACTGCTCGTGTGTCTCGGAGCCGCCGCGACCGCCTACTCGGCGACGCAGGCCAAGTTTGCGGTGGGCGTCCTTGCGCTCGATTGGGTCCTGACGTTACTCGGGGTACGGCTCGCTCACGCGCCCGTGCTCGCGCATGCATCGAGCCTCTCGCTGCTCCGCCCGACATGGCGCTGGCTGCTGGCGCTCTGCTGGCTGCTCTCGCTGATCGGTGTGCGCACCGCTATGCTCTCGCGCCTCGAGTCACTCGCCTTCGCCACGGCCATCGTGGCGCTCTGCTCGACGCGGCGCGTCTACCTCGCGCTGCTGACGCTCCAAGCGAACCACAAGCCTTCGCTGGCGCTGCCGCTGCTCGCCTACCTGCGACTGCTCGGTCCGCCAGACACGGCGCCGCCTGATGCGGCCGAGGACGAGGCGCTCGTGGCGCTCGACGGCCCGACGGAAGAGCTCCGCCGCCGGCGCCTCGTCAGCCTACGCACCCTGCGCGCCCAGATCGTCTTCCGCTGGCCGCGCGCGAATGAGCTCACTGCGGCGCTCTGCGGGGCTCTGGACCAGGCCACGCCCCTCGTCTGCGCCCTCAGGGCGCCCACGAGGGCGCCTTCCGTGGGCGCCGCTGGAGGAACGGGCGCCGTCACGGGCGCAGCCGTTGGGGCTGCGAGTACCAAGGGTGGCGAGAGTGCCGGCGAGAGTGCCGGCGAGGGCGGTGAGAATGCCGGCGAGGGCGGTGAGAATGCCGGCGAGGGCGGTGAGAATGCCGGCGAGGGCGGTGAGAGTGGCGGCGAGAGTGGCGGCGAGGGCGGCAGCACGGGCAGCCGCCAGGCGGAGCCCCCAACCTCGCCGCACTTGGAGCCGCAGTCGACGTCGCCAGCTACCGCGGCTTCGCCCGGCGCACACGCCGCGCCAACTATGACGCCCGTGCCACCCGTCGCGCCTATTGGACCTCGCGTCGCGCTTGGCGCGGGCGCCGATGACGTTGCGTCGCTCGCGGAGGCGAACCGCGCGATGCTGCGACGGATCACGCGCAAGGAGGAGGTGCACTTCCACTTGAGCGGCTCCGAGGCGTTGCAGGCAGCCGCACGACTCGTGCGCGCCCATACGGGGCGCCCTCTGCTGGTCACGTTTGGTGGCGCAGCGCCCGGGTGGTCCGATGGCGTGATGGCCGAGGGCCTCGCGCTCGGGGAGGAGCGTTACGCATGCAACGTGCTCACGCTGCGGGAGCGTTGCTCGGCCACCCTCGCCGTGCTGCGGCTTCGCCGCGACGAGATCGCGGGCGTCCTCGTCTCGCCTCTGGCGGGCCTCGCGCTCGCCGAAGCTGACGCCCCCGCCCCCGAGCGTGCTGCCGAGCGCGCGGCTTATCGCCATTGGCTACACGAACTGCGCGCGGCGTGCACGCGCTGCCACGTGCCGCTTCTCCTCGACGAGACCGCGACAGGCTTAAGACTCGGGCTCGGTGGCGCACAGGCGTACTTTGGTGTGGAAGCCGACCTTGTGTGCCTTGGCAAGAGCGCGGGCGGCGGGCTGCCACTCGGAGCCGTTTGCGGCTCGAGTGCGCTGCTCTGCGCGAGCGAGCCGCGGATGGCGCTGCGTGCTGGCGCTCCGCACGGCACGGGCGGTGCCGCCGAGCACCCCGCGCTCATGCGCTGCACGAACGGGTTCTTGCGCACCCTCAGCGACGAGGAGGCCGTCGCTCATGAGTTCGCAGCGCTCAACGCGCGGATCGAGCGCTGGGCAGCCGAAGTCAACGAGGAGCTGCGTACGGCGGGCCTGCCAATGCGCGTCGCGTCTGAGGCGTCGGTCTGGGCGATCCGCCACCTGCAGCCGGGCCGCCACCACTTCGTGCTCCTCCTCTACCTCGCCGTACAGCTCGCGCACACGCGGCTGAGCCTCGAATGGATCGGCCCGAGCCGCCTCGTGCACCACCGACACACGAGCGCGGCCGAGCTCGACACGCTCCACCTTGCCCTCGTACGTGCGGCGCGTTCCATGGTCGCCGATGGCTGGTGGGCGCCTCCCGAGCAGGTGCACGTGAGCACCGTGGGCGCCATCCGGACGCGCCTCGCCGCCGAGCTCGGCATCGCGCTCGGCGTGCGGCTCGCGGGCGCGCTGCGCAGCTTTCTGTCGCTCGGAGCAAAGTGAGAGAGAGATTTGTAACTGGACAAGCTACCCTGCCAATTGGCGGGACACCCTGAATTTCGTTTTCGGTGGGGGAATTTCCGAAACGGTCTACGGTGAGAGAAGGCTGAAGTGGGTACCTAGCAGCTAGCTACTAAACGCGAGACTGGCTCGGCTGCAGCGGTGGCCGGTGGCGGTGCACCGATACCTAATGCGTAACGGTTAAACGGTAACATCGCCCTCCCAATGGAGAGAAACGAGAAGCGACGAGTGTAGTAAGACGAGATGTCAACGCGTATCGTAAACGCCCCGCGGACGACAGCCGATCATGTCCGGCATGGACCTCGAGTTGATGTGGAGTTGATGTGCCGCGGCGCGCCCTAGAATCGGCATACGGCAATCGCCAACGAACGCTATGACCGCACCCTTCTAACCGTGCCGCCCACCGGACACCGCGCCGCGCAAACACGTTGAAACCCGTCAGAAGCAAGGGCCTTGCTTCAAGCCGTTTGAAACGGGACGTGCTCGATTCGTCGAAATCTGGAGAGTGAGATCGTGTGCTCGTCGCGAAATCTCGAGACCGACTTCTTCGAGGAGGATTGTAAAACCTTCTCTGATCGTCATGGTTCATGCTCGCCGGGCCGTGGCCGTGCTCGCCGTGAGCGTTTCAAGTGTCGCGAGCTCTGCCATGTGTGCTTCAGAGCTGATGGCCAAACAGCGATGGCTTGCCATGCTAGAAACGCCTAGCTGGCAAGCGCCTCAGCAGCCCACCGCCGTCATGCCCATCGCCGTGCCGGGTTCAGTCCGTAATGAGGACGCAGCCGAAGCCGCCCAGCTCGCTTATGAGAATGCAGCGAGAGCCCTCTGGCTCGCCAAACTTGAGACGCCCAGCTGGCAAGCACCAGTGCGATCCACACTACATGCAGTCATCCACAGTGCCGCGCCGGCTTCGGCAGGCAACGAGGAGGCAGCCAAGGCCGCCTGGCTTGCAAAGCTCGACAAACCCACCTGGGGCCCAAAGAGGAGTGAGGCTGAGGCCAAGGCCGCCTGGCTCGCGAAGCTCGACACGCCGTGGGCCAACGTTCGTTGCGCGCCGCCTTCGGTGGCGGCGGCAGCGGAGGTGCCCGCTATGGTGGTGGCACCTGCTATGACAGTAGCCTCGGCCACACCTGCAGCAACAAGCGAGGCGGCTGCCAAGGCGGCCTGGTTCGCAAAGCTCGATAGCCCAAGTCGGGGACCCACGATGAGCGAGGCAGCGGCCAAGGTGGCGTGGTTGGCGAGGCTGGATACCCCGGCCTGGGGCAACAAGGTCGTCGCTGAGCCGGCCTGTGCCGCGTCGGTGACCGCCAGCGAGGACGCAGCCAAGGCTGCCAAGGCTGCGTGGCTTGCCAAGCTAAACGCACCGAGGTGGGGTCCAGGCGCCGGCGCCACCGCCCTTCCAGCGCCGACGACGGCTGCCGTGGTACCAACGACGACGACGACGACGACCGAGCACACAACGGTTGCAGGCGCGCCCGAAACGAACGTGATGACGCCGATGATGCAGGCCGCCGTGATCCTCGAGGAAGCAGCCAGATTGCACTGGCTGAGGACGCAGCCAGAGCTGTCTAAGCTCGACGCTCCGTCGCTGCGCCCGACGGCTCGCCGCGGCGCACCGCGCCGAGGCGCACCAGCAACGCCTGAGACGATCGCCGAGGTCTCGAGGCTGTCGAAGCTCGAAGCTCACATGCCAGCCACGCCGGAAACAGTGGCCGAGAGAATCCGTGCGGGCAAGCTCCATGCTCGCCCCCTCGCCACGTGGTCCAACTCGGCCTACACGCGCCCCTTCCCGCATTTCGGCGCGACCCACTCGGGGGGGGCGCAGCAAGACAACCAGCGGCGGAGGTGAGCCAGGATAGGTCATCGAATTGAGCATGGCGGGACCAACGGCGGAACTCTCGTCTCTCTCGACTTGCGCTTGTGCAAGCACATGACGCCCACGTGTGGCGAGGTCGACGGCCGGACCCGCTGCCTCGCGCTTTCGGTCGCGTCCGCGGTCTCCGGTACCATTGCCGGATTGCCGTGCCGGGTTTGCATCCACTGCCGCATCCGCGGAGCAGGGCATACAAAAGACGTCTGAAGGCCGACGCGAATGGTCATATTGCGGACTGAGTAGTATTCTTCATGTTTTGGGTCATGCGACAACCGACATGGCACATGCGTTTTCGTCGAGACCGTGCAGATTGCGGAGATCGCGGACTGCTCCGCGCTCAGCGCTCTCCCGGGACAGGGGACAGGATCATTC
>Ga0209550_10001148_pt1 | contig 25537 bp, 24 predicted proteins | sample LauGreSuBDMM15SN_2_FD_187567 | JGI IMG/M metagenome (GOLD analysis project Ga0209550, IMG submission 187567) | Freshwater lake microbial communities from Lake Michigan, USA - Su13.BD.MM15.SN (SPAdes) (version 5) | ecosystem: Environmental > Aquatic > Freshwater > Lake | place: Lake Michigan... | reverse complement strand
GTGGAAGCAAATCGGAGTTAATGAAATTACTGACTCTCGCGAACTTCCATTCTTTATTCAATGGTTAACCGCTGATCACCCATCACAAGATGGAAAGGCTGTTGCTGCAATTGAGAAAATTACGATCGCCGATACTGAACAGCTAGCAGACTCATGGTTTAAGACAGAGATTCTTAATGGTTTAAATGGCACTGATATTGAGTTTATTGACCCGTCAACGAATGAGGGTGAGTCGGGGATTGTTTCGGTGCACTTGATGACGCCTACGGGATCTGTAGTTCTGGATTAGTTAAAGCTTTTTTACTGAAAAGGTCCAAAATGGCTCAATGTCCGAAAATTTCAAGGTAGAAATATCAAAATCAGCAGCACGTAGCATCTCTGTTATTTCAGCTTTACTGAATCGTTGTTCTAGCGTGGTACCGAAACGATCGAGTGCATCATTTGCAAGCATCACAAAGGGCATGTCCGCGTAGTGATGTAGTGGGATATTTGAAGTGTGTATCCCAAACTTACTTAGTGCTTTCGAAAACCTTGCCAATGGCCAGTAAATGACTGCAGCAATAGCAGAGGTAACAATTTGCTTAATCCTTTGAGGAAGGCCAGAAATAACTTTGCGCACCGCATTCACGGCTTTGAAGATTAACTTGTAGAAACCTGGCTTGTTTTCAAGGTTGTAATACAAGTAGCAAAGAAAAACTCCCCCGGACTTTATTCTGCGTGAAACATCCTTAATCGCCAGCCCAGTATCGGGAATATGATGCAACACTCCAAGTGACATTGCTAGATCTAATGATTCCAAGGGAATCGAGTTTGCACCTACTGTCTCTTGCAACACCACAATCTTTGCTTCACCTGAAAACTTGTTTTTCAAGACGTCGCTTGCACCGTCACTTGGCTCTAGCGCGTAGACCTGAGAAAAATATGGAGTTAATCTCCCAGCCCACCGACCGCTGCCTGCACCAAAATCGCCAGCGATAGATTTTTTAGGATCAAATTGATTCAAATCAAGTGGAGTGCAGTAGGCCTGAAATTGGACATCCAGAGCATCAGAAGTTTCGGTTTCGCGATAATCAAAGGTCGCCCACTCATGGCCAAAGGAATCAATGACTCCTTGGTCCAAATTTTCATCTTTTTTGTGCGAGCTCACCATTACTCCTTCGGTTTCGAAAGCATGCCAACCGAGCCAATGATAGAGGCATGAGTAATTAGATTTGATGAAACTGATGCCGTCTGCCATAGAATTACCAACATGGCAAAGGTTGGAGTCACCGGTGGGGCTGGATTTATTGGCTCTAATTTAACTAGGCGGCTAGTTTCCGAGGGGCACGAAGTTGTCGTTTTTGATGATCTGTCTACAGGGCTGATCTCAAACGTTGATCAAACCAAATGTATTTTTCACAATGCATCGATCACTGAATTTGAGTCACTACGCACTGCTCTTAAGGATTGCCAAACAATCTTTCATTTAGCTGCTAGAGGTTCAGTTCCTCGCTCAATCAAGAATCCTGTGGCAACGCATGCCGTTAATGCAACAGGCACGTTGAATGTTTTAGAAGTAGCTCGATCAAGTGGTGCTCACGTAATCTTTTCTTCTTCTTCTTCTGTGTATGGCCGCAATGTGCAACTCCCTAAAGATGAGTCAATGTGGCTTGGCCCAATGACTCCATACGCTGCTAGCAAGCTTGCTGCGGAAGGATACATCCAGGCATATGCCTCGGCATATAAAGTGCCAACTACGCTATTGCGATTCTTTAATGTTTTTGGCCCCAGCCAACGTCCAGACCATGAATATGCAGCAGTTCTACCGAAATGGATTTGGCTTGCCATGCAAGGTAAACCAATTGATGTTTACGGTGATGGATCTGCTTCTCGTGACTTTACGTATGTTGATACCGTGTTGGATATTGCGATAACGGCGATGAATGAGAAAGTGATAACAGAAGGAGCCATGAACTTGGCCTATGGAAACAGAATTTTTCTTAGCGACACAATAGAAATGCTGAGAAAACACTTTCCAGATTTGCGGGTTAACTTTGTGGCGGAGCGTTTGGGTGATGTTAAAGAGTCACAAAACGCACCAAATCTCCTTAAGAAGCTCTTCCCCACTGTCCAACCTAAGGGTTTTGAAACTGCGCTAACCGAGACTATTGATTGGCTCAAAGAGTTTGGTCAAAGCGTTGCCAATGGTCCTGCGACTTCGGATTAGCAACCTCGTTTATGTGTGGAATTTCGGGTGGAATCGGCGCTAGCGCTCCAAGCAAGCAACTCCTTGATGCTCAACTCAAATCAATCGAACATCGCGGCCCAGACGATAAAGGCACCTATTTAAATCAAGAAATTAGCTTAGGTATGTGCCGATTAGCAATTGTTGAAATTGCTGCAGGTAAACAGCCAGCTTTTGATACATCCGAAGAGATTCATATTGTCTGGAATGGTGAAATCTATAATTATCGTGAACTTCGCTCTGAGCTAGAGCAACGTGGCGTCCATTTTCGTGATTCAAGTGAATCTGAAGTAGTAATTAGTCTGTACCTTGAATTTGGCTTGGACTTCATCAATAAACTCAACGGAATGTTTGCGATAGCAATTCATGATTCGCGTGATAAGTCACTTCATTTAATCCGTGATCGAATGGGAAAGAAGCCATTGTGGATCTCTCAGTTAAATGATGGGACCCTGTTCTTTGCATCAGAAGTGCGTGCCTTGACGTTGGCACGCCCAGATCGGACATTGCGGACTGACATGGTCGCTGAGGTTATGCAGTACGGCTATATCAACTCCCCTAATTCGGCATTCAATGAGATAACTCAAGTGCCACCAGGATCAGTCCTTACCTGGCTTGATGGAAAAACTATAACTAAAAAGTACTGGGAGCCAGATTTCGATACCAAAGTTCAAATCTCCTACGAAGAAGCACTTGAAGTTACTAAAAAGCTAATTGAAGAAGCTGTCTCGCGTCGCTTAATCTCTGAACGCCCTCTTGGATCTTTCTTAAGTGGGGGCTATGACTCAACTGTTGTTACCGCCTATATGGCTAAGTTGATGAGTGAGAAAGTTCAGACTTACTCAATTGGATTCCATAGCGCACAATTCAACGAAGCACATCACGCAAAGCAAGTTGCCGGTTACCTCGGGACTAATCACCACGAAGAGATTCTCAGTCCGGACCCGACGCTAGTAGTTGAAAAAATTTCACAGGTACTTGACCAGCCTTTCGCCGATTCTTCAATTGTGCCAACTTATTTACTAGCTAAATTCGCACGTGAAAATTTAATTGTTGCCTTAGGCGGGGATGGTGGCGATGAAGTGTTTGGTGGCTATGACCGTTATTTAGCAACACCTGTAATGCAAAAAATAAATCCACTATTGGGTCTTGCGCGCTTAGGATTAAATTTAACAGGGCAACAAACTATTGGTCATTCCCGCAAAATTAACCGTGTTGGCTCGCAGCTTTCACCAAAAGCGTCACTGGCAGCCAGATACAGTTCGATTTTGTCTTTAACTCAGCCCAGCGAATTAGAAACAATACTTAATTCTAACTTTCAGTCCAAAGCTGCAGAGATCCTAAACTTGAAGCAATTCACGAATGGGAAGCTTTCATCCTTCGATCGAATGATTCGATCTGACCTCGGTGCATATTTGCCAGGTGACTTACTTGTGAAAGTTGATTTGGCAACTATGGCCAATAGTCTAGAACTTAGGTCTCCAATGTTAGATGTCAATGTGATTGAATGGGGTATCTCGCTACCCCGTAAGTACAAGATCAAAGGCTTTGAAACTAAACACATTCTCAAAGATGTTGCGCGCTCACTTGTTCCCGCCGAGCTTATTGATCGCCCAAAGATGGGCTTTGGAATTCCCCGAGCCGAGTGGCTTCGAACTGGAATGAGAGAGTTGGTATTTGATACTTTAACGGATACAACGGCCACACAACGGGGTTGGTTTGATCCAGTAGAGGTAAAAAAGCTATTAGACCTTCATAGTGCTGGCCAAGACAAAGATAACATCATTTGGCCGATGTTGATGCTAGAACTTTGGGCTAGGACTTGGTTGGACTAGATAAGAGTTTTTTGTATAGATCTTCGTGATCAGTTATCAAACGTTCAACTCCAAAATGTGCCAAAGTAAATTTTCTAGCAGCTTCGCCCATGCGTGTGCGTAAAGCCTTATCATTGGCCATTTTTTCGAGTGCGTTTGCTAATTCCTGAACATCCAAATCGGTAATCAATCCAGTTATGCCGTCTAAAACAATCTCAGGAACTGATCCAACATTTGTAGTCACAACAGGGAGCCAAGCCATACCTGCCTGAATCAAGCTCAAAGGGGTTCCTTCATTATCACTCGTTAGTAGCACCATATCGGCGGCAGCTAAAACTCTTTCAATATTGCTTTGCCAGCCAAGTATTTTAACCGGTAGATTTTGAGAATCAACTCTCTCTCTGCAGACTTCTAGCAATTCTCCATCACCTGCAATAAAGAAATCTAAATTGACTTGCCGTTTTTTAATTTCACTTACAACATCTAGGAAGCGGTCAGGGCGCTTAATCTGCGTAACACGTCCAATAAATGCGCACTGCGTTCGTTTCTTATCTATACCAAAAAATGACTGGGATTCGACCCTGGAGGGTAATCTTCCTAATACTAAACCTGGCGGCATCAAACTGAATTTTTCTTTCTTCCCAATGTTAACTTGCAATAGATCTTGTCGTACTTTATCCCCAACCGCTAACAATTGGTGCGTGGTAGATGCTAATGATTTTTCAGCAGATATCAGGAGGGATCTTTTCAATGATCCAAAATAGCCATTTAGTAAATGACCGTGAAATGTATGCACGCGAATAGATTTTTGCAGTGAAAGTAGAGAGGCGATACGGCCCAAGAAACCTGCTTTTGCCGTGTGTGTATGAATAATCTGTGGCTTGAATTCACGGATGGCTTTGATCAAGGCAATTAGTGCCTTTAGATCCCCACCCAAACTAACGTTCCTACCCAATCCTTCAACCCGAGTAGCCTTAACATCTACTGCAACAGATGTTAAGTAGTCAGCTTCATTGGGTGCACAGAATCCGGTAAACAGACGTTGATCGAACTGGGTTGAATCCAATCCTCGCATTAGCCCTGAAACCTGAACCGCGGGTCCACCAACATTCATGCGCGCGATTATTCGCATCACCCTAATAGGGCTTTTTTCCTGTGGTCTCATTTGCCAATCTTCCCTCAGGCGGCCCGTAATTGCCGAATTTGAGAACTAGTTTGAAGGTTGATATTAAACAACCCTCTACCCAGTTAAGATTCCAGTCGTGAGCGACCAAAAGAACCAAACCTTGGCAATCATCGGCCAAGGCTATGTCGGCCTTCCCTTGGCCATGGCTGCAGTGGAAGCGGGTTGGAAGGTTGTCGGTATTGATAATTTTGGCGCTAAAGTCGCCCAAATCAATTCCGGTAAGAGCCCAGTTGAAGACATCCCAGACGCTTTACTTGAAGCCGCGCTTGCAAGAGGTTCATATACAGCAACCACTGATTTCTCCGCAGTTGCGCAAGCTTCCGTCATTACTATTTGTGTTCCAACACCCTTGAATATAAACCGTGAACCAGATCTTTCGATGCTGCGAAATGCCACTTCAGGAATATCACCATTCATTTCGAATGAAACCTTAATCGTCAGTGAATCAACCTCATACCCGGGCACCTTGCGTGAGCTTATAATTCCAATAGTTGATTCAATGAAACCAAAAGAATCAGTAAACGTTTATTTCGCAAGCGCACCTGAGCGGGTAAATCCTGGAGATCAGATTTGGAATCAGAAAAATACACCACGTCTAATAGGTGCAATAGATCCTATGTCAAAAGCCAAAGCTCTGGCATTCTATGAATCTATTTGTGACGCAACGGTTGAGGTCTCAACACCAGAAGTGGCTGAAGCAGCAAAACTTCTTGAAAACACTTTTCGATTAGTGAATATCGCGTTGATCAATGAGTTCACACAGTTGTGCGAAGCAACGGGAATTAGCGTGAATGAGGTTGTTGATGCGGCTTCTTCAAAGCCTTACGGATTTATGCCTTTCAGACCAGGTGTAGGTGTTGGAGGTCATTGCATTCCTGTTGACCCTCTGTATCTAACCTGGTGGGCTAGTCAAAACGGAAAGAAAGCCGAATTCATAAAAGTAGCAGATCAAGTAAATCAAGACATGCCAAAATATGTCGGGAAGCGAGCACTTGGAATGATTGATTCATCAATCATTAAGCCAAGAGTATTAATTCTAGGTGTTGCTTATAAAGCGGGAGTTGCAGACGTCCGTGAGACACCTGTAACAGAACTCCGCAATTTCTTATTGTCCGAAGGTGCCGAAGTAGCGTGGCATGACCCGTTGGTACGAAACTGGAATAGTACCGAACCAGTTAGTCTAGAATGGAAATGCGATGTTGCAATTCTTGCTACAAACCAACCCGGCATTGACTTTAGGTATTTAGTCGGACAAGGGGTTAAAATTTTAGATTGCACTAATACCTTAAAAAATGTGCCGGGCGTAACCCTTCTTTAAACTACCCTCTTCATTTCTCCCGAAATATCTCTAATAATGGATGACAAATCACGCTTTGGCTTCCATCCAACTAAATTATGAATCAATTCAATATTTGGAACTCTCCGTTCCATATCTTCAAAGCCATTTCCGTAAGCTTCTTCATAAGGAATATGAACTATTTCACTCTTTGAATTTGTTTCTAGAATTATTTTTTGAGCTAAGTCATTTATTGAAATTTCAAAATCGTTGCCTATGTTGATGACGCGACCAACTGTGTTTTCAGCGAATGCGATTGCTTCAATTGCATCAATGACATCATAAACATGAGCAAAGCAGCGAGTTTGGTTGCCGTCGCCAAAAATTGTTATTGGCTCATCGGCTAGAGCTGACTTTACGAATCTTGGAACCACCATTCCGTAAGCACCAAGTTGACGAGGCCCGACAGTATTAAAAAATCTCACAATTCTTGCCTCTAATTGATTTTCAACATGGTAAGCAAAAGCGAGTGATTCATCTATAGCTTTTGCCTCGCTGTATGACCAACGCAACGTAGTTGGGCTACCGAGGATTCTATCGCTATCTTCCTTGAGAGAATCTGAAATATTTTTTCCATAAACCTCACTACTACTTGCAACAAAAACTGGAATACGAGATTTACTTGCCGCATCCAAAACATTCTCAGTACCACGTATATTCGTAAACAGGCTATCGAGAGGTTTATTGATTATGTTAAAAACCCCAACTGCAGCTGCCAAGTGAAATACATACTCAGAATTTTTGACAAGCCTGCTAATTAAATCAGGATCAAGAATTGATCCTTCAACTAAGTTAAAATCCTTAGACCCAAGCAAATTTCTTAGGTTCATTTTGTGACCAGTAGAGAAGTCATCTAGAGCGGTTATGGAATGCCCATCACGGATAAGTCTCTCGCACAAATGGGAACCAATAAATCCGGCTCCACCAGTCACTAGAATCTTCGTACCCATGGCAGTAATCATAATGGAAACCAGCTACATTCCTAGGATCATGACCTTTTGATCAAAATTGCATGTCCATTAAGATTATAAATAACCAGAAAATCGTCACCGGCATAGTTTTCATTAACTAGTTTTGTTATTCCATCAGTTGATAAAAATCCATAGTCGTCAAAAATGATCACACCATTAGGGCTCATTCGCGACTTACACCAATCAAGTACCAACTTGCCCGATTCATAGACGTCTACGTCAATATGCACTAATGATAAGGGGCCCCTAACCAAGTCTCCTGTTTTGACTGGAAATTCGCCAACCAATATTTGAAAATCGAGATCAAGTTGTTCTTTGAGAAATTGCTGTACCTCGACAACCGACGTGTCGGCATGTTCGCCTCCAAAATAATTCGAATCCGAATCAGTTGCATTTATGACTCCTGTAAACGTATCAGCAAGGTAAAGCGTTTTATCAGATCTTTCGATGGATTTTCCAAGGAGCATTGCTGTCCCTCCACGCCATACCCCAACTTCCAAAAAATTTCCTGGCACTTGTTTTTGCTGCAAAGCAATTTGCCACAATTCGAAGCACCTGTATTGATCGACAAGAGTTTTATCTTTCATCAATTGGTATTGAATTTTAAACGAACTATCCAATAGCCATGGCGAATATGTAGCCCATGAGCGGATACTGCTGTGCGCTGGATGCTTACGTAGCTTTAACTGGATTCTCAATACTAAGAATAAATGCTTGAGAATTGCAAATGGGGCTCTAAACCAAAAAATTATCATCAACCTTGACTCCATTCCAGTACATGATTCATTATTGAACTCTAAGGTCTTGGATGCCTAATCCAAATGCACCACACTTATAACTGAAAAATTTAATTTAATTCCTAATTATAAGTGCTTTGTACTCTAACGAATAGTGCTCTTGTATACTGATATCAGTACCACTCGATTAGATTTGTCGGTGAAAGGTAGAGTTAGAAATGTCGCATTGTAAGAAATTGCTAAAGAAACTGCTGATGATATCTACTCCAAACCTATGGGGCCGCGCAAGGAGAGATATGGATTTCCCAAGAAGCGTAGTCTTAGTAAATTGGGATAATTTAGGAGATTTCGTATTGTTCTCTGCAGTTATTCGTGAAACAAAATCGAATTTTCCGCAATCTAAGTTGATTGTAGTTGCGCAGAGAGAAAATAGTGCATTGGTTGATGAGTGCCAACTGGTTGACAAGTGGATTTGGGTTAAGGGTCACCATAAAGCTAAAGCGGGCATGGGACATGGCAAGGAAACAAGTTACTGGATGAAAATGGCCGTAACTTATTTCAGCCTTCTATTCATGGGAAAACGCAAAATTGATTTGCTTATTGGACCGGATTGGTTGCTCGTCGATAATCCGAATCAATTTATAAATAACTTTCTTTTTGTGAAAGGAAATAAAAACCTAGTTCGAGTAAAAAAAGCTGCGATCTCAAATATTGCTGAGTATACAGATCAAACTCACCAAGTAACTCGGATGCTTTCAGTCCTTCGTATGTTTGGTCTAAAAATCAATAGTGATGAAATAGAAACTTGGGTCAGTCCAAGTTCTGGGATAAATCTAAACACTACAAATGAGCTATTGATTTCTGAAACTCCAAGAGTTTTGATTAGTTTGGGTTCCGGCCAGGCCCGTAGAAGTTGGCCAGTTAAATTTGTTGGTGAATTTGTTAGTCGGATGATTCAGAGATATCCAGAAGTTAGAATAATTGTAGTCGGTCCCAAATCATGTAAAACTCAAGAAACAGATTTACTTTTTTCGAATTCTGTCAATGTGACTAATTTGATTGGAAAAACTGATCTTTCAAACATTGTGTTATTAATGGAGAGCTCCAACTTGCTGGTCAGCAATGACTCAGGTTTGATTCACATAGCCTCTACGATGAAACTTTCAACGGTCGTCGTGAGTTCACATCCACTTGATGGAGACCCATGGCACCTAAATTCGCCAAACCGCTACCATCCTTGGAAAACAAAATATTCGTGCCTCCAGCCAGAAAGAGCTCTTGATGGCTGCACCAATTCATGCGAATCTGGAGAGGCACACTGCATAGAGTCGATTTCCCCAGACCAAGTCTTGAGCGCATGTGGCGAATTCATTACCGGTAATTAACTGTATATCGTGGATAATGGCGTTGTGATTTCAAGAGAATTTCGAAAAAGATACATACAGTTAATGAAAGTTTCAGAACCGCAATTCTTACAAATTGAGAAATTAGCAGCGGACATCTCTGAAGCGTTTAATTCAGGAAAGAAACTCTATGCTTTTGGAAATGGCGGTAGTGCTGCAGAGGCGCAGCACTTTACAACCGAGTTGGTTGGACGATTCAAAGAAAATCGTAAATCACTTCCTGCGATTTCCCTTTGCTCAGATTCAACCGCTTTGACATGTATAGGGAATGACTTCGGATTTGATGCGATCTTTTCCAGGCAAGTAGAAGGCCTTGTTGAACCTGGAGATATTGTCATTGGTTTCACAACATCAGGCAAATCTGCGAACGTGTTACTGGGTCTAGTTGCTGCAAAGAATTTGCGAGGACACAGTGTACTCATAACAGGTAGTAATAAATTTAGTCAGGAATTACAGTTCGATACCGTATTACAAATTGGTGGTTCCGAAACGGCGATTATTCAGGAAGTACATTTGAGTTTTATTCACATTTTGTGCGATCTAATTGAAGTCAAAATGGGGTTGAAATCGATGTCAATCAAAGAGCCAAGTCCAAAAATCATCCATGACTACCAGTTCAATGTAGATTTACTGCCAGAGAATAATCCAATCGTTTGGGTAAATGGTTGTTTTGATATTTTGCATGAAGGACATTTGATGCTTTTGAACACGGCTTCGGCATTAGGTGGATCGCTAGTTGTTGGAATTAATTCCGATACTTCCGTAAATATAATGAAAGGCTTGGATAGGCCGTTTGTCTCAGAACTTAATCGGGCAAGAACTCTCTCTCAGTTTCCTTCTGTAGATTTGGTGATCATCTTCAGTGGAAAAGATCCACTTGAAATCTTGAAGAAAGTTCGTCCAGACATAGTTGTTAAAGGATTGAGCTACCAGTTTATAGATTATCCAGAGAAGAGTTTTCTAGAAAGCCTCGATTGCGAAATTGTTTACACCAATCATATCGAGGGATTGAGTACGACAGATATAGTGAAGAATATTAAAGACAAACTTTAGAATGTCAATCCAACTATTTTTAGACCGAGACGGTACTCTGATTAAGGATACTGGCTATATTTCAGATCCCGCCAAAGTCGTGATTCTGGACGGAGTAGTAGATGGATTGAATTTGTTCAAGTCCCATGGATTTCGGTTACATATAGTTAGTAATCAATCCGGGATTTCCCGAGGAAAAATTTCTAAGGCAGATTTTGCTGCTGTTGATAATCGGTTCAAGAAGGTCTTTTTTGATAACGGAATAGAATTTGATTCAATTAACTATTGCTTTCACCAACCTTTGGATAATTGTGATTGCAGAAAGCCGGCACCTGGCTTGATTGCGAAGATATTTCAAGAAATCGATATCGAGAGGTCATCTTGTGCGATGATTGGAAATTCCGTAGTAGATGAAGGTGCAGCTGCGAATTTTGGAATCGCATTTTGGTATGTTACTGAAGACGAGTTTAATTTTTTTGATATTGCGCGAGAGGTTGTGAATCACTTTGTTAGCAACTAAATCCAACTTATCCGCATGCAGAGTCATAGTTATTGGCGATATCATGTTAGATAAGTGGACTTACCATTCCGGAACTAGAATTTCACCCGAAGCTGCAGTGCCAATCATCAAAGAAACTAGTAGTAGTTTTCAGATTGGTGGTGCCGGGAATGCATTGCGGCATTTAGATGCTTTAACAGACCATAGTAATAAATTAATAACGGTTGCTGGCGATGATCAGAATGGCAAGAAACTGCAGGAAATTATTCAATCTGCAAAACACTTAGTAGACATCGAAATTGTTGAATCAAGAGTAACGACACTTAAAGACAGATTCTTTCTTGATAACCAACCAGTTTTTAGAATTGATGCAGAAGAGAATGTAGATATTCCCTTTAAAACTCAAGCTAATATTATGAAGTCTTTAAAGGAAGAAGTAGAAAATTACGATGTTATTCTGCTGAGTGATTATGCTAAAGGCGTCCTGACCCGAAGTTTGGTTGATGACATTATTGGCCTTTCTAGAACTAAACTCATTCCAATTGTTACCGATCCAGGATTTGGCAGACTCGACATATTTAAAGGCTGCACCGCAATAAAACCAAACGCAATCGAATGGGATGAGTATGTGAAATCAATAGGTAACGAGAGTAAAGGAATTGCACGTCTTTTTGATCATGGTACTCAGTATTTGCTCATCACACAGGGAGCAGATGGGGTCAGACTTATTACCCCAGAAATGGATATTCTAGTTAAGCCAGATCGTAACGTTAAGGTAGTTGATGTAACTGGAGCAGGAGACTCGGTGGCGGCTGCAACAACGCTGTTGGTCGGTAACGGATATCCCTTATCCGACAATCTTAAACTGTTAAATGATATTGGTGCTAAAACTGTTCAGAATCCTAAAACAGAATTATAGTATGCGATATGCCCAATGCTTAAAGCAACATAAATTCGAACATTAGTGGAGAAGGTATTGATGGAATCTTGCTACTTCTGCGGCGAGTCAAAGGTAGTCGCGGCGAGACTTCAACGTGCAATACATTATGATCAAAAAGAATTCACTTTTTATTACTGCAAAAGTTGCTACGGTTACTCGCTTTTCCCAAAACTATCTGAATTGCAGATTTCTGATCTCTATTCTGTCAATTATGTCGAGAACTTAAAACTCGAAAACTCTGAACAAGAACTGAATTCCTGGGATAAATTTTCACGTCTAGACAAGTTTCTTGCGAGCTATAGTTCAAGTGCGGGATCAATTTTTTTTGATTATGGGTGCGGAGCCGATCCGGCTACATTTTCAATTGCACGTAGGAATGGATTAGTACCACTGGGGATGGAGTTTAGTGCTGATATTCGTGAAGTTGTCACAACTAAAACCGGCATTAAAATGTATTCCCGTGAAGAGTTCATCGCAACCGAAGAGCGATTCGATCAAGTTTTCTTGGGAGATGTAATCGAGCATCTGACTAACCCGGATTTAGAGCTGCTGCACATTAAATCCAAGTTAAATCCAGGAGGAATTCTGATTGCTCAAGGACCTTTGCAGGGAGCGCGTACACTCACGCACCTAATTGTAAGACTGTTTTCGGTGATATCCCCATCTAAAGTTTCAGATTATCCGCCGTATCATGTTTCACTTGCTCATAGAAAGTCCATGCACAAATTACTTAAATCTTTAGGATTTAGAGATGTAAAGATCGAATGCACTGAAGTTGATTGGCCAGCCCCAAACTGGAAGGAATTCGTTGACTCACCAAGTTTGCGTGGGTTGACGCTTTTTCTGATCAAAGCCGTTGATAAACTTCTTGCAAGGTTTTTTAGATCCTATGGCTCTCGATATTTCCTAGTTGCTGGTAACGTTAATGAAGAAAATCAGATTAGCCAATGAAGCCAATTCATGTAATTCACTTAGTGGAGTCACGAAATAGACACGATTGGCTGGAAAAGCTGATAGAACAACTGCACAAGAACGGAATATCGCAATCACTTATAACGTTAGAATCTGACGGGGAAATAAAAGACTTTTTGTTAAACAAGTATCCCAATCTGCATTTAGTTGGGACACACAAGAAAAGACTTGGGGTGCTTACAGGAGTTACGGAAATTCTTGGAGCTAGAAAAAAAGATTCATTAAATTTAGTTTTTGCTCTTGGCCACCCAGCGGCATTTATAGCTGCCATAGCCTCACTATTTCCTGACGTGAAGTTTATCTTTAGTCACATGCAACAACCAAATTACTTCAAATTAATGATACCGAGACGGAAAGGAGCCATACATAATCTTGCTTACAATCTATACATCGCTCGTGCAAGCCTAATTCATTCACTTTCTGCTGAGGTTACTGAATTCCTAATCAAAAAAGGCATTGACAGGAAAAAGATCTTCAATATCAATATCGGGGTAAATTTTGGTGGCATTCGGGAAAAACTGACCTCTGAGGATAAGTCAATAATAGTTCCTCCAGGATTCCCGATCCTGTTGATGGTCGGGAGACTAGCTCCAGAAAAGAATTATGGGCTGGCATTGAAGACATTTGCCATGTTCTTAGACAAGCGTCCTAAAGCATTACTTTTGATTGCAGGTGTAGGACCTCAAGAAAATGAATTAAAGATATTGGCTAAAGACCTGGAAATTACTCAAAGTGTGCGTTTTCTGGGGTATGTGGGAAATGTTCCTTGGCTAATGACAAGAGCCGATGTCCTCTTACACCTCGCAACAACTGAAAGTTATGGCCAAATTTATTTAGAGGCAATCCTGAGTGAATTATCAGTAGTTTGTTCAAGGACAGGCGTAGCGATTGATCTTCAAAAAGCGGGTACGCCAGATGTGTTTATTGTGAAGGAGCTTTCTGTGAACAATGTTATTCAGACTCTAGAGTCATGCCTGGACAAGAATCCGGTTTTACGAAGCGCGGACTATAACCCTTTTTATACATTTCGAGAACATGATGAAAAATTCGTACACGAAAAAATTTGCGAAAGTTTTGCAAGATTTCAGGACCTAGGCGATGAAGCTAAGTAAAAATCAAATTGATGGCCCATTGGTTAGTATTGTTATTCCAAATTACAACAATGAGGCGTATTTGGTAGAGTGCTTGGAAAGCGTATTGAAACAGAATTATACGAAAATAGAAGTCATCGTGATTGATGATGGCTCAACAGATCGATCTAATATGATTTTACGAGATTATAATTCCAAAATTAACTTGATCAGAACAGAAAATAGTGGGGCATCTTCAGCAAGAAACATCGGAATTAAGCATTCGAATGGGGAATTCATCGCGTTCATGGACAGTGATGATATTTGGATGCCAGATAAAATCCAGAAGCAAATGAATGTTGTCCTGACTAGCGATGCTGATCTTGTTTATTGCGGATATCAAGAAATTGGCTTGGGAAATAGAACTGTTCACCCAAATTCCAAATTTAAAGGTGAGTGCTATAAATTCTTTAAAGAGTATCCCGGCGTCAGTTTTTTGGCATGTGGTGGCGTTCTTGTCCGCAAGTCGATACTTACAAAGTCCGGGCTTTTTAATGAAAAATTTAAAGGCGCAGCAGAAGATTGGGATTTTCTACGTCGCATCTGCCTAAATGGAAGAGTTGATTTCTCCCCTGAAATTCTTTTTTACTATCGTCGGCATTCGAATAGCATAACGGGCCGCTCTCCCTGGGATTACTACAAGGGAAATCAAAGAGCGGTACTAAACATGTTTGAAGATGACCTAGAAATAGGAATTCTAGAAAAGCGCACAATCTGGTTTAAACTTCACTGGATGTTTTTCAAGTCATTTCTCCTTAAAGGAAAAGTATTCGAAGCGACATTCATGTTGTTGCAATTGTTCATGCCAATATCAAGTAGATAGTTTTTCTAGCTCTTTAGTTGCCATTCTACTTGGCGCTCGAGTCCTTCTCTGATTTTTGTCAATGGAGAGTAGCCAAAATGTAAATTTGCTTTTGTCGAGACATTCTTTGTTAATTGTTGGTCACCAAGTCGCTCACCTACAAAATTTAACTTCGGTTGCTTATCGAGCAACTCACCAACAATAGTTACGATGTCTAAAACATTGTATTGCTCCGTTCCTGACAAATTGTAAATTTCACCAGAGGTATCGACAGAGATAGAAGCAATTAAACCCGCCACTAAATCTGAAACATATGTGTTAGTCCGAGTTTGCGAACCATTTCCGAAAATTTGTAATTCTTGTCCTTTAGATATTTTATCGATGAAAATATTGAAAGCCATGTCTTCACGCTGCCTTGGCCCGTATACAGAAAATGGCCGAAAGATCGTATATGGCATGCCAGTCGCGCTAGCAAAAGCGGTAACCATGTTTTCTGCAGCTAATTTTGTAACACCGTAAGGACTGATTGGTGCAATCCTACTCAATTCATCTCCCTCGATCTTTTCTCCATAAACTGAGGAAGTGCTTATGTAAAAAAATCTCTTGAGTGTGGCTAGATTGCATGCTTTCAACAAATTTGAGGTTGCTAACAAATTGCAATCAATATAAAGCTTTGTATTCTCCCAACTAAGACTTAAGCCTGGCATGGCAGCCAAGTGAAATACAAAGTCGCACTCGGTGATTTCCTTTTGCATAATGGGATCGCGCAAGTCAAGCAAATGTCTTGTTATTGAAGAGCCCAGATTTCCTAGTTCTTCCCAATTCTGTCTCTTACGCTCGAAAGAATACAAATCTGGCATGAGAGCGTCAATTGCAATAACTTCGTGGCCAATTTTCACTAAAGATTCTGAAAGGTGTGAACCAATGAATCCCGCGGCACCTGTAACAAGGATTTTCACCTGACTACTCCTAGTCTTTGTGATATTTAGACTACTCTACAGGTATGGGAGACGTTTTATACTTGTCTTTTGATTCCCTCCGCGAGGGGGTGGGTGCGAGCCAAGTCTTAGCATATATGCGAAAAGTAGCCCCAAATTACTCAGTAACGATTGTTAGTTTTGAAAAGTATCCACCAACAAAGGAAGATAAATTACTTGTTGAAAGAGATGGGTTGGCTTGGGTGCCTTTAGATTTTGGTAGATTCGGCACAGTTGGAGGGCTACTCAGAGTTTTTCGTATGTGGAAAATTGTTGATCGAACCAAAATAATTCACGCAAGGAGTGCGCTTCCTGCTTTTGCAGCTTTATTAAAAGCTCCCCGTAAACTGATTTGGGATTGCCGCGCACTACAAGCGGATCAAAGGCGGGCCTTAACTAATAAAGGGAATATTAATCTATCTTTTTTAGCGATGCGATCCATTGAATTCTGTTTGGCAAAACTGTCTCGCGAGATAATTGTCATTACAAATGCTGTGGTACCTGTTTTTATCCAAAGATACAAAATCTCGATCAGTAAATTGACGGTGATTTCGACTTGTGTAGATTTAGAGAAATTTCAATTGAGTCGACCCTCCGGTGCTCCGACCATAAAGATACTTTTCGCAGGCACCTTTAGCCCTGCATACAATATTGACTTAATCAATAGAATTAAAGATAAGCTTGGAGAGTTTCGAGATGTCAGATTAACGATCGCCACGTCCATGGGTTCCACCAACCTATGGGAAGGGCTCAAATATGATGAGGTGGTCTCAGTTCCCCACACGGAGATGCCTGATCTTATTGCGAAGCACGATCTTGGAATAAGTATTTGGAAAGATAATCTAGGGGTTTGTCTGAAGTCTGTCGCTTCTACAAAAACAGCAGAATTTTTGGCCAGTGGGCGGCCCGTACTAATTAATAGCCTCCAAGGCGATTTCGGCACATTGATAGGTAAAAACCGTGCAGGAGTCGTCACATTCGGAGAAAGTGAGGAAGAAATTAGCAAGTATGCGGATCAAGTACTGACCCTCTTGGATGATGCAGATTTGGCATTGAGGTGTAGGAAATTGTCCGAAAGGACCCTCAACTTAGATCTTGGTGTTGAGAAATTAGTCCAAATATATAAAAGGCTTGACTTAAGCTAAATGGAGAACACGTTAGCCTGAGTTTTGACTTATTCAATATTTTTTACAGAGGTAGCTCGTAAGGCGTAACCTAGTGTAAATCTATTTTTCTTGTCTAAGAAATCCAGATTTGAAATTACAAACGCCAAGAAAGTACAAGCTAGATCCAACAAAAAAACTAATGGTAGCAGGGGGAGAATAAGCAATGGGCTCTTCAACTCAATTTTACTTGATCCATGTGGATTTGCGCTTCCAAAAAATAGCCACGATTTTATAATGGCAGGTAAGTCGTACAATATTTTGGCTGTAAGCGCAAAAAATCCTCCCCTTGGCATAACCAACGAAGGTGCAAATCCCGATGATTCACACAGAGATTTCAATCCAAATGAAGTGAATCTAAAGAAATCATAGGGAGCACCATGAATTGGAAACAAAAAATTAGTGGTCAGTACTAAAACCCCACCTGGCTTGAGAATCCTTGCGAACTCTCTAAAGGCAGCATGAGGGTCACTTAAATGCTCTAGTACCTGAGTGCAAATTACTACATCAAAACGCGATGACTCAACTGGGATATTGACTATATCGCAGACATAAGTATGTTTTCCTCTGGAAACCTCATCAAAAACTTCAGTGAAATCCTGTGACTCATATACATAACCTTTATCCTCTAATGTTTTCTTAAATCTGAAATTCCCCGCTCCAGCATCTAGGAGTAAATCTCCAGTCTTGGCATTTTCTAAGCTAGAAACGAATTTATCCACAAGCGCACGCTCTGGATCTGCTTTCGCAAGTATGTGTTTTGGAAACAAGTAATTCGAGGGATTTACTATGAATCTTCCTAGAAATCTGTAGTTAATCACTCAATTCCACCCAAGAAAAGTCGTAGAAATTCTCATTCATTTCGCTCTTTCCCCTCAAAATCTTGAGAACCACTCTTTACCGTATCGGCGAGGACTAAGTTCCAAGACTCCAGCAGATTCCTCTTGGAATGTTGCTCCTTGATGTATTTTGCTCCAGACTTTTGGATTTTGGACAATTCTTCCTGGCTGCTTGAAAAAAAATCTAACTTCATCTTCCAAGAATCTTTTGTTACCACAGCGGCTTCAGAGCCAGATATTTTGGCGATACGCGAGTAGGAAGGGGTATCAGAAAAAAGCACCGGTAGACCTAAAGTCCACATAGATAAGAGCTTGTTTTCAGATTTCAATCTAGCAAATCTGTCAGATGGGTCTATTGGTATGACTCCAAATTGTGCATGTCTTGCATATTCATTTAAATTTTCAATCGTCCAAGGAATAATGTTGAAACGGTCATGCGAATTTGGAAACATCTTCTTGATTAGCTTTTTGGTGGTGATTTTTCCGATGTATCCCCCCCATCGAGGAAATTCTTCAACAGTAACCAGATAGATTTTTGTGTCAGTCTCCCGTAGAAATGAGTCTAATTCTTTTGCCATAAAAGCGAAATGCTTTATGGTGTATCCGAAACCCTCCCAAAAAATATACTTTTGGTCCCTGTATTTTGATGAAGTCAAAGAAGTAACCGAGAATTGTTTGGCAGATTCCTCTAACTCAGAATGACTGTCCGGAATTACATAGATTCTTTCGTTTAAAGACTTTAGAGCTTGGCGTTGCTCCTCAGAGGCCACGATTACTGCGGAACTTCTCTTGCATGCATATTTTAGGTGCCGAGTATAAGTTATCCAGTGAAAACTACTTGATCCACGGAAAGTCCTAACAACATTCCTCAGGAAATCTGTTGAAAACTTTGGGTTTTCTCCAATATATCCATCGACTAAATCCAGAATGACTGGTTGTTGGGCGCGCTTCAACCAGTACCCGAAATTAGCCGCACTTGATAAGAATAAAACTTTACTCGCAAAGGGATTGGTAATCTCTAGATCTATACCAATTTCTTCTGCCCAAAATGCTATTCGCCTTCGATCTGCTGGGTGAGATAGATCCTTAGAGTGTGGGACGTAGCCTATTTTGTGCAATTCGTTTGCCACCTAGAACCTTATTTTACTAACCGTTGCAAGTAATCACCATATTCGTTGCCTGCAAATGATTTCGCAAGCAACCCTAATTCAATTGCAGAAATCCACCCATTTCTCCAGGCTATCTCTTCTATCACTCCAACTTTTAAACTTTGCCGCTCCTCAATAACTCGGATGTAATTGGATGCGTCATTAAGACTTCTGACAGTTCCACAATCCATCCAGGAAGTACCTCTCGGCAAAATATTAATCGTTAACTTCTGTTCCTTCAAGTAAGATTCTAGGATTGACGTAATCTCATATTCGCCCCTACTGCTCTTTTCAACCTGCTTAGCTCTACTACAAACACTACTATCAAAGAAATACAAGCCAGGTATAGCTAAATTCGATTTTGGATGGCTTGGTTTTTCTGCTAATGAGACAACTTCCCCTGACTCACTTACTTCCACAACCCCATATCTTTGGGGATCATTAACTTGATACCCAAAGATGACAGCACCACTAGGGTTCGCGCACTTTACTAGTTCACGGCCAAGTCCAGTGCCATGAAAAATATTGTCTCCCAAAATAAGTGCTACATCTTCACCATCAATAAAGTCCTCCCCAATATGGAAAGCTTGAGCTAATCCTTCTGGTGAATCTTGTACTTCATAACTGAGATGGATACCTAACGACCTCCCATCACCCAGAAGATCTTGAAAACCATTTTGGTCTTGTGGTGTGGTGACTATAAGAATATTTCTGATTCCCGCGAGCATCAGGGTTGACAGCGGGTAATAAATCATCGGCTTGTCGTATACAGGAATCAATTGTTTACTTAGACTACGGGTACTAGGCCAAAGCCTGGACCCGGTTCCACCGGCAAGAATGATCCCCTTCATTTGAGTAAGAGTACTTCACATGTAAGTTTGGTCAAACACATTTGATGAATGAGGAGCTAACCATGAGAGTTCTTGTGACGGGTGGTGCAGGCTTCGTTGGGTCAAATTATGTACGCAGAGTCCTTGATGGCACTCTCGGAGGGGTCACCGAGGTGACTGTCCTAGACAAGTTGACATATGCCGGGACAAGGGCAAATTTTTCTGAATCGGAAATAAATAGTTTTGAGCTTATCGAAGGAGATATATGTGACGAGAAATTAGTAATGAAATTAGCGAATCGCCATGATGTCATAATTAACTTTGCTGCAGAGTCACATGTAGATCGATCCATTTCAAATCCAAGAGATTTCGTTCTTACGAATGTATTTGGTACACAGACATTATTGGATGCTGCAAAACTTGGCGCAATCAAAACCTTCATTCAAATTTCTACGGATGAAGTTTATGGAACTATTAGTCAAGGTTCTTGGGTAGAGACAGATCCTTTGCTTCCAAACTCACCATACGCGGCATCAAAGGCTTCGGCAGAATTGATTTCGCGGTCGTATTTCAAAACTTTTGGACTTGACGTACGAATAACTCGATGTAGCAATAACTATGGACCCTTTCAATTCCCAGAAAAAATAATTCCTTTATTTGTAACAAACCTAATTGATGGGATTAAGGTGCCAATTTATGGTGCCGGGACCAATGTTCGCGATTGGCTCCATGTTGATGATCATTGTTGTGGTATTCATTCAGTTCTACAAAGTGGAACGGCTGGGGAAACCTATAACATCGGAGGCGGAACCGAATTAACAAATTTAGAATTGACTACCAAAATTATTGCTTTAATGGGGTTGAGCAATGAAATGATCCATTATGTAGATGATCGATTGGGTCACGACAAGCGATACTCAGTGGACATTAGTAAAATATCGAGAGAACTCATGTATAGGCCACAAGTCACATGGGAAGAGGGAATTGTCAGTACCATTAAGTGGTATTTAGAAAATGAATCTTGGTGGCGCAAATTAAAGAAATAAATTTGCTAATTTTTGGTGGGAGCGGCCAACTTGGACAGGCAATGGGGGATCTACTTAAAAAAATTGGGTGTAACTACACTTCGCTTAGTCATCAAGACCTAGATATTTTAGATCGAGAAGCTGTGCAAAGATGCCTCACGAACATCAATCCTTCTTGCGTAATTAATTTTGCAGCTTGGACAAATGTCGATCTTGCAGAGTCAAACGAGGAGCTGGCTCACCTAGCTAACTCAGTTGGTCCTGGATTGCTAGCCATCGATGTGGCAAAAATTGGAGCAAAATTTATCCACTTATCAACAGATTATGTTTTCTCTGGAGATTCAGAAACACCATGGGGTGAAGATGCAAGAACAGATCCAATTTCTGCTTACGGCAGAACCAAGGCGGAAGGAGAAAAATTAGTATTAGATGCTTTTCCTTTGGGCTCTACCATTGTAAGAACCTCATGGGTTTATAGCCCTTGGGGTAAGAATTTTGTTAAGTCAATGCTAAAGGTAGCGCTTACGGAAACACGAAAAATAGAAGTAGTGAATGATCAAGTTGGTCAGCCAACATCAGCAAAAGAGCTTGTGGAACAAATTTTTCAACTGATTATCAAGGATGCTTCACCTGGAATTTATCATTTCACAAACAGGGGGCAAGCAACATGGTTTGAACTCGCACAAGAGATCTTCAAAGCTTGCGGACAAGATCCGAATCGAGTAATACCCGTATCTTCGGAACACTTATCTCGACCAGCGCGAAGACCGCGTTTTTCTGTTCTGGAGGATAACATGAGCAAAAAGTTGGGCATAAGCTCGATGCAAACATGGGACACCGCCTTAAAGACAGCATTGCCTTCAATCATTCTGAATCTATATAGTGAATAATGTCCAAGTGATAATTGAAAAACTTAGTATCGAAGGTGCTTGGATTGCAAAGTCACCATTAATAGCAGACAATCGGGGATATTTTCGGGAGTGGTTCAAGTTTGAGGAAGTCTCATCCACTTTAGATTGCTCTTTCCAGGTAAAGCAAGCCAATTTGTCATCCTCAAAGAAGGGTGTGATTAGAGGAATTCACTATAGCGTTGTCGATGAAGGCCAAAGTAAATGGGTAACTTGTGTTGCTGGCTTGATTTGGGATGTCATCGTTGATTTACGTCCAAATTCTCCAACGTTTAAAAGTTGGGTTGGTGTTTATTTGAGTGCTTCATCCGGGGACTCTCTCTTTCTTTCCGAAGGATTAGGTCATGGGTTTGTTTCTCTGGAGGAGACATCTCAGATCGTGTACTTGCTCACTTCGGCTTATTCCCAACAGCATGAATTTGAAATTCATCCATTCGATCCCGAAATAGGAATCAATTGGCCGGTTACAAACTTTACTATGTCAAAGAAAGATGCGTCGGCACCATCTTTGAAAGAGCAATTAGAGAGTGGCAGACTTTGAAACATTTTTCTGTTTTTTTTAATTCAAGCACTTTCGGTAGGTCGATTCGAATCCTCGAAAAGAGTGACTTAAGAAAAATTCTTCTGATAACAATGATTCAAACGACATTGGGAGTATTGGATTTATTTGGAGTGATAGCAATTGGATTACTTGGCGCGCTGTCAATCAATAATTATCAAACAAGCCAATCCAATGGCTTAACTGCGGAAGCTTTAGATTTTTTAAACCTTGCGGAGATGAGCTTTGAGGCTCAAACACTCTGGTTAGGGTTGAGTGCTGTGGCACTATTAACAGGTAGAACACTCTTATCGATTTTTTTTACTCGAAAAATTTTGTTTTTTCTAGGAGTCAGAGGTGCAAGAATATCTGAAAACTTGGTATCCAGGTTTCTTTCTCAACCACTACTAAATCTACAATCTAAGTCACCACAGAACATTCTTTATGCCGTCGGCGACGGTGTTTCAATTGTGACACTGCAAGTTATCGCCTCGTCAGCAATCTTGTTTTCAGATCTATCACTTCTTGTAATCATGATAATTGGATTAGCTGTTATCAATCCTATTACTACAGCGTATATGATTTTTGTGTTCTCCATAGTTGGTGTATTCCTTCATGGAGTAATAGACAAGCGTGCGGGCGCACTTGGCCAATTGAATTATAAGGCGGGCATCAAAGCCAACGAAAAGATCATGGAGGCACTCTCAGTCTTTAGAGAGTTAGTAGTTCGAAAAAGGAGAAACTACTACGCCCGACAAATTGCTTCCATAAGGTTTAGCCAGGCTACTACCCGGGCTGAGTTAAGTTTCATGCCGTATTTAAGTAAGTATGTTATTGAAGCTGCAGTAATTCTTGGAGCTGTTGTAATTGGGTTGTCACAGTTTTTTGTCGAGGATGTAACGCAAGCTGTCGCGACTATGGCCATTTTCTTGGCTGCAGGATCACGATTAGCGCCAGCGGTGCTACGTGTGCAGCAAGGTTCTGTAACAATACGCACGGCATTGGCACAAGCAGAACCGACACTGAATTTGATAGAAAGCCTAAGCAAATCCGTACCCCTTGGAAATGTGCCAGATGACTTGAATCTGGCACATGAGGGATTTGAGGCAAAAATTGAATTTAATGGCGTTCAATTTACTTATCCGGGAAATGAATATCCAACTCTTTCGGAAGTCTCTCTCTGTATTCCAAGCGGGTCATTTGTAGCAATTGTGGGACCATCAGGAGCTGGCAAAACTACACTGATTGACCTCATGTTGGGCCTTTTGGAACCCGAAGTGGGCTCCATTTTTGTCTCAGGGCTGTCTCCATCAATTGCAATATCAAAATGGCCAGGTGCGTTTGGATATGTTCCCCAAGAAATAGCTATTACATCTTCCACTCTCAGAGACAATATTTCTCTGGGTTATCCAACTTCCCTGGCAACAGATGAACACATTAAAAGTTGCATTAAATTGAGCCAATTAGAAGAATTCGTGAATGGTTTAGATCATGGGATTAACACACATGTGGGTGAGGCAGGATCGAAACTAAGTGGCGGGGAGCGACAGCGATTAGGAATAGCTCGAGCCATGTTCACCAACCCAGGTTTTTTGGTACTAGATGAAGCTACAAGCGCCCTCGATAGCGAGACTGAGCACAGACTTAGCGAATCAATTAACGGCCTGAAGGGAAAAACAACGATCGTAATTATTGCTCATCGCCTTTCTACAGTTCGAGAGGCGGATCTAGTGGTGTACGTCAGTTCTGGAAAGATTTTGGCAACCGGGTCATTTAGCGAAGTAAGAAATTCTGTCCCAGAATTTGATAGACAAGCCGTCAGAATGGGATTCTAAAATTAATCTAATTCTGGTGGCACTTTTGCAATCACAGGCTAGAATTGCGCTTTGTCTCGAAAACAAAGTTTCTAACTTTGGGTCAAAGTCTATGTCTCTTGCTAAATGTTTTCATAAATATAATGATGTGACTAATTTTGGGTGGGTTTCGTGAGTAAACTAAAAGTTGAACTGATTAAAGGAATTTATTATCTAGTTGCGAAGGTTGCATTTGTTCTTGGATATTTCCATGGTTCATTTGCGATACAAAACTTCTTAGTTGAAGCGCTCCCGCTCCGATTGTGCCGGGCAAAACATCCAATTGGATTCACCTGGTTGATAAGCTCACGTGATTCTCTCAGAACTTTTGTTTCAAGCTGTGAGCCATACACAACTAAGTTCATTTTGAGTAATTTTAACAATCTGGATACTTTCATTTGCGTGGGAGCAAATAGAGGCTGGTATCCCTTATTGATGGGAACGAATAACAGGAATACACGAATTTTTGCATTTGAGTGCAATTCAAGAATTTTTGAAGAATTAATGGAGAATACTGCAGAAAATAATTTAAGTGTCGAAATAGTTGGCTTGGCTGTAGGAGAAAAATCAAGTTCAGCTGATCTTTTCATGCCATTAAATGGCAATGAGGGCATGGCAACACTCTTTCCTATTGGAGGTCAGGATAGCGATGCGTCTATTGTTGAAAATGTAAACATAACCTCACTTGATTCTTACTTTAGTCATAAGATGAAAGACTTTGGACGTGGGTTAATTCTAATGGACATTGAAGGTGGCGAGATGCAAGCCCTAAAAGGTGCTTTAAGAATATTGAAAGAACATTATCCCTCGCTCATTTTAGAGATAAACCCCGAGATGCTTGATGCATCAGGTTCGTCTGCCATCGAAGTATTCGTGTTTCTTAGAAAACTTGGATATGCGATAAGTTGGATCGATGAACGTGGACGATTAGAAACAGTTGAGATAGACAACAAACTCCCGCATTTAGGCATTCTTCCACCTCATAGCGGAGCAAATTATCTTTTTACAAAAGTGTAAATTTAAAAATTTAATATCCATTAGAAATCTACACTTAACTTTCTATTGTGAGTTGGTACAAATCGTGTCGAAATTGACTTTTCAGAATTTAACGGTGTGGCTTGGGCCGGGATCGAACCGGCGACCTAACGATTTTCAGTCGTTCGCTCGTACCAACTGAGCTACCAAGCCAACAAAGATCTTGCTAGCAGTT
>Ga0209550_10001147_pt1 | contig 25539 bp, 21 predicted proteins | sample LauGreSuBDMM15SN_2_FD_187567 | JGI IMG/M metagenome (GOLD analysis project Ga0209550, IMG submission 187567) | Freshwater lake microbial communities from Lake Michigan, USA - Su13.BD.MM15.SN (SPAdes) (version 5) | ecosystem: Environmental > Aquatic > Freshwater > Lake | place: Lake Michigan... | reverse complement strand
GTTTATTACAGAAACTGTTTAAATTTTGTATCATTTGTTCGCGAATATATAAAGTTGTATTGGGTTTAAGTATTCTATTTGAGGGATTCATAACAGCGCTACCATAAAATTCTGCAACATTCGTAGAGTTGTCTAGCGTAAAACCATAGTAACTTGAACTACTACTACACTTACTTGCTGCAGAATCATACGTTGCGTTTTGTAGAGTGGAAATACTTGTCACTGTAGTTCCATAGTTATCATATCTATCATAGGTACTTTCTAGACCAACCATTGAAGTTGGAAATTCTTTCAAACTTGAATTAAAATCAACATATCCCATTTTTCCTACAAGACTAGCATCTCCTAGTTGATTCATTTTGTAAATCGCATTTATACCATAGTTTCCGTAACTTTTATCATCTAATGATTTACTACAAGGTTTAGCCTCTCCATATTTTTTTGCACTAGATAAATCATTACTTACAAAACATTTAGATGAACCGGCAGCGGTTCCTTGTAAAGCAAAATATTTACTTCCACTAGATGTCGCTGCATCTTTACACGTGGAAAAAGAATACGTTGCACTTCCATCTCCGACCGAAGTCATTGCTGGCGAACTGGCGCTGTCGTTATAACATCCTTGGTAGTTGGCCAAATCTGATTCTAGTTGGTATATTGAATTTGACCATCCGCCACCATATTTTTTCCCATCTCTACCAGTAGACTCATTATATCGTTTTCCGTACTTTGATGCTTCAGTAAAATCATTACTCAATGTACACTGAGCCATTTGGTTTCCAGAGTTAAAATACTGCAGTCCGAAATATTTACTACCGGTTTTAACTGCTTGTTCTCTGCACGAATTATAAGTAAACGTACGGCTACCACCATTCACAAGTGGCATTGCACGACTTGGCGCATCACCATATGTTCCAACATATGTAGTGTTTCCAGACGGATTTTCGTAAATTGCATTTACTAGCGTATTTCCGTATATATTTCCGTCGCTGTCCGAACTACACATTGTAGTTGCTTCTCCATATTTCTTTGCAGAAGATACATCATTAGTAATATAACACGATGATAAATTTGTAGTTGTGTCAAGACCTTGCAATCCAAAATAAGAACTTCCACTGTTCAACGCTGCTTCTTGACAACTATCATAGTTGTATATTTTGTCTCCACTGCCGACACTTGTCATAGTTGGAGTCGTGGCAGAGTCGTTATAACAACCGACATAACTTGAAGATGGAGTGTTTAGTACTTTACTCACAACAACGTTAGAACCTTCATTCCCACAAGTTTGTCCAACTACAACATTTGAACCCTTTGTCGTGTTTGGAATAGATGATAGATTTGCACTGGTTGAACCGCTTGGACAACCATTTTTCCCATTTGTGCCACTGTATGTAGCAGCACTATCATATAACTTTGTCACACCTTTTCCAGTAACGTAGTACGTCTTTCCATCAGATAAAGTAATATTTTGATTTAAATATGTATTACTTGACATCTTGTCAACTGTAGTTTTTACATCTTTGATCATTTCCGTATTTGCAGTCTTGTATTGTTCAATCAAACTGTCATATTCAGTTTGTAATTTATTCAATTCTGATAATTTACTTAATACTTCTTGACTCACTGGACTAGATGGTGTCATGGTTGTCCCCGATGTAGAAGAACCTTGTGTCGCGAAACCTTCAATAGTTTGCGCAGTCTCTTCGTTTAAACTATTGTTGAATCCTTGAATAGTTGTTGTTTCTTTTTCTTCTAAATCATTGGCAATAGCGACGGCTCTTGGGTTTGTAGCTATTTCTTTTTGGTATTTTTTAAACTGTATTCCTTGTTGTAGTGTGGCTGGTAAATTACGTTGTTCAATTTTATCCATCATTGATTTTATAGCTTCCATGTTGATTAACTAATATAATAAAATATAAAAATATAATACTTTTTATATTTTATGTTGTTTATTCTTTTTATAGTATTTTAGGTTTCGGTTTATGGGGATGGAATAACTTTCAATACAATCAATAATATAACTGCTACTACAATTGAAAATAAAACAAAACCATATGTCAGTTTTAAGAAACTTACTAAAACTAGTAAAGAAGATACAATAATGGTCCATATAAAAAATCGTATCCAGTTGAAAGTTATGTTTGGAAAAACTACTAACTTTACAACGATTATAATAAATATGATAGTTAATAAACTCCACAACATATAACTTGATTGATTTTGGTATAAATACATACTTTGGTCTTGATTTTTTACATTTATTTCTCCATATTCCTTCAATATGTTATTAATATTTTCCCTATCCGCCATTAAACTTTTATACCTCGTCCCAAGTAACAAATCATTGGTTGAAATATTATTATTGGTAGTTGTCTGTAGTCGAATAGTTGTTGTTTTATTTATATCATTCATTTTTTTTAATAAGTTAACTAACTTGGCATTTAGAGCGTCTAAACTATTTGCAGTATTTACTACTTCACTTACAATTGCAATTTGATTTGGTTTATTACTAAATACACGGCCATTTCCACTACGAGTCCAACAAGATTTTGCAGCTGAGTCAAATGTTGCACCAGTGCATTTTGAATCTGCACTACACAAAGCAACGCAATCGTTTACACTAGATACTGATTTTTGTTGAATAGCACTCGTTCCCCAAAAAGAACTAGTCGGAACTAATACATATCTTTTCCCATTACTGGTTACAACGTTTGAACTGGTTGTTCTACTAACTACACCATTTAACGCTGAATTATAATTCGTTTGCGCTTGTTGGTATAATTTCATTGTGTTTTCATATTCTATTTGCAAAGATTCTAAAGTTAGAATCGTAGATATATTTTCATTGCCTTGCGTTGTCATATATATATTAAATAATAGAATTTATTTTTTATTGAATTAGATTATAATCCCTCGCCAATTTGAAAATGATTTTTAAGCTGTTATAGTTATTGCCACTGGAACTGCAATAATTACAATTCCCGAACCACCATTACCACCACTATTTACTCCACCATTACCACCTCCTCCACCACTTCCGGTAGAAAAAGCGCCCGATGTTGCTGCAGTTGCGGTTCCATCATACGATGCACCATCACCACCTATACTACTGCCACCAGAACCTCCAGTACCACCAGTACTACTACTATATCCATTTCCACCACCACCACCAGCAGCATAATAGTTTGGATATGCGCTACTAATACCAGATAATGTTGGTTTTTTACCAGAACCACCGGCACCTCCGTCTTTACTAGTTGTTGTAGTCTCACCATTACCACCCACACCACCACCACCGGCACCACCAATTAAATTAGTTGTAGTACTATTACCTCCCGGGTTGCCTTGAAAGACACCAGAAGAAGCATTACCACCAGCTCGGTCGGTATCACTGGACCTTCCAAATGCACCACCACCACTTGCACCGTCTGCTCCATTTGGGTATGATGTCCCAAATGAAATTACATTGTACCCTCCATATCCTCCACCAAGAGCAGTGATATTATTTGAAGTAAATGTTGTAAATGATAATGTAGTATCTTCTCCGTTAGACGGTGGAGTGTCAGAATCATCGCTACCTGAACAACCATCACCACCTTCTCCAACAGTGATTGTTATTGTGTCAGTATTTACAAGAGAAACACTGTTCTCAAGAAAACCACCAGCGCCTCCACCACCACCACCAGAACCATTATCATTAACATCCCCTCCTCTATTTCCACCACCGCCACCACCACCAACAGCTAAAATTTGAAGTGTTTCGGTACTATTTACTGTGTAACTAATTGTGCCACTAGTATAAAATACAAAATAATTGTAACTAGAGTCAGAACTAGTAGAGTCGTAACCAGTTATTGTAATAGTATTATTATTTACAACTATGTTATCTACAGTTATACTTTTATACATCGGTAAAGGAACACCCATATAAAAATAACTAATACTACAGTTACGATTGACACAGTTTCCAGAGTTACGAATCATTTTACGCCGAATAGCATAATTATTGGATGAAACCGCACCGGAGACACCAGAACCAGAAACATACTTATTGTTAATATCAGCGGGTTGATTACACATTAACGCCAAAGAAAAATTACGTCTGTTTCCTACAGCGCCACTTTTTTTGTATAAAAAACCCTCTTTTCCAACATAGAAATTTCCGTATGGCATATTATTTTATACATTATGATAATATAAAATAATTCTAAAATACAAGAAATGCTCTATCTTGTTATTCCACTAGTAACAACATCCATCGGGGTTTGTTTGAAAACTTTATATATTACACCAGTGAATAAAAAAATGCCAATAAACAACGTCACATTTGACACATACTGTCTTTGATACAAGTTTTTAGAATCGTCCAAGAGAATCTCGGAACCATTATTGTTACCACTTAGTTGTCCGTATTGTGTAACTAACTTTGTATTCAAACTTTTCTCATAGGTAATTTTTGTTTCTAAATCCAATAATTTGGTTTTAAGTGTATAAAGATCATTTTCAATACCAGTCTTCACAGAAAAAATACCAGATAAAACGGTGTCTAAATTTGCTTTAGTTGATGCATAAATTTGTTGGTACTCGTTTAAATCTGGATATACATTGGTATTTACAAAAGCTTGTTTATACTCACTCAATACTGGAGTAAACTGTTCTTTTAATGTTTGAATTGTTGAACTATAGTCTATCGAACTCGTCATTTGTATTCTATTACTAATATCTATGAATATAATATTTTACATCCTAAACACAAATTCTATAATAAAAACTATTAATCGCCGTTTTACTTGGTCTAATGATTTCACACACTTGTCCCGGACGGATGCCAATCACTTGAGCAACTGGGTCAAATCTGGAAATATCCGGAAATTGTGTATCTGCTGTAATATTGTATCTTAGCTTAATCTTATCAACTTCCTCATTCGTCAATACCCGATGTTGTGGAACCAGCGTGTGTTCAAGAATATTAAATTGAAGTCTTTTAATACTTTGAATAATAATCAAAATACCATCTTGTTCCCATATATGTTTTAATAAATTCGTCAATGTTTCATTCATATCATCTTTTACAATAATCATCAACGTATCTTCTTTCGTTAAAACTTCTTCTAAATTAAACAAATCATCAATTATTTCTTGCACGTTCTGGGGGCGAAGTGTTTTGGCTAAGTAATATGTGATGTATATTTTTTGTTTCCGCACTGTATTCGGTGCATTTTCATCTTGTTTTTTTTCTAAAAGTATATCTAGTTGTTTATTTTGAAACTTTGTATTCACTTCATTCACACTGAAGTGTTCATAGTCGCCAGTACTGTAATTTTGTTTCTTCATCAATTCCAAAATAGTCTTACGAGAGTTGTATATGGATGAAACTAAACTACTTGAATTGTTTATCGTTGTCATTATATTATATTAATAATATAATAACATACTATCATTTTAATTCAATTTTTATTATTTATATATTTTTACTATTTTTATACAGCCATTGAATTTATAATATAATCACTTTTTTACTGCCACTTGAAGATGTATCATTTGGTAAACTAGTCGTATCTTCACCTACTTTTGTAGGTTCTTCTGCGTCAAAAATAGATTTGGGTGGGTCTTTTGGTTTTGTTTCAAAAATAATCGGTTCAAATTCTTTTTCTTTCTTTTCGTCAATCATTTCTTTTAGTGCAGCAACTTCACCCATGCTGAGCGTAATATTTACTGGTTGTCCGCCACTTTGTGACTGTGGTGTAGTCGGAGCATATGGAGGACTGCTGGTTACTACTGGTGTAACTACTTGACTTCCAGGAGCATAAGGAGGACTGCTATTCGTGTTGATTGGACTTCCCGGAGCAAAAGGAGGACTTTCCGTATTTGACTGCGTATTTGGATTATATGCTGGACTTCCGGGTGCAAAAGGAGGACTATCCGTATTTGGATTATATCCTGGACTTCCGGGTGCAAAAGGAGGACTATCCGTATTTGGATTATATGCTGGACTTCCCGGAGCAAAAGGAGGACTTTCTGGAGAAAAAGGAGGACTTTCTGGAGAATACGAAGGAGTTGCCGGTTGAAACTCGGGTGTTTCATCCATTTTAATCTCGGGATACTCGGGTACTTCTTTTGGAGCGTTTTTCATAACTGGTTTGGAGTATATTTCTCTCTTTTTACCATATATCATTTCTTTGTAACTATTTGCTAATTCCCCTAAATTTTCCTTTGACTTCAATAGTTCATTAATGTTATTTGAATAAGACATATTGACTAACTGGTCAATATTATCCTCAGTAATAATTCTCATTTGAACATTCATTACTTGTAATTCTTGTATTAATAATTTCAACGCATAAGGAATACGCACAATACTAAAAGAACGACCAAAACGACTTATATTACGAATATTCATTTTTCCATCCAAAGTTGTATTGAAGTTAATTGGACCATCCGAAAATGGACTCAAAAATAAATTCAAGTTTTGATTGTAAATCGCAATTGAACCCGTTTTATTACAAACCGCCATATAGTATTCATCACCACGAATCATAAATGACTCATTCAAAAAGGCAGACGCTCCGTGTGCCATTACACCATCGCGTTCCATTTCACCGATTCTTAGACCACCATCATTGGCGCGTCCTTGAACCGTTTGACGTGTAAGCATTGTGCGCGGACCCAATGCGCGATAATTAATTTTATCCTTCACCATATGTTTCAAACGCATATAATACGTCGGACCAATATAAATGTCAGAATATAATTGTTCGCCAGTCATTCCATTATACAAAATTTGATTTCCAGATGCGTTAAATCCAGCCCGAACCAACATATGTCCATATACATCTACATTTGGACCTTTATTGGCAAAAGCAGTACAGTCCCCAAAACCACCGTAAACACAACAAGCTTTTCCCAACAATGACTCAATCAGTTGACCAATCGTCATACGAGATGGTATTGCGTGTGGATTAATAATCAAATCGGGACGCATACCATCAGCTGTAAATGGCATATCTTGTTCCGGGATAATAAGTCCTAGCGTACCTTTTTGTCCGGCACGCGACGCCATTTTATCGCCAATCGCCGGCACGCGTTCCTCGCGAATACGCACTTTGGCGATTCTGAATCCTTCTTCCCCTTCAGTAATAAAAGATTTATCTACATATCCAAGTTGTCCCTTTTTAGGAAAAACCGACGAGTCAAGGACTACTTCAGAATCCATTGCATTAGAAGTCACTTTTCCAATAACAACCATTTTGTCGTCTAGTGGAGTATTTTCACGAATGAGTCCCCATTTATCCAACTGACTATAGTCACATCCGGGTTTTAAACCAACCACATTTTTAGACATTACATCTGAAAAATAGGAGTTGGATGTTGTTCCTTGTACTTTTGAACTTTCTTCTCTCGCCTCATACATTGAATAGTAAGTTGTTCTAAAAAGACCACGTTGTATTGCTGCTTCATTTATTAGAATAGCGTCTTCTACATTGTAACCGGTATAAGACATAATTGCCACAACTGCATTCACACCATATGGTTGTTCTTCTTTACAGACGTAATCCAAATATCTTGATTTAATAAGTGGAATCTGACCACTATTCAAGACAACGCCCATTTTATCAATACGCATTTGATAATTGGAATGGTATAATGAAACTGCTTGTTTGGTTTGACCACAAGAAAAAGCGTCACGGGGATACGGATTATTTTCGGGAAAAATAATAAAATTACCTAGTACACCCAAAATAAGTGAAGGGTCAACTTCCATATGTGTATAGTATTTTGATTTTTTCAAATCATCTACATTTGTAGCCATATAAGTTCCTTCTTCTTCTGCAGTGTCCAAGTATTCAACAACCGAAGACTTACTTTTTAACTCTGCTTCTAGATTTTCTTTGCTTATTTTGGAATACAATTCATCCAAGTCATAAATAGTATTACCTTTAATACTGAACATTTTATCGTCCTTTTCTTCAAAACCTCCGACGGCTTGTTCCCAAGTGAATTTACCCACTCTAATCAACTCCATAATTTCCTTTCTTTGATAACTTGGTTTTCCGTCTTCAATATAATAAACGGGTCGGGTTAATCTACCAGCATCTGTAAATATAGTAATTTCATTACTTTCATAGTTGAATGATATACTCATAAATGGTGGTAACAGACCATTTCTTCTCAATAGTTTCAAATACTTTACGATTTTCATTGGCTCTTCTATTGAACCAATCCATACACCATTTACAAAAATTTTGGTAAAAATACTCAGCATTATCGGTGTGCATTCTTGCAACAGTTTCAGATTAATATGCAGTCTTAACCAAGGAATGATTTGTTTTACGGAAAAACCGCTAGTCACTAAAGTACTAATTGCCATATGTTTATGAAGACCAATATTTCCACCATCCGGCGTATCTACGGGGTCAATGTATCCCCACTGGGAAGAGTGGAGCAAACGCGGTCCCACTACTTTGGCACTCGCATCCAAAGGTAAATTAAATTTACGCATTTGGGATATAAATGAATTCCACGAGAGACGGTTCACATCTTGAATTACACCGACGCGTTTGGTATGCGCTTCGGAACCCCAATTTCCTTTAAATGCTTTTTTAAAACCTTTTTCTACGGTTCTCTCTTTAAAATACTCTTGTGAGTTTTCGCTTATCAAATTAATAAAACTATTTTTGTATTTACCCGAGTGGTAGTAGTACTCTTTATCTATTTTCAATCCGATTTCTCTCTTTTGAATCAAATAATATTCTCTAAAAAGGTCATAAATGAGAGAACCAGCTAATTCAACACGTTTATATTTGAAATTATCCCGATCGGTTGGTTTTTCTTCGCCGGTGAAAACACGTAACAAACGTTTCGCCATATAACCAATATAATAGGCTTTATCTAAGAAATTGTGTTCCCCAATATGAGGTAAAAAATAATTCATTAAAATATCTAGTACACTATCAATGGTTCCTCTTTTTGTAAATGTTGAGATAAACCGTAACGCAGTTTCTTGGTTGAAAATCTTATTGGCATCGTGTATGGACGGAATAAACAAATCAACATAAGAGTTTTGAGTTTTATTCTCGGTTAAGTCGGTTAGCAAACAATATTCTATAATTTGTTGGTCAGAAACAACACCCAGTGCGCGCATTAAAATAAAGAGGGGGATTGGTTTTCTTACATTTGGAATCAAGACTACAATTTGATTGTTTGAGAGAACAGTAGAGGGCGCTACGATTTTAACCGCGGTTGTTCTGATTGGTTTTGACGCGTCTTCCGATACGGAACGCACTTCGGCAGAAAAACTGTATGTGTTGTCTGCCTTGTTTTTACGAATGTAAAGCATATTGTCGGCAAATTTTTCTTGACTGACAATGACTTTTTCTTTGCCGTCAATAATAAAATATCCACCGTAGTCATTTTTACATTCGCCCATATTGAATCTCACGTCTCTCGCCAACCCGTTCAAAATACACAAGTTGGATTGAAGCATAATAGGAAAACGACCTAGTAAGATTTTTTCTAAAGTTATACTATGCTCTTTTTTCTCTCCTTGGTCGTCAAAAAAAATGAAATCAACATCCACATCATAGTGAATTGTTATTCCATAAGTCATATTTCTTAGGCGGGCGTCGTTGGGATACATAAAATGCGAATAGTTGTCGTCATAAATCACTGGTTTTCCGTAGTATAATTTTGAACCATCTTTACCACCTAAATATAATGAACACTGATTTACCTTGCCTTCGTTGTCTTCATCTTCTCTCTCAATAAAACGAATGGGATTGTTTTCTTTAAATACTCTGTTAATGCCTTCATTGAAAAAACTATTATACGATTCTAAATGATGTGCTACCAAGTTATGAGGATTGTCATTGAAATATTTGTCAATTAATTTCCACGATATTGAATCTTTATCCATTTGTTGTATATTATAATAATTATATATAATTATAAATTGTTTCATCCATAATTATATATTTTTTTTAAAACAAAGAGAGAAGAGAGAACAAAAGAGAAATATTAATCTCAAAATAATTTAAAAACAATACGTTATTTAATAACAGATATAATGTTCGCGTCAAGAATGAGAATGAATTTAAGTAATGCTAGGTTCAATGGATTAAAACAAATCCAATCAAAAAAGTTTAGTTCAGTTGATTTTTTACCTATTACCGCATTAGATATTTACAAAAAAAGTTGTTATTACAATATTGATTACAAAATTAACGAAGAATCAGATGTGAAAGAAGCCGTGAATCGTTTTACTGCATTTGATGTCAGTTGTTTAGCGGTAACGAATAATAAGGGTGATGTGGTAGGTGTTTGTTCAGGTCGTGATTATATTAACAAAGTTGCTGCTGCGGAAAAACAAAGTATAAATGTAAAAGTTCGTGATATTTGCACTTATTCACCCAAAGTATTAGTTGCCAAAGTAGATGATACTTTGGAGACGTGTATGAGTAAAATGTTGTTCAAGAATATTCGTCACTTGTTGATTTATGACAAGACCGTATTTGTGGGTTTAATTTCCATTAAAGATTTGATTAAACCATTTATTGACAAGAACAAATATGTTGTTACCAAGTTGAGTGATTTCAATATGGGTAAGGGTGTGTTTTTTGGAAGTGAGTAAAAAAATAAATATAAAAATATTATTTCTTTATTAGTATAAATGAACAATCTTCTGAAGTGTTTAAAAAAAAGTAGTCACGACAAGTATTTGAATCAATTTATATTGCCGTCGTGTAAAGATGTTGTTGAACAAGCAGAGTATATACTAGACTTGAACCATACCGATGTTTATGAAAAGTGCGACGTTGTTAGAAAAACATATCTAGAACAGTTAGCCAAAAATGGTTATAAAGATTTGAAACCAGAGGATGTTTATGATTTTTTTCCAGTAAATGTTTGTGAAAATCTTTCATTGTTAGGAAATTACGTTTCTAATCTACCTTATTGTAAATATTTAGAAAAAGGACAGACTGACAATCAATTATTGATTAAATTAGACGGCGAGTCTAAAAGTATTGAATTAAATTTGTTAAGCAGAATTTTACGAGAAAAGTTATCTTTTAAAAATATTGTCATGGTTTTTAATGTGAATAGATATGAACAAATAAATTTCCTTGAAATGTCTCATATTATTTACAACGGAAAACAAATTTATGATTACGACTCGGTGTGGCAAGAGTTAGTACAAAGTGGTTTTACTGAAATGACACTACTATTATCTATAGAACACGCAATTTGGCACTTGATTGTCTCCCATATTATTTATGTATCCAAAAGGTCTCTGTATTTTACCGAAATTGTTAAAATCTTCAATATGGCCGATGAAAATGTGTTTATAAAATCACTTGAAGTACAAATTTTATTATTTGGAACACCATTTGTATTCAAACAAGTCTTGAATGACAATGAAGAATTTAAAAAATTCTTGATGAACAAAGTATCCAACTTCATTGATAATTTCAATATTGATACTGTTTTCAACGACTACTTTAATATTAATAACTCAGACCCTAAATTGAATTGGATGCCCGGAATGAAGTCCAATATTCGTATTATTAAGGATTTTGTTGATAAAGTTGTATCTAAAAAAGACTTGAAAAAAGAAAATGCAAGATTTTCAAACTACTTGACAAGAAAGTACGACAACCTACACTTAAACAATACACCCACGATTAAAAAATTCTTGCAAATGTTATTTGTAGTTGGAACCGCATTTCACTCTACCACTTTTGAATTTACCAAAATGATAATGACGGATGCTTTTTTCAACGAAAACTTGGACAAGATTTTTTACAATATTTCTTTACAAACAATCGTAACAAATATTGATACTGTTTTTGGAGATGTTACTTTGTATAAAGGGGCCGTTTACAAAGAAGAAGTTGAATATTTGCACGAATCCTTGGAAACCAATAGACAAAATATACAAGAACATTTTGAGAAAGAAAGTCGTGGCGGGTTTCAAAATACCATTTATACTACTCAACCCAATATGTTGAAGAAATTTTCCACCAATACTTTTACCACTTACGTATAAAATTATTTATTTTATATTTTGTTAAATAAATAATTTTTTATTCTTTTGCAACGTTTTCTATCAACTCGTCACGATTCACCACTTCTTCAACCACTTCTGTCGGTTTGTCTTCTACAACAGAAGAATTCGTAGTTTCAGATTCAGATGTAGTAGTCTCTTCTGCTACACCCACATTTTTTCTGGTTTTCCTTCCAACCTTTCCTTTTCTACCACGTGTCTTGTATTTTTTTCCAAAGTTTTTGCCACGAGATTTATCTTGTCCGGATTCTTTGTAAACCGTAAATAATGTCCAAGGTTGTGTTGGTCTATCGTGTAGATATGGTTTTTGTTCTTCCCAAATACGATTCTTTTTGATAAACTCTTCCACAATAAAAGGAGTTCCACAAGAACTACCCCAACGCGCCATAAACGACATATTTTTCACCATTTCACTATCGGCAACAATACCGTCAACGGCACCTCTTGGTGCAAATGGTTTCGGTCTTCCCGGGTCCGACATATATTTACGTGCATCCAATTCATAATGAGAACAAACAGTTCTTGAACAAGGATTGTTTTCTTTTTTCAAATAAGTGTCATAATGGTCGGCAATATATTCCATTGCTAAATTGGCGTCTAACTTACCTTTACTTTCATCCATCAAATCGGCAAGACGAACTTTACGTGCGCCTTGGTGACGACGTAAATCATCGTAACCCGTATTATGACATTCTAGACAACGAATACGTGCATCATAAGGCGCATTGAATCCAATAAAGTATCCATTCTTGGTTTTTTCTACATTCTTGTATTTTAGTCCTAATTCAATACGCATAATTTCGTTTGTATTAACATCTGCAAATAACCAAGAGTTAGCGTAATCACCAGAATTTCCTTCCCATAACATTTCATCACATTCATCCAACGTTTTGGCATATTGCATTGCTTTACGAATTCTACAAGCAACCGTGAAGTTGTTTTCATAGGGGAAAAAACCACCGATGGTAGTCTCTGTACAAACAATACCGGCACTGGTGACGTAGAAATCCATACCACTCCATATCCAACAAGCACAAGACTGCATTAAAATACGGTTGCCCTTGGTTGGGTTCACATCTAAAATAACGTTGGCATATTGTCCGTCAATAAAAGTACAAAAAGAGTTATGCGCCAATACGAATTTTCCGTCTTTAGTATAATCGCCAGTGGCAATAAATGCACTGCATCTATCTTGCGCTCCACCACCTTCTCTTCCAGCAGAAGCACCTAAAGCTTTACCTTCTTCCGAATTTGAAAACCAAGAACCGGTTAAAGTATAAAAATTATTCCAAGCAATAATTTCATCAACGGATGTTTTTACACCGGCTTCGTTACAACCTTCCGCCATTCCTTCCATTTCTTCGTAGTACTCTTCAAAATTTTTCTTAATAGTATCTTTTAAATGATTCTTGCCAGCTTCAATAAAAAAATCCCATTTAATTCCAAAATCATTATAAATAGTGAAATTCAACATTTCTTGGATTTTCTTGAATTCGTCGGCAAGTAAAAAACCGTTCGCACGTCCTCGTTCCTTAGGTTCGCCCCAAATGGATACATATTTCCAACCATTTTTTTCATAAAAAATGCCGTTTTTTGTTTTTTTCATATTATTTTCGGTCATATAATATGAAAGAATATTATTTTTTTTTTCGGATTTATACTATAATAATTTACCTTCTTCCTCGGAATCCTTCAACACATCGTTTGTTATTTTCATTCTCAGGTTGTTTATTATTAAACATATCATTTACTCTGAATCCGGCGGGACAAGAATTATTATGATTGGTGAACGCCTCTTTTGGAATGCATCGAATGTTTTTTTCATTCTCAGTTTGACCTGCGTTAAATCTTGGATTTAATACTAAATCTTCTGGACAAGGGAGATCACGGTCATCAGGTAGTTCTTGTGGAACTCCTTTTTCTACAAATCCTTCATAAGTTGAACCGCCCATCATTGAACCCATGACTAAAAATAGTAAAATAAATGGGATAAGAACTAAGAACCAAGCAATTTCTTTGTGACCATCTTTGCACATCAAGTTAAGAACCCAAGTCCAGAACAAGATGTAGATAATTTGAACGATAAATACTAGGAAAGTACTTGGAACGCGGGCGGACAGCATTCCTAAATTGTATCTTCTACTATTTCCTAAATTTTGAACAACTGAAACTAAAACACCCAACATTGCTAAAGAAAAATATAAAAATGCGGGCGTACATAACTCCTTTAACTTCTTTGGAAAAGCCATCTTATAAAATATACAAATATTATTTTTATATTTTATCCAAAAAAATCCATTTTTATACTCTTGCAAACTGGTCTTTGAATGGTAATGGGTCAACTGGTGCTGGGTATCCATTCAATGCATTATACGCACTTCCAAAACCATAAGCTACACTTCTACCCATATTTACTAAATCTTGTGGTAAAAATCCGCCACCTCTTTTAACAGATGACTTTCTTCGTCTACCTCCTTTTGCCAAGTGAGGAAAAATAGAACCATCTCTTTCGGAAGTACTTTGTGTTTGAAGATCTACTGGGGCTGGGTAACTATTCAACGCAAAATTATTTGTTTGTCCATCTACACCAGCCACTCCGGGCCAAGTAGAAACTCCACCGGTCCACGCTGGACCAACTACTGCCGGGTCACTTCCACCCATTTTCATTCCACCCATCATAGGCGCCCCCATATAGGAACCACCAGATAAAGCAGGAATTCCGCATCCACAACCTCCTCCTCTTTGGGAAGAACCACCTCCTAAAGGAAGCACACCGCAACCACAACCACCGCCTCTTTGCGATTTTTTACCGCAAGAAAAACATTGGGTTCTGGAGCAACCCTTCATTTTCCACAATTTTTGTTTTCTAATTTTTCTGGTTTGTTTTCTAGACTTTCTACTTTTTCTATATTGTCGTGTTTTTCCCATTTTCTTATATATAAATAATATTATATTTTTATTCAATATCAACATGTGTCAATAAATGTCTACGACAACACATTTTTTTTAATCCTAAACTATCCATGACTTCACCCTCTGGCGTTTTTTCTTTATATTCTTTGGTTAAATACATTACTTTATCAACATCAATATCTTTATTTAGTTTAATCTTTCTTACTTCCTCAAGATAATAACGATACTTGTCTGCTAAAACCATACCACACGTAAAACATTTGACTGGAATAATCATTTTCTATTATACTATTATTATACAATAATTATTTTAATATATTTTCAAATCAATTTTTATTATTATTTACGAAATAGGTAAACTGTCAATCAACTTAATCATTCGTTTTACCCAACTTTTGTCATTTTTCCAAAACTGATGACCCCCAAAACTATTAGAGTCTACAATTTCATCTGTAGAAAAACGAATCGCATCTACTTTGTTAGGATAATTAATATCTTTCATTAATCCCATACATTCAAGTCTCATCATTGCCCCAGTGAAAAAGGTATCTTCCGGTGGATTATCTAAATTTTCTCCATTGGGATGAACCCACTGAACATTTAGAAAAAAAACACGAGAAATATCCATTTTTAAAAGTGCAATTAATGTTTCTTTTTTTCTAATACTAAATCCTCCATTTGAGTGATATGGAATCATAAAATCCCGTGTGGTTCCCATATAGTAAGGCGCCCCAACGAAGTCATAATTTATAAACTCTATAAAATTACTTTTGAATATAATACTATCTTCTTGGTAAATAAGTAATGTTTTTCCAACAAATAAACCCCAAAAGTTCAAATCAAAAAAGAAGTTATTGTATTGATTTATGTTGATATTATCATATTCCATTTTAATAATTTTGATGTTAGGTGAAATAGTGTCGCAAAATTCTTTAATTGTTGTGTAGTTTAAATTTCCACAAACAATAGTAAAAGACCACGAATCTCCTAACTTTAAAATTGTATTGCGAATTAAAAATTCAATGTGTGGAAGATTTCTAAATTCAATAAAAATAGCTTCATATTCCAAGTTCATTTGAATATCTGTTGGTAGCACACACATTTTTATTTTTGGAATATTTTTATAGCAAATATATCTAAATTTATTGTGTTCAGAGTCAGTAAATCCATACAACTTTAAAAAATCTTCGTAATTTTGAACAAATTCGTTAGTCATTATTGTAGATTATAATAGTGATTTATTTTTATATTGTAAAACAATCGCAAAATATTCAAGAAAAAATAAAAAACAACAAAATTAAATACTATAATAAAATGCGTAAAATAATATTTTAAATACAAGACACACTTTTTTTACTGCTTCAAGTTTTCTAAAATGAACTACTCTGTCCAAGTCACAAAGTCTTCTGTAAGGTCTAAAAAAGTCATAATAATATTTTAAATACGTGTATTGTGTTACTGTTTCATAATCTAAGTGATTCACGTTGATTACATCACATATTTTATCTAACTTATATTTGTTTTTGTTTTGTAAAACTATAAAATTTGTTTTGTTTATTAACGGATTTAATTTAAAAAAATGTGAATATATCAAACATACTTGCAAGTGAAACATAAAGTAGTTGATATACACTAAAGGTATGTTCATATTGTTTAATACTATAAGAATAAAACAATATAATTTTATTTCATATTCACACATTTTTTTAATTTACTATGATAATATTTATCTTTGTCACAACATTCATTGAATTTATCGTTCATGTATTGTCCGGACTTGCAGTTTCCTTGTTCTTGAAGAGTACACGTGTTTTTTATAGGAGAGTACCAATTTTGAACAACGCAACATTTATCAAAGTCTTGGTTAAGATATTGATTTGGTGGGCAAAACCCTTCGGTAAATGAGCTTGTTTGTATAAACATTTTATTCAAAAAATAAAAAATAAATAAAAAAATAGCAACACTAAAAATAATTTTAACGAGATGATTATGTTTTAGTAATTTCATACTATTTATATACGACAATATTTTTTACTATTTCTGTAAATTTATATTATTTATTTTTTCAATAAATTTTTCCAAAAAAAAAGAGTTCTCTTCTAAGTGACAACACGTGTCAGATAAGTCAAATTTTAATGTTCCATCATCACGTGTATAAAAATAATATGGGTTAAAATAAACATAATCGTATTCTTGACATAATTTTTCAATTGAATCATTTACTTTTTTTGTATATCTAACTCTATTTTCGTCTGTTCCTACAAACGGAAAATCGTGCGTTATTTGTCCGTTAATATTTTCACACTCAAACTGTCTTGTGGGTGGTATTACTCCAACAATTATAATTTTGTTATATTTATTTACATTGTTATTAATAGTTTTAAAATATTTACTAACAAGCTCACCAATAACATCATCTTCATTTCTACCGTCATTTATTTGTCGTTGTATGTGGCATCTACAATCAACTTCTCCGTAATCAAAACATAGTATACTATTTTCATCGTGTTCTTCATTATTAAAATTTATAATTATGTTATCTCTTCCAATTCTAAACATTGTAATAGAATTCTCGTGTCTATCAACATATGGCAATTTTAAATTATTAAAAGATTTACGCGCGTGACTATCTCCATAAATAAAAATCATTATAATACTACAATGATTTTTATTTACTCTAAATAACGCACTATGTCATTGTAAGTAAATGTATTACTATCATCTGGTTCAACTATAATTAAAGTATTATTTTTACTGATAATATCAGTTGATATTTTAATGGATAGACAATTCTGTTGACCCCACATCATTTTGAAATTATTTAATAAAATTATCTTTTTATTTTTAAGAAATAAACAGTTAAAGAAAAAAGAAGAGCCGTAGTCAAGTATTATTATTTCACTGGATTTAATAATTGACCATTGAATGTAAATATTATTTATCTGATAGGTATTTAATACAAGTCCTCCATTATTAATTATATTTTGTTCTAAGTCTTCTATTCCAGGAACAATTCTATCATTATTGATATAATTATCCTTATTATTTCTTGGTAATAGTATAACTTTATTACTTGGCAAGAAAGTATTAGATAATAGTAAATTTATGTTATCAACATATAAATGTATATATTTTGCATATAAATCTTTTTTACAGTCTAAATCATTCATTGATACTACTGGAGAAAAAAACATAATATTATTTGGTTTTATTGTATTTGTTATTTCAATACTTATATTAAAAAATTTAAAAATATTTTTTACATATTTTTTTGTGTTTGTAGTCAATATTTTTATATTTTGGTAAGTTTTTTCCAATTTTAACAGTAGTGGATAAAATATGAAAGTTTCTGTAATCCAATGAAATAAAGCGTCTTCGCCAGAACAGTCAAATACATAATATATTTCTTTATCTTCTTGAAAAGAATCTTCAGTAGAAGAAATAATTGTTAATTCTGATTTACAAATTCCATATTTATATGACGTAACATTATCATATTTATGTATTAACTCGTCGTCAATGTTGTAATTACCCAAATCTTTATCGGTGACTATACTTATCATTCCAATATATACACTGTATAGTATTATTTTTAAGTATTTACATTTTATTACTAAATAATAGATAATACTATTCAATAAACGTTAACTATAAAATATAACTACTTATATATCTCAAATTACAACTTCTTCTAGTTGAACGCCTTTGCTCGTTTTTACTTTTTTGTGTGTCACTTTTTTCACACTTTTCTTAACAGTTTTGATTGTTTCTTGTGTCACACTTGACTCTGTAGAGTGAATTTTATCGTGACATTTTTCACACAAAGTTACTAAATTAGCGACTTTATTTTTATGAAAAGGCGCCAAGTTTTTAATTTTAATAATTCCGTCGTCATCTGCATCTGCTTGATGCTGTAAATGGTGAACTTCTTCTCCCATTTCTTCCTTACACATTTCACATGCACCCACAATTTTTTTTGAATTATAGTGGGATGTTTTTAAAGACAAAATACTCCCCGAACTTGGATGATACTTCATACGAATATTATGAGCCAATTCAAGAAAAGATTGGGGTAAATTCAAGGATTTACATACTTCTAGTCCATACATATTATCTCCCGGACCATCGCGCAACTTGCGGTCATAAACAAGGACTCCTTTCTCGCGGTCAAATAGTACTGACATATGTTTTAAAACCACCCCACTAAGTTCGCATATTTCTTCGTAGTGAATGATTTCGTGTAAATGTGTAGCAAATATAAATGTGCTTTTTTTATCGTGCAACTGCCGTATTCCAGCGACAAAAATACTAACTGCTGAAATACTTTCTGTTCCAGAACATAATTCATCGCCGAGAATCAAACTCTTCTCGTCTGCTAGACGTAAAATGGTTCTTAGTTCAGACATTTCCACTGCAAAAGTAGAAAGACCCTTGAAAATATTATCATTACCAAGAATTCTGGTGAAAATATATTTGTAGGGTTGAAACTCAAAAAAAGAACAAGGAACATATAATCCGGCTTGAGCCATAACTACGGCAATACCAATCGCGCGTATAAAACTCGTTTTTCCTACTGCATTAGTTCCGTATAGTAAAATTCCAGAATTACCATTCGGCACACCAAGTGTCAAATCATTTGCCACATAAATTTCGTTTTGTTGTAAATGTTCTATTAAACAATGACGTAAGTCTTGTGAGTTTACAAAAGATTTTTCGGAAGACTTAATAATAGAAGGTTTGCAATAGTTGTATTTTTTTGCAATATATGCTTTGGTGTAAGAAACATCAGTCAGAGTGATAAAATCAATAATAGTGTCGGCCTTTTCCAAATACTGTTGTTCAAAATTATCTAAAATGGACAAGTATATTTTAGTAATAATATCTTTCATTTGTATTTTTATGGATGAAATGTTCTTACATAATTCTTGAATGAGAGAAGAAGTAATAGAATCATTACTAGCCGTTTGCGTGACAAACACCAACTCGGGTTTAAATTCAAATGATTTAGTTTGATTGTCAAAGGAAGATTTATACTGTAATTGGACACACTTATTGTCCTTTAAAAAACTTTCCTTCAAAATGCTGCATCTGCGCTTTGTAGCAACAAGACTAAAACTATTTTTTTCAGTTTCGTGAATTTTAACATAGTCGGTTGTTGCATTTGACTTGGCGTTTTTTTCGTATTTCATTATAGACTTGTTAAAAAAACAACGTATTGCTTCCAACTTATCGTTGGATTCCAATAACGTTTCATTTCTCTCATCAAGTTCCTTATCAATCCCTTTTTTGATAAAATTTAATTCAAACTGCATTGTAGTTTCAATGTCTTCACACAACAAAACATCTACATTTGACTCAATAAAATCGTAAATTTCTTTACAAAAAACGGCGATTTGAGAGAAGTCCGGTATATTTTTCTGTAAATACTCCGTAAAAACACTGTCTCCGCAAATTTGAGAGAAAAATTCGGTTTGTATGACTTTTAAATTTTTATAAAATTGAACCAACGATTTAGGGGATAATTTTTTCATTATAATCTGACGTACTAGTTTTGAAATGTCTTTGATTAATCCTAACTTATTTTTCAAAAAATCATAGTCATTTATCTTTGCCAATAAGTGTTCCGTAATGTTATACTCGTTTGTCAAAAATTCTACATCAGTCGTCGGATTCAATAAATGATATGAAAATTTTCTTTTACCCATTGAGGTAATACAAAGGTTTAGCATTTTTTCAACCGATGAATATTTTCCTCTGTAGTTATCATCATCAATAATATTCAATTGTTTTAAAGAATGATTGGCTAAAATAAGTCGGTCACTACAATTTTCAAATTTCGGCTCACTAATTTTATTTACTAAATTGGGATTATGTTGATAAATAAAATCAAGAAGAAAACAAAATGCTTGAGTCGCAAGTGAATTCTGGTAAAAGTTTTGGTAGAAAGAATCAAAATCGTCTATCTTATAGAATTTAGTTAATAATTCTTTTTGATAAATTTGTTTCTCGCAGTTTAGAACGCGTTTCAATTTCTCTCCTCCGTTTGGGTCATCTACACAAATTTTATGTATTGATTTGGATTCAATATTACTGTAGTTGATAACCTCATCCATTTCTTTTTCTGAAATGTTTCCGATTAAAATAACTTCGCTTGGGTTATAAATAGAAATAAACCGTTCTAGTTCATCAAACGTTGTGGGGTTACGGACATACGTTTCATTAAATTCAAAAATAGATGTTTTACCAGTATACACGTCAATGTTGGCAAGTCCTACGTAAATAAGTCGTTCCCCTCCCAAGTTTCTCTCCTTATTCTTACTTTTTAAAGTGGAATAGTGATTCAAATATTGAGAATCAACTAAATTTATCCATATACAAGTAGTGTTGTTGGTTATTTGAGATGATGGAGAAGAGTCAAGAGAGAAATAAGTACCGGGTGAGTATATACCGGATAAACTTCGCGTAGTGTTTTTGTTTTGTTCGTCTTGTGTATAAACCACAACGGTAAATCCGACTTCTTGTAGTTTTTTCAAGTACTTATCAATCATATAATGAGAGAAACCCGCCATAACAACCGAGTCAGCACCGACACATATTTTTTTATCGGCAATATTAAGGTCACATATTCTTGAAAATTCTGCGATTTCACTACCAGACATTTTAGCATTAGACTTGTCTTCTAGTCCATACACTTCAAAGAAAGCGCCGACTTGCATCAAAATCAGTGTTTTAGCGCCATACTCATTTTTGTATTTTTTTGTTAATTCAAAATATTCTTTTACAAGCGCCATTTGCAATGAGAGAAAGTTACGTAGTACTTATACTATTGTTCTCTCTTTAATCTTATTTTATAATTGTATTTTTCGTGAAAATTAAATAAAAAAAATAAGAATTGTTAGTAAATGTCTAAAAGAATAGCATATCTTTTAACAACAAATGAACAATCTGATAGATGTATTTTTTCAAAAAATATATTAGAAAAAATTGGATTTACAGTCCATATTTTTAATGCACTACCACACGAAAGTCCTTTAATATCAAACAAAACAAGTATGCAAACTATTTATTACATAATATCAAATTCACACTATGATGGGTTTCACTATGTATTTGAAGATGATATAAATGTTTTGGAAGAAATTACTTTAGATGAAATAATTGAGTATGAAAAAATTTCCAAAATATATTTCTATTTAGGAATTTGCGAAGAAAATGATTTACTGGGTTTTGAAACAGATATTAAAATATATGGACACGACGTATATTATAAAAAAGGTTTATGTTATGGATTACATGCAATTGGTATTTCAAAAGATGGTGCAAGAGACTTATTAGAATTTTCAAAAAGAGAACAGTACGATAGTTTAGATATGATGGATGTAATATTGTATCAATATTGTGCAATACACTCAGCGTATGTAGTAAGATATGATTTAGAAAGTTATACCAAAGGACATAAAGGTATAATATTCCAAGACAGAAATAAATTTCCACCAACAATAATTTAATAAAAATAATAATATTTATAAAATATATAAGGAATGTCCCATTGGTTTGACGCGTATAAATCATCTCCAGAAGAAGTAGTAGTTTTAGCACCAGTTGTCGTAAAAGCACCAGCACAAGCTGGTGGTTCAAGACGTAGAAAGAGAAGAGGTGGTTCTCGTAAGTCAAAACGAAGAGGTGGAAGTCGTAGAAGAAAACAATCCAGAAAGCATCGTTAAACATTTAGGGAAACACTATAAGTAAAATGGTATAACAAGTATTTGAACATAAATATTTGTTATAATTTGTCTAAGGTTTATTCCTTCGTTTCATTCATCAAGTTAAATAATAAAACATCTTTATTTTGATTGGTTACATCACCCGTGAGCATTGCAGATTCATATGTTTTTCGTAAAACATTATTCGGTGCGTTACTTCCTATTTTCAATAACCCGTGTTCAACCAAATATTTTTTCACATCAATTATAGGTTTTTTTTTTAGTTCTTTGTGTGCGTCAATAATTTGTTTTCGCGTTTTGTTATTTTTTATCAATATTCCAACTTTTCTATAAAGACTATTTTTACCAAGTGTATATTTTCTACGTATTGTTTTTTTGATTATTCTTTTAATAGGGTCACCTTCTTCAGCTGGTTGAGTTTTTTCAGTATTTTCTGTATTTTTTTTACTTACACCACTGTCGCCACCTATAATGGTTGCTAATGTTGGTGCACTTGCAACTGCGTATGCTGGTAACTTTTGTTGTTCTTCTTGATTTTTTACTTTATTTTGTTCTTGTTCTTTTAATTTTTTTCTTAGAAGTTCTAATTTTTTTTCACGTTCTGTTTTAACTAGACCATCGTTAATCGGAGCAGATGATACTTGTACTGGTCTTTGTTGTTGTTGTGTTTCCATAGAATAATTTACATTTAAAATATTATTTGTTGTCATAGTATTCTCACTTAAATTCTGATTATGATTTTTAATTGTACGATTCCATTCTCTAAATGTTGGTTTACTACCACCTTTTAAACATCCATAAGGAACACTACTTTCATTTGACTTGACTACATTTCCCATAGTAGACCAAATATTTGTATGTGGTTTATTTAAATGAATTGCCGAAGTATTTATTTCCGGTGGGTTAATGAAAACTGGTTCTTTTAGTTCATCAGGAAGTTCCAACTCAACGTGTGGTATTGATGAACTATCATATGTATTTGAATAACCCATATTTTTTACAGTTTTGTTCTGATTTTTTTTTTCATATTTCTTTTTTTCATTATCCTCTTTTTGTTTTTTAGATAATAACGTCAAATAATTCATAGACTCATACAACTCATCTTGACCTCTTGTATTTGTAACAGACGAACTGTCTCGACTTTCATCATTCATTTTTATTGAAACGTCTAAATCATTTTTTTCTTTATTTTTATGTTCTTTAATACGAGTCAAAAATTGTTTTTTTAACGAACTTTCGTTCAACGTAATAGGTATATTTGACTTTGGTCTTTTTTCGCGATTTTTTCTTGTTTTATCGGAAGAAGAAAATCCAGACTTGAATAATTCTGGATTTATTTTTATTGTTTTTTTTGTTTTATCTGACATTAATACTACGTAATATTATTTACGTAGTAATTTTACGAAAATTAAACATAAATACTCATTAACATTTGATTCATAGTTTCACTTTCTTTTCTATTTTTGACCTCTTCATTTTTCAAAAACATTTCAAACCCTTTTTCTAAATCAGTAAAAGTTATTTTTTTTCTATCAGTTTCTGGTTTGCAAAATATACGTCTTCCGTGAGCTATTTTTATTTTTGAAAACATTGTTTCAATGTCTCTTCCAAAAAATTTTAAATATATCATTTTTGACTCAAACCATTCTGCGTTAATTTTTGAATTTTCTTCAATACACCACTCGGCATCTTTTACTTTTTTCAAAAATATTTTGAACAAGTCGTCTGACTTATAATTTTCTGTTTTAAATCTCCACGTAAATCTAGAGTCTAGTCCTTGATTATAACTAAAAAAACATTCTTTCAACTCAGACTCATATCCAGCAATAATTACCATCAAATCATCTTTATGATCACTTAATGCTTCACACAATGTATCAATACATTCTTTTGAAAAACTATCACGTTTTTCAACATTTCCCAACGCATATGCTTCGTCAATAAATAAAACACCTCCAATACATTCGTTTATAACATCTTTTGTTTTCATTGCAGTTTGACCAAGATAGCCGGCGACTAAATCACTACGCGTCACCTTTTTGAATACTCCCTTTTTCAAAATACCCAAGTTACAATAAATTCTTCCAATAATCTTTGCAATTTCAGTCTTACCAGTACCAGGTGGTCCATAAATAACAGTATGCATAAAATCCCCGTTTGATGAAGTGTTATGTAGGTCTTGTATATAGTATAATAATTGGTCAACAACATTCTCTTTCATATCTTTCATTCCAATCATATTATTCATTTCATTCAACTCTCTCTTTATTTTATGTAAAGAAGTCATATTTATGTTGTATTCAATTTCGTCACTTAATGGGTATTTTTCAATCAAGTCAATCAAATCTTTTATATTATTTATAGTTGCGGTAATCTCTACTTTTTTTCTAACAATAATAGGAGTTTTTAATGTAGTCTTCTTCTTTTTTTTATCACAGTGTTCTTTTTCTTTTGTGTTTTCTATAATAAAATCACTTACGGTGGGTACTACTATTTTATCGCAAGAAGAAGATAATGTACATACATATGCATTTGTATACATTCCACTTGCATACATTCCACTTGTGTAAATATTATCCTTTTTTTGTAGTATTTTGTTAGTACTCGTTTTTTTTTCAATTGCGTCTAATATTTCTTTGATAAGTTGTTCTTCTTTCTCTCTACTATCATCTATATTTTTGTCAGTTTCGTCAAATGATGAAGTTAAATTATGTTTGAATTTTTTATCCATATTTTCCAAAAATGTATTATAATCATATTTTCGTTTCATTTTCCGTAATGTATTCAAACAAAATATATTTATGTATTCTTTTTGCGATATATATTATTTTTACTTGTCGG